>JAEIGA010007998.1_pt1 | contig 16036 bp, 24 predicted proteins | sample 9270691 | NCBI WGS metagenome assembly JAEIGA01 (sample SAMN17057246, study PRJNA624740) | gut metagenome | biome: biome; isolation source: fecal sample | host: Bos grunniens | place: China: Xizang | collected 2019
ATTCTCGGAGTCTCCTCCAACCGCAATACCTTCGACCATTTTAGCAAAAGCAGGAAGAGCCTTATTTAGAGCCAAAGCTGCGGTAACTCCACCCCAAATCATTTGACTTCCTGGGAATAGGAATGGGGCTATTTGTGCAACTGCTTTAAATGTAGTACCTACAGCACTTTTTTCTAAATCATCAGAATCAAAAAAGTCTATTTTATTTAGAGCTGTACCTTCTTTTGTTAATGTATCGGAAGCTACTACAAACTGCTTACCTCTGCTAGAACGATTGCCTATAGTTTCAGTATAATATTGTCCTTTATCGTTTAGCTTCCAATCACCCTTTGAGTGTCGGATCTATCTGCCTGTTAAAGGATCTTCATGTACGCCGTCTTCATCCCATGTAGCATACACTAAAGACTCACCAAATAACGACCCTAATAAGCCTCTATCTTCGGCTGTTTTATCTAACCATACTTGATTTTCAGAGTCCCATATTTTACTTTGTTGTGCGAGCTCGCGCATACTCTGTGTTTGTTCTCCATAATCAAATAAAGAGCTTACACCATGAGACAGTCTATTTGGATTTCTCTCAGGTGTAATCTCATAAGAGATTTTGGATTTTTTAGAGTCTAATGGGGCGAATATATCATTTTTGTTATACTCTATATATTTAGTAAGGTTATCGTAGGTCTTAGTATTTAGCAAGTCTTGATACTATTGTGCTGCCTATGTATAAGCCTCTGTAAACGCAGCTTCATTAAAGTTGCCATCTTTATCAGAAAATGCTTTTTTTACAATTTTTGTAGATTTGTAAAACTCTGGATCTAGTAACTAGGTATTATCAGCGTTGATACCGTTACTGATTAAATCAGGAGTTTCCACTCTCCCATTAACGAGAGTGGAAACTAAGATGTCATTAGGCTTTTTTATTTCATTCATACAATGCTTGTGTTGAAGGAGTAATTAAACTCCTAGTTTGATTTCTGTGCATCTAATCATACGCCAATTGCTGTTCATATGTTGGGGTTTTAACCATAGGACCTTTGTCACTGAATGTACCAGCATCGATTTGCGCAGTCTGATTTAGACGCATAAATATAGGTACTTTATATAAATCAGTTGTTCCTTTAAACCAGCCCATAGCAAATTCATATTTACCATTTCCTTTAACCCCTTTATTAAGCTGGCCATAAATCCTTTCAAGTTGTTTAAATTCAAGTTGTTTGTCGTCTCGACTCAGTTTGTCTGCATAAGGATTTGAAGATGTATCCAAAACTTCGTCACTGGTCAATCCTGTCATAACTAAGAATTGAGCCATTTGGCCTGTACCATGAAACGTGCCCTTTTCATCAAAATATCCATCAAGTTGGTATTTTTCTAATAGGGCGTTTTTGTCTTGTGTAGTGAGATTTGGATTAGTGTCACAAATACTCTAGATTTCTGATAGAAGTTGTAGACCCTCCAAATCAACATCGCCATTTTCATTTACAGGCGCCCAGACGTTTACAACATCACCACCATTATATAAGATAGTATCAAATGCTCCTACTGGAATTTTTTGATTACCAATAGTTACGTGATTCTCATCAATTAAAGGTGCTAACCCCGATTGCAATGCCACAGATAATGGTGATTTATCTACTATATTGTTATTAAATGTAGCTAAGCTACCAACTCCGGTACCATGTAAATTAAGAGAAAACTCTGGGTTTTTACTACTCATTAACTTATAGTCCCTCTTTCCTAAAGACCCCTGTACCAGCTATTCTAGTACACCTAGGTTTCTAGATTGAGACTTAGTTTGATTAGCATTATTTATACTTGATTGATAATCAATACTATATTTACTCTTAGTATCATTACCACTCATCAAAGCTTGTGCTATGATCTATGTAATATTATTGGCACTTTCTTCTGGAGTATGTCCATTAGCTATAAACCTTGCTTGCATTTGTAAGCGCATGTTTCTGGGTAATATGGAATTAATATAAGTAAAAGCTTCCTATAGATTTTTTTGACCCATTAAATTACCCTCTTTGAAAATCGCATCCATACCAACAGTTTCGGCAAGTCTATACAGCTATTGTAGAGACTGTAACTATTCTTTAGTCGGTTTTTTAGCAGCCTCTCTACCGACAATACTAGCTAAATCAGTATATGCTTCAGTAGAGTCTTCTGAGCTTCCTACAGACGCAACTATTTTTTGGATATATTCGGAGATTTTAGACATTCCGACATTATTACCAATTGCTGTTGTAAGAGCCGCATCGTAGGCCTGTGTTGGATTAAACTTACGTTGTTCTATAAGCTCATTAACTGTTAAAGCAGGACCGTGCTTTTCTGCGTTATAGCTTCCAGCTGATATCTTCTGGATGCCTCCAGATTCTGTAAAAGTAAATAACTCTCCTCTATCCCCTACTGCTATCTCACCAAATGCGTCGTTCTTTACTGCTCTTTCTTCAGCCTATTCTAAATAATTAGATTGCTAAATAACTCTATTGATCTAGGCCTCGAGTTTTCTTACAGTTTTACTTGATACGGGCATGCCCATACTGTGCTTATATTCTAGATCTCCTACAGCTTCAAGTAAGTTATCTACATCCACAGGAATGCCTTTCTCTGTGAGTTTTTTCAGAAGATCTTCTGAAATCAACCCATCATCATCTTTAGAAGACGATGTTGTCGTAGTCTAAGGCTGTCCTTTAAAAGGATTAGCAAAATATGTAAGATTAACAGACCCTCCTGTTTGTAGTTTTTGTATCATATTAATTAAATATTGACCTTAATAATAGTAATGTTTCACGATCCAGAGCGTCTAGGTCTCTTAATAGTTTTTTATTGGCTCTGTCTTTTGCTTTCTCGGATCTGGCATTCCTTTCATCGAGTACCTTCTTGTTATGCTTTACATACTCAAGCATTCGATCATATACCTTACCTCCAGATTTCATCATTCTTCCTGGAAACAAATTGTCCCAGTTTCTACCTAGTCCCTCTCTTCTACGTCCTGGGCCTGAGCTATAATACTTTCTTCGATATAATCCTGCAAGAGCGTATTTATCCTCAATCTCTCCCATTTTATCCATATATGCAGCATCTAATCCTCCATATGCTGATTCGTATGCAGTGACAAAAGCCTGTATATCTGGAAACTCTCCAGCATATTTTTTTAGAATTGGTAAAGTAACACTGATGTTGTCTCTATTTTGAGCCAATGTATTCATGTCTGCCTCCGACATTTTGTTACCCAACTCCCCACTTATTATATGGTTAATAAGACCGTCATAGTTTTGGCCATTATTATAATTAAGGTGTTTAAATCCAAACCTAGTGAAGTCTTGTATATCATTATAAGCAGCTCTCTTGGCCTAATTGTATCTAAAGGTATCAATAGCCATGTCGTGTTCGAGCTCATTAAATTTCTCGTGCTACTCATAAGTCTAACGAGATAAATCTAAATTGTCAAACATTTCTTTCTGCGCAGCCGTCTTTTGAAGTTCAAATTTAGATAAATCAGCCAAACGCTCATTAAACAGGGCTTTATCGTACTAGTCTCGTAAATTACGGTACTCTGTACTAAGCTGGTTATTGCTATTCGTTACCTACAAGCCCTCTTTTTCAGCGAAGCCATATTCATCAGCCTGTATTTGGTTGTTTTGAACATCAAGCTCCATAGCTTGCTCGTTTGCCTATTGGCGTATTTGTTGTTGGGCTTCCATACTGGAAGAATTGCTAGCCTAGGCATCTGCTCTAGCCAACATTTGATTTTTGGCTTCTTCATTTGTCTTTCTCTATATATACCCATCAGTCTTAATATAAGATTGATGAGGAGCCATAGGAGAGGCTGTTTGCTTCTGCATAGCGTAGTTTTTCTACTTTTCTAGTCCAATTGCCGTCAGGGCATAGTCACCTATATGCTTTAGGCCGTCTGTATATAGACTTCTCTAGTACTTAGGCAGATAAGTTACTGGATCATACTCTGTAGCTCCACCGCTATACATCTTTCTTACACGAGAAAAATCAACCCTGTTTCCAGGGTTGATTTGTGTTATATTTTCTTGGTTCATTTGCGTAAATGTGAAAAGTTAGATGGAATTTTACCACCTTGGTTCCAAATACTGATCTCTTTAGTAGTAGGATCATATACTGCTCCTCTAACCTTAGCAGCTGCTGATTTAGGCAACAACTGTTTAATTTGCGCTGGGGTTAGAATTACAGCATCTGGCTTATTATGCTTAGCTACATCCGATGCTAGTGATTCATTACGTAAGTGAGCAAAAGACTTTATTTTGGTACCAGCACTAACCTCTACATTACCTGTTGAAGTTGTAACTGTAATGCTCTTATTAGAATTCCAAACGTCTCTTCCTTTAGAAGTCCAAGCATCAAGTCTTTTTTGATTTGCTTGACTGTGGCGTTGGTCTAATAATGCCTGCTTTTTACCAAGTATCCTATCTCTAGAAGCAATCTGACCTTCTAGTGCAGTTTGCTCTGTAGGTAATTTAGCTTCTAAATCCGCAAGCTCTGTTTGTTTTGTAGATAAATCAGCATCCCTAGTCGCTCTAAAGTTTTTATCTTCTGCGATTAGTCTGCTAAGTTCCTTTTGCTCTGAACTATTAGGATCTAGCACCCTAGCGTTCTGTTTGAATTTACTTCTAGCCTTACGTCCTGCTGAGATAGCCTCTTCATATTGAGTATATCCACTTTTTTGGGATTTCTTAGCCTTGTCAAGGACTTTAACCGCATTATCTAGAGTAGCTTTCTATGCAGCAAGTTTTTTACTACCCCTAGTTGTAATAGAGTACTCTCCCGTTTCAGGATTGTAATCAATCATTTGTTTATAACCAGGTTTATTGTAATGTTGCTTCAAGAAATTCTACATATCTTGATAGTCTTTACGAGCTTGTAAGATGTTTCTAATTCCCTTCTTACTACTACTTCTAAATGTATTAACTGTATTCTCAGCGTCAGTAATTTCTTGTTGAAGGCGTGCTTGCTCTCTATTTAATCTAGACATTAACACACCTAGCTCTTTTCTGCGCTGTTGATCGATAGGGGTCTTTTTGTTTTTTAGTGCCTCTATTTCAGCAGCTACACTTTCTTTTTGTTGAATAATATCATCAACAGCAGCTTGTTGTTTCTCAATAGAAGCATCTGCTTTTACAGCCGCTTTTCCCTACCTTTTATTTTTTTTATTTAATGGAGCTACTTCATTCTTCAATTCCGCACCAACAGCTTGAGCATCAGCTCTAGCCAATGTTGGATCACTTGAATCAAGTGCTGCGAGTAGATTTTGCTCTTTATTATAATTATCAACTATGCCTTGTTTCTTAGCTCTTAATGCAGAGAAGTTCCCTTTCTTATTTGTCATGCCGTTAGCTGCTAAGGCTTGAGTCATAATGAGGGAGTTCTTAGGATCTAGCCCTAATAACTTACCAGTTAGAGAGTGATCATCTGCCCATGCCCAGAACTTATGCTTGCTTCGCATAGCATTATAACGACGCTGTTCAGCGTTCATTACTTCCAGTTCGGCTTGCGCTAATTGTTCAGGAGTAGCTTTAGATCTTAATGGTGGAGCTGCTGCATCTTCAACCGTAGTCTATTCATTAGCCTTCCAGAATTTCCATCCACGGTTATCTGTAGTAGATAGAATATCGTCTACTTGAGACGCTGATAATCCTCCTCCCCCTTCATCGGCAGATTTAGATAATAAAGCAATAGCATCGTCTTTTTTACCTTTAGCAAGTAACGATTTTACTTCATTAAGTACTGTCTTATCAAGAGCTATAGGATGTTCAGGGTCCGCATTTGATTTTACGTAAGCAACGTTTTCGTCTGCCTAACTAGTAACAATATTTTTAAGTTTAGCATCTACTGCATCCTCATATCTCTTAGCTGCTTTTTTAACTCCTCGTGCCTATGTACCAGCTGTAGCAATTCCTGTTGACATACGTAATACCATCATAATATTACGCCAGTCTTGCATATTCATTGACTTACCCTCAGTCATGCGCTGAATGGTATTATGTACTTCTTTATCAAATACTATACCCATTGTTCCAGCAGCCATCATGATACGAGGAACCAGCTTAATTGCAGATTTTAAAATCTTTGGAGCTTTGGCACCAAATGCAGCACCAGCCGTCAATCCAACGTTAATACCCAAATTTTTCCAAGCTTGTCCTGCAGAGATAGAATCGTCTGTAAAGTCAGCAATAGTATCCAGTACTGTAGAGCCGATTCCCGCTCCAATCGCAGCAACTGAACCCACACCGGATGTAGCCACACCTGTAGCAGCTGCAATAAGTCCTGCAATATCGGTAGCTAAAGCAGTAGCACGTAATGTATCCTATGTTTTCCATCCACCTTCTGCATGCATCTGTTGTCTTGCAGTTCTTCCATATTGTTGTCCCCTAGCAATTAACGCATTTTCTTTAATAGCTTCTTGGGAAGCTCTACGTCTTACTAATTCAGCAGGACCAGGATTTGCATTAGAAGAAGTTATTATATTACCAAAAGCATCTAATATAGCTCCTTCTTGTGCTTTCAACACTCCTCCTTTTTTCTATACGGTAACAGATACATCCCCTTCTGGAGCCGCAGTAGCAGGAACAAGATAGTTCTTATACTTTTGAAGGATCATTTTTAAAGTTTTATAATACAAAGGATTGCCGTCAAATATTGATGGGTTTTGTCGGATAGCCTCCCTAATTACAGCCAAAGCGTCTGCAGGGGCATCTAGCCACCAATTAGCTTTCACATTTCTAGCTGCTTGTGTTAACTACGAATCGTCTACTGATTGCCAGTAAATAAGTTGTTTTGCTACAGCTTCTATATTTTTTGTAAGATCTTGGTCGGGATCAAATGCTACATGTCCGCCTGGTTCCCAAGCATTCTTACTTACGTCTTCTGATTTATCTGGAGTGAAAAAGTTTCTAAACCATGTGTATTGGTTTGCGTCTCTACCTGAGAACAGATTTTCAGACTTAGGGGTTACTAGATCTAGATTGCCTTCAAAGTCAGTCCACGAATTCAATCCTAAAGAAGATGTCCTTTCTTTGTCTTTTCGGTTTGCAGCAGGAAGAATTTGACGTTGTACTAAATCCGCGTATGTACCGGAAGTCATCTGACCATTTGCACCTTTAACATAAAACCTCAAATTAGGATCATCAAATTTGATATGTCCAAATTGATCTCTGTGATTATTAATGTTATTATCATCAGAAGTTATAATTACAGGTAGCCCACCGAAATAACGACTGGCGTCAGTTATCTATTTACCATGTAGAGCAGTAGCGAAATGATCAAATAGCTCACTGTTGGCCATGCTGTAGTATTTATTATATTGTCCTTGAGATCCAACACCGATAAGCTTATTATCAGAAACTAGCTTGTCACGATAGTCTTTAATTTGGGTATAAAATGCATTATCCTCTCCGACATTCATCATGTCGGTCCCTATAAACACACGACCTTCCCCATCAATAGCATAACCTGAACCCTTGCCAGTGCTAGAATAGTCATCATCTATATAAGTAGCAGCCTTACCTGTCAAAGCGTCATATTCTGGAGAGAATAAAACCCAATTACCCTGGGCATCTTTGGCTAAGTTATACCTATTTTGCTGGATGTATTTATCAAGAGCTGCATTTCCTGATGTCGTATGCCCGAAAGTGTACTTATTGTTTATTAGAGCTTGCTTGTTTTGTTCTGCTCTACTCAGATCATCCAATTCTCCAAAGTAGTTATCCCACGTCGTTTGGTCAGATAGTCCTAATAGTGGAGCATTATCGAGAATGACTCTCTGTGCCTGTCTAGCATCCATAGTTCCGGCTGTTACAGCACTAGCAATCTCCCTCATTCGTGAAGCAAGTACTTCATAATCAGAACGGCGTTCTTTATCAAGTCCTTTAACTACTTTTTGATTATCCCAAGCTGACAAAGCACCATTTAGACTAGATGCAATACTGTTAGCTAAACGAGCCACCCTACTTGCCAAAGTATCTGAATCACCTTTTAGGCCTAAATTACCGAACGCATCAAAGTCGTAATAAGAGGTATATGTCCCAGAAGGAGTAGTACTGCCTGATCCAGCTTGTTTGGATTTATTCTATGCTCTATAATCACCAATAACAGTATTGGCCCAACCGCCTGTAAGCGTTAGAGGAGCTGCATTTCTATCTCCCCCAGTAAGAATTCTGGTGGCCTCATCATAGAGGGCGGCTTGATTAAATCTGTGGTTTCTACCAACTGCAGGATTAGCAGAAGAGTAGGACATACCAGATTCCATCAGACCATCTACATATTTACGGTTATCTTCTGAAGCATTAGTGTAAGCTGCCTTATAGCGTGCCTCAGCTTCACGGAGAGCTTTCTTCGAATTCCCTCCTGATTTAAACTTCTATATTTTTTCTACCATATATAAAATAAATAAAGGGAAGGAGGTTACCCCTCCCTCCCTGTTCACAATTAGATTCGTGTTAATTTACCACCATTACGTTGGAACTGTGGAGCAGCTGGCTGAGCAGCTTGTGCTACCATATCCATTGCGGCTTGAAGAACTGCAGCAACCATTTGTGGGTCACCCACTTGTTGCATAAGCATGTCAACTAATTGGCCAGCTAAACCGGCTACTGGATCCTCACCACCTTGTGGTGCAGGAGCACCCTCTGCAGGCATTGGCTCTACTGGTGCTTCAGCGGGCATTGGACCGCCCTCTTGCATAAAAAGTACTTTCTTACTAAATTTCATATTACTTAAGTATTAATGTTTTACTATATACTATTATAGTATATTAGTCATAAAAAAATAATAGTTTAAGATATTATATATATTACACAAATAAGAAGGAGGTATATTTAATAATTTCTATATACCCCCAACTTACTATAAAAATAGAAACTTACGCCATGCTATAGTCAAACATAGTGTTAATCATAGCAATAATCGCTAAGTCCTCTCCAGAGTATCGAACTTTAACTTTTATGTACTTATCCCTGTGTCTAGTTTCAGACTTCTCTGACTTTAAAAATTGCAGATAGTTATTTACGTCTTCCCCTTGTAGATTAAATGAAAATCTAGCAGAACCTAACGAAGAAATAGATATTGTAATAGATGAGCCGTCTTCTGTAATAGTAAAAGGAAGTGCGTGCCTTCCGGCTGCCAAGTCTGTGAATGTTGTAGTTTTATTACCTTTACTTGTCCTCTCAGTAATCGTAATACTCGTTACATCTGAAACAGCCACTCCAAATTGGTAATTTCCTTTACTGAATGTTGCGGCTGGAGTCAAGCTTCCTCTTTTAGAAATTGTAATAGACTCCTCAGGACCTTTATATACCCAACTGAAATTCAAAGGTCTAATTTCTACATTCCAAAAGTCTTCTAAATACTACATGTTACCTCGTACCCTACCATATTTCCACATATCATGTCCTAGCTACTCGTCGTGAACTCGATACTCGTTTAACTATTCATCGTATTTAATAACAGTTTCATTCGTATTGAGAGTATAGTCATCTCTTCTAGGGAGTTTGTTCTGACTAGGTCTATACATATCCCAAGCATCGGTAGTATTATATGACCTGTCTTTACGCCCTTTCCTGTCTGTGGTTTCTATTTCTAAATACGGCAGCTTTTTATACTAGTAAGGATTATTAGTCAACTAAGCTCGGTATTCCAACTCTGTTTCAGGGAAGTCTGGATATGAATACCTAATAGTATCAACAGGATTATTTAATATATATCTATATGCAGCATATAAATCAGGGAAGTCTTTTCCTGGTCCCGCATTTTCATTTGCCCAGTAAACAACTGGTTTATATGGCCACCACTCATACCCTTCACCAACAATTTCGTATTCGAACTTATAAGGTTTTGTTTTATTCGAAACAATTTTGAGATTATTAAAGATTTTTTGTAAAGGAGCCTAATCCTATGCAATAAATTCAAAATTAAACTCATGTTGTTTACCATACCAATTTGTTGGTTTTATTTTCCCTTGGTTATTATAGATTCCTGCCTGTCCGTGTTTCCATAAATACATTCGATTACCCTTATAATCGCGGATATCATAGTATCTAAGGTGTTTGGCTTCTCTGTTCCATGAATTATAGTATTCATCCCAAGTCTTCCATTTAGGGTCTAAGTTGAACTACTTTATTTCAGCTATTTCAGTTGATCCCGTAGTACTAGTAACTCTACTCATATTAAAAGACTCAGTTTCAAACACCATAAAATACCAATTATTCAACATTGGCACACACGGCAATGACTATTGAACAGCATCAGGATCAGTATTTCTTCCAGCATTTGGAGCTGATCCTGGAGCATCGTCAGGCCATTTAACATACATGGAAATATATTTATATTTTGTATAATCCGACCCTAAAGGAGGAATGCTCTCCCCTTTTTGAGTTTTGTAAATATGGACTGCGTCAGAAAAGGTCTAGTCAATAAAGTATTTATTACTTATCTGATATTCCCTATCTACAACTTCAGAGTTTTTATAGGTTCTTAGCTTTAAAGGACATGAAAGCACTGTACTACCATTGTATACATCATCTACAGCTTCCTAGTCAAAACTAAAGTAAATGTTATCCACATTACACGATTCAACAGGATACCAATCGTAGAACGTGATCCACTTTCCTAAAACTTCATTATAACACAGTGACCATACAGTGCCTGGTTCCCAGGATTCTATATCTAATAAGATTCCTGTATACACATCGTTAATATATACCTTACCAGACTGAATTTCACCAGTAATACTACCTCTTGTTCCACTTTCTGTAACATAGGTGATCTAAATAAGACCATTTCCAAATGAATCAGAAGGAGTTAAAGTATAGACAATTGATGGAATCTCTTTGAGCATCCTTATCTCACTAATGTATTTTTCTAACTCCTCTTCAGTAGTAGTACTTACCGTATATTTAGGGATGTCCTTTACAAAAGTAAAAATTACATCATGTTTGAATGCATTATAATGAGTCTTTACATCTAAGTGTCCCTAATAAGCGGTATGATCAAACTCAGAAAGAGGCATATAATCATTCAAGAACTTCGTTACTTTATGGTCAGAAATAAACTCTACTTGCCCACCGTTTGATCTCCATATTTTCTTAGCCGTAGTATCAACTCCATAAATCATACCTTCTGGTGTTTGTAATACAGAGTTTTTCCACATAGACCCAAAATCTTTACTAAGAGTTTGGACTTGTGCAGGTAGGACATTTCTAGATGCTAAGTAAGGAGAAGCCTCCGCGTCATTTTTGATAGATCTATCAATTGGCAAGACCCCTAGTCCGTGATCAAACACAACAAATAAATTGTTTTGTAAAGGTAAGATTTTTGTAATTGTACCAAATTCTTTATTATACTCTTTAAACTAGTCAGAGTATACCATTCTAAATGAATTTATAAAAGACTCTGATGTATTAGGCTTAGACCAATAAATTCTATTAAAGTATTCCTATTTAATGAATGGAACTGTTTTATACCCAGCATAAGTATTTTTGTGTACTGATTTTTTAGTAGCCCCATTTATAATATTAGACTCATGTAGTTTATTTGTTGTATCAAATGGCTCCAAAGGATAAAATCCTCTTTTCTTATTAAATGAAGCTTCCTCTGTTACATTGTTAAAGTCAACATCTCTAAGAGCTACATTCATAGAAGACCTAAATGGGAAGGTTATCCACTATCCGAATGATACAGCATTAATATCTGCCCTATTAATCTGAGCAACGCCATGAAGTTCCCATTTATCATCTGATTTAAACAGAGCTTTTAAATTTAAACCGGACGATGTCTGTTCCTACTCAGCAGGTGTTACTTTTTTAATTTTACCTTTTTCAATTACTTCCTACCATCCAGTGTTTTCTGTATAATTACCAGCATCAATAGGGTTATTGTACTTTTCAATGTCATACTCTTCACTCTATGTACCAGGCATACCTGTATACACTTCAAAGGCTGTAGCAATTTCATTAGCAAATTCCTCTTGCTATAACTTTGCTGGACCTTCATTTAGCTACTTCGCTGCTTGTATAATAGTCCCGATGTTACCTGTTAATATACCAAATACCAAAGACACTACAGCACTGTTTCCTTTAGGAGAAGGGAGGTAAAATCCTGCAGAATCCCCTGTTAAATTACTATGTGTTCCAGATAGAATTTCAGCAGTACAACGTACAGCATAGTTTTTAGCCCAACATCCAGGATCCACAATTTTAGTATTAGTAGGTAATTCAGGATCTATAAAATTGGACATCATCCTATGTGTAAATAATGATGGGTAACAATCCCCACCAGCACATATACAATCGTCGCCAATAGATGACACATTATATCTAGGAGATATAGGAGAATAAAAACTATGATCTGAAAATCTTGCCTGGAATTCCAATAGATTTTGGTTTTCTGGATTCTTTTTAAACTCTGCTTTTTTAATACTTACAATATCTCCAAAGTTGAAGGAACCATTGCTTAGTCCGACGTAGTACCCCCATTTACCTCTTACTAAAGTAGTACTAGTTGTAAGATCTTGCGGTACAGTCTTATTCCATTTCTTTTCTACGTCTTCTGTTTTAGAAGCTTCTTCTGGAGAGCCTGCTAGAGTAGAGAAGTAGTCAGAGCCATTGGTTAGCATCTTAGTATCTTTCGGAACCGCTGTGAGCTTAGATAATTGAAAATCTGAGTCATCACTTGTAGTGTCTTTGTCATACTTGACAAATTCCCACCACATATCGTTTTCGTCTACCTAAAACCCAGCATTACCTTCTCTCTTAAGTGCATATTCCTAACTGGTAAAAATTTGGTTATATGTAGCTTCTTGGAGCTCTGCATCAGGAACTAATAAGGCTTTTGTAGAAACATTACTAGCTGGAGCCTATGTGGTACTGCCCCAAGGTAATACAAGTCTTCCAGGACTTAAAAAGGATTTTGTTTTCCAAATATTATTATCCTGTAAAATAGGAAGACATCCATGATCTTTATGTGTCAGTCCTATAACTAGACCCTAAGCCAGTATTGTAGGAATTCTTTTCTAGCGAACAAAGAAAAATCCTTTAATTCCATGATACTATTTCAAAAACGCCTAAACATCATAATCATTGTGTCCTTCTCGGTAGTATCTCTTTTTTACAGCGGCTGATAGGTCAGTACTATGTTTAATCCACTCGTTTAGTCCTTGAAGATTAAACTTAATTTTGATATTTTCAGCACTTGACGAAGAACACGAGAATTTCTATTCTTTCAGTCTTACAACTCCTTTAGAGTTGGACATTATAGAAGCGTCAAAAATAGAGTTATCAGGATCTGAATCAAAGAATTCATATTTACCAGAAACTCCTGAAGTAGAGTTGTGCCAGTTCCATAAAAGATTCTTAGCTTCTACGTCGTTGTCTGGAAGTTTATTTAAATCATGTCCCTATATATTAAATACAGGAGATAACTAGTTATTATCATATACGAAAACAATTCCAAATCTATAAAACTCATCAGGCCAATATCCGACATTATAGTATACGTTGGACATATCATAGTACCCCTTTCCCTTCTTGTTAGCAACATAGGTATCAGGCATGTCAATATCCTCTGTAACTTGTTCTGCATATATTGTCCAAGCTAGCTTTTGTAGTTTGTCATATTCATGAGTAAAGGCAGATGTATTTGCTAAAAACAAAGTGTTGTCAACAATGGTATGTGTTTTACATGCTGCAACATCGGCATATTCATTTTTCAAGTCCGACATCTATACACTTATTAACTACTCTGCTCCTGTTAAGGTAATAGTAGAAGTTCCGTTAGAAATTGGAAAGTTCTAGTCTATCATAAAAAATGCAGTTGCTGTTGCACCACTATTGTCGGAACTAGTCCTTTCATAAAACACTCTGATATAGTCAAATCCCCCATCTAATCCTGAAAGTTTAAAACTAACAGACTTACCTGCATTCTCATCTTGCATTCCCATACGAACTTGGTATGCCCCTACTTCACCAACATGCACCTGTACAACAGAAGAATGTTGAATTACATTAGACATATTACCATAACTGTCGGCCAATCTAAAGTAGAATATATAGGAACCACACTGAAAACTACCATCTCCTAGGCCTAAAAATTCCAGCTCAGGGATTGTAGTGTATAATTTGAACAGTTGAGTATCCTGTCCAAGCACATCGTCATTGTATATATTTTCTACTGTATTAGTATAATGCTCTGGAATTAAGAAGGTATTATCTTCTTGTACAGAAAAACCAGAATTAATTAGTCTTGGCTAGTTCTTGTCATCATTTAAAATGATGTTCGTAGACCCATCAAATTCATCGACAATTAGCATATCTTGAGCATTATATCTAGAAAAGTTTAATTTTTCTGTAGTAAATTCTCCTAATGCATTGTCTTTAATTAAGTTCTATAAAGGTTTATATACCTATGCCAGGTCACCTTGTTTTGTCTGAGTGACCTGTGCATAGTTACATTCCTTTAGTGTAATTTTAGGATAAGCCATATAAAAAGAATAAAATGTTACTATAAAATCTTATTATACTAAGGTTTACTTTAATTGTCTTACAGATACGCTTGAAGCATTAGTTGCCGTATGACTAGTCATCTTAGATGTAGGATAAAAAACACAACTAGGAGAATCCGAAGGTTTATTTAATACGTCAGTAGTCATACAATAGAAGCATGAACTTATACTAACGAGGTCCGAGTTAAGAACGTAGTCAAGAATGTATGGATTAGCACATGAATAAGTGGTAGTAGTATAAGTTCCTGAAGAGTTTACGTTAGTTATACTTTTCAGTCCTGCACTTTTATCCTACAACATTTCCAAATAAGTATATGCCTGTCTAAAGAACACCCCATATTTCTAGATGAATACCCTCTATTGACTAGGAGTTGATAGTCCGGAAGCAGCACTGCTTACCATTTTCTAATACTATGGCCAAGTGTAAATAGAAGAAGGAATTGCGTCTGTAAAGGTACTATTGCTAACGAAATCTTTAGAATCTGCTATTTTGTACAAACCTATTTGCTGTGCTACACATCCTGCTATTTCTATTGTGATAAATTGACTGGATGGAGATACAATAACAATAGGAACATAAACATTCTAGCTATGTGTCCCTGAAACACCAGAATAGGTAGATTTTGCAGCCTGAATTAGCTATTTAGAATCCAAATTAGTTGTGATACCATTTACAGTAATTTTCATTGTAATGGTTGCGCTGGCATTTTCAGTCCTAGTTACGTTTAATACATAAACACCTGTACCTATTGCAATACTTTCCGTAAGTGCGGTACTAGTTGTATCTATAACAGGCGTAGATGTATTATATGACCTATTAATTGAAACTGATGAGGATGTGACCTATGTAGTATAGTAGTTCTTAGGATAAGAAGTTATAGGGTCTATTTCTAAATTACTTTCATACCAAAGATCATCATCTGCATGTAGTTTTGTTACATATACAGATTGCTGAAGATCATTTGTGCCCTTTAATAATATGTATGGTAGAATTGAATACACAGGTTTAATAGTAACGTCGTTACTAGTGATGGTGACAGAAGTAGTAGGATTACTAGATCTAGTACTTTGAAGATTAAAACTCCAGTCTAAGTAGGAACCTGCCTCAGTAGGACCGTAACTCCAGTTGATACCATCTCCATCATCACTCCAATAATCGCTCACTAAATGCCCATCTTCTGTAGCTGGCTTACCATCTAGATCAGCAAAATATAGCGCCCCAATCATTCCAGATACTGAGGATGATGCTGTCATTGAGGATGTTGTATAACTAGTATTATCAATACCTTTTAGTGATATACTTTTTCTAGTCTCGCTTGTTTTACTTAAAGATGCGCTCAGCTATTTCTGTCCAGAAGCGTCCACAGCAGACGGTAATGTTACTGAATCAGGAACTTGTGTAGGATTGTATGATTTACTAGTATTAGTACCTATAATAAAACTGTAAGGGGAGGTGTAGGGATCAAATGTGTACCCCTTTCCATTAAACTCAGAGTATTTAATTGCCAGTGCCCA
>JAEIGA010007999.1_pt1 | contig 16036 bp, 14 predicted proteins | sample 9270691 | NCBI WGS metagenome assembly JAEIGA01 (sample SAMN17057246, study PRJNA624740) | gut metagenome | biome: biome; isolation source: fecal sample | host: Bos grunniens | place: China: Xizang | collected 2019
AAGAATTAAAATATTCTTTACGCAGTGTAGAAAAATTTGCCCCATGGGTTAACCATATCTATATTGTGACCGGATTTGGTCAGGTGCCAAAGTGGCTGAATACAAAACATAAAAAGATAACGGTCGTCGCACAAGAAGACATTATGCCAAAAGATAGTTTGCCAACCTTTAATTCAGTGGCGATTGAGATGTGTTTGGCAAACATTCCGAATTTAAGTGAAAAATTCCTGTTGAGTAATGATGACATGTTCTTTAACAAAACAGTTGGGCCTGATTTTTTCTTTGATTCGCGGGGACGCGCAATTGTTTGGCACACCCAAAACAAAAAAATAAAAAACATTGGGTTTGCAATGGAATTTGTTGAATCTGATTACAGAAAAACTATTTTAATGGCAGCACATAAAATATATAAAATTTTTGGAAAAAAATATTTTACGATTGCGCCCGCACATAATATTGACCCGTATTTAAAATCTTCTGTGATACAATGCAGAAATCATCCTATGCTGAAACGAGATATCGATTCGCAAATCAGAAATAAATTTAGGACCGATTGGGAACTGCAACGTTGGATTTTCAATTTGTATGATTTGGTTCATGGGCGTGCTATCTTTAAGCGTGCACGACATTTTAAACGCCGTAAACATTTTATTTATAACCTGATACACAGAAAAAAATGTTTGAATGCACCTATATATTGCGAAGATGCAAAAACTGCGTTGAAAAATATTAATCCACCATTGTTTTGTATAAACGATTCAGTTAAAACCAGTGATGAAATCCGAAAACAAAATAATGATTTTTTAAGCAAGAAATTTCCAAAAAAATCGTGCTTTGAATTATAAAAAATCCGCCATTCGGCGGATTTTGTTTTATTTTGACTGACGTTTGATTATCTGCATTTGAATAATGCCGAATATATTTGATACCGTCCAATACAGAACCAGACCCGCCGGCATCCATGCAAACATTACAGTGAACAATATTGGCATCCAACGCATCATACGCTGGGTCTGGGCAGCAACATCGTTTGCATTGTTGGTCTTGGCAGACTGTAAATACTGCTGAATCCACATTGTTGCACCCATCAATATCGGCAAAATAAAGTATGGATCCATCGCAGACAAATCAGATATCCACAAGAAATGTGCATTGCGCATCGCAACAGATACCAGTAAGGCCTTGTACAATGCAAAAAAGATCGGTATCTGAATCAACATTGGCAGACATCCCGACATTGGCGACGTCTTGTGCGTTTGATACAGTTTCATCATTTCCATCTGCAGGCGCATTTTATCATTCGCGTACAGTTTCTGGATACGTTGCATTTCGGGTTGCATTTTCTGCATCGCCGCCATGGACACATAAGATTTGCGCGTCAATGGCCACATTAACAGGCGCAACAGAATTGTCATGATAATAATCGCAACACCATAATTCATAACAACATGATGAATTGCATTCAATATCCACAACATTGGGCGAGCTAAAAACCAGAACCAGCCGTAATCAATCGTTTCTGCAATACCAGGGATTGCTGATTCAATTGCGTCTAATACAGTTTGGTCGCGTGGGCCTGCAAATACGCGTGTTGTAATTGTCGCAGTTGCACCAGACGCAACCGGTACAGCCGCCGCGGCAGCATCAGCACTGTATTTATCGCCCGCTTTCTTGACACGAATCGTCTGGTCGGGGGACGCGATGGCCACAACCGTTTCCCAATACTGATCAGCAAAACCCGCAAAGCCATTTGTTGTAGAATACGCATACGACTTTTTATCCAATTTCTGCCATGCAACAGATTCTGCATCAGAATTAACGTATGCAATCGCACCATTTGATACACCAGATGCAGACTTCATATCATTATCGCGAACAATGCGCGCGTATGGCGCAAATGCAAAATCCTGATTTGAAGTATTTTGTATCGTGTCTGTAATAGTTATAACATATCCGTCTGTTGCAATATTGCGTGTGAATTCAACACCATCTGAATTACGCCATGCGTTCGCACCATTAACATGTTTCCATGCAGTTGTTGAAACCGGTGCAGATGTCCCAGTGGCCAGTAATCCTACCTCTACAAAATTATTATCTGCGCCCAACAGCGTTACCGGTTCTGCATTATCACTGGATATGGCAAAATCTTTTAATTTTACATCTGATATACGCAACCCCTGAACAGTGGCCGTTATTTTTTCAGATGAAATTTCCGCAGTTGGTACAGATGATAAATCTTCAACAATTGTTGTGTCAATGTCTGTCTGCGGAACCTGTTTTGGCCCCATAAATACACCAATTAACCACCAGGAAGCAATAAACAGTAATGCCCAACGCAACATCCCAGACAGTGGCGATTTCTTGGCCGCAGCGGCTGCGTTCTTGTTCGCGTTCCACATATTAAAACCTGAATTTTTATTATCCATATATTGAACCATAATTATTTACCATCCTTTATTGTTTTTAAACATTTACGACGCGCCAGGTACATATTCAGCAAATATAAACCAACGCCAACAACAATGCAAATGTCTGCGATATTAAATGCCGGCCAATGCCATCCACCAATATGAAAGTCCAAGAAATCAACCACCGCACCAAAGCGAATACGGTCAATCAAATTCCCAATCGCACCACCTGCAATTAATGCCAGTGGCACGCGTTCGTATTTTTGCGCACGTACAAATAAATACCGCAAAATAAAACCAATCACAAATGATGTTGCAACAACCAGTACAATCGGTGCTGCTTCGCCCAGGGCGCGGAACAACGAAAAAGATGTCCCAGGATTCCATGTAAATACGACATTAAAGATATCACAAACATGCGCCATTAAATACGGCACAGGCACAATTTCCCATGCAGGTCCAGACAACGGAACCGTACCTGTAATTAAATATAACAACACACCCTTGGACAATTGGTCCAGAAATATTGCACCAAAGATAATTGATAAGATTAACGTGACTTTTCTCATGTTTCCCTTTCCATTTTTCAGGTTTTTAATATAGCAACATATATATGCAAAAGCAAATAAAATGTCCCCAAAATTGGGGACTAAAAACTTTAATCATTTTTATCAGAAATTACAGTCAGTGCTGCATAATTGTCATCCCGCATATCGCACAGTAATTCATCAATGCTACGGTCAGATTTTCCCATATAATGTAACACGCCCGCCCCCAATGAAAAAGATGTCTCTATCGTTTCTGGTAATGCGGACGCAACACCTTCGCGCATTAAAATCTGTGAATCAGCCAAATTTCGTGCGCGTGCAAAAATCTGAATGCGTGGCGTAATTGATTTTATGGTCAAAATCGTTTTACGAGCCGTTGTCGCATTATCCAATGCCACCACTGCTGCACGCGTTGTGCGCGTACGCACCCCCAAATCATGCAAAACATCACGTGATGTTGTGTCCCCATATACAACATTAAACCCCATCTCTCGCCCCATCATAACGGCGCTGACATCCAAGTCTATTGCAAGGTATGGTACATTCTGTGCGTCCAACATTTGGCAGACAATTTGACCAACACGACCAAAACCGCAAACTACAACTTCGGGTTTAATTTTTTCTTCTGTATCATTAATCATTTTAGAGCGACGTTGCGACAACAGCTTTCCACGACGTTGCAGATAATCGTGCAAACGTAACAATAACGGCGTCGCCATAATAGATAAAATAATTATCGCTGTCAGAATTTCTTCGTGTCCAGATGGAATGGCACGAATGTTGCTGTTCTTAATTGTTTGCAACATCAGCAATGCAAATTCACCCCCCTGGGCCAATATCAACGCAATCATTGTAGCGTCCAATGCGTTTACACCACGCACACGCGCAACCATAAATATCGCAAAGTACTTTAACGCAACCAATATAACCAATCCCGCCAACAGCATATACCAATGCCGACCCAGAAATGGCAAATTCAAACCCATTCCCAATGATATGAAGAACAAGGACAAAAACAAGATTGCATATGGTGTAATCTCAGCAGTTATCTGGTGCCGATATATCGTTTCTGACATCAACATACCCGCCATAAATGCACCCAGGCCTGCCGGCAACCCCAACCAATTCATCAGCACCGCCCAGACAACGATATTTAGCATAACCGCCAGTAAAAAAGCCTCTTTGGATTTCAATTTCCCAATCTGGCGGAATATCGGATTCATTACAAAACGACCAATAACGATGACCGCAACGATTAGTGCCATGGATGTTACAAAAACATCAATCGCCGTCGCACCAAGATTAAAGGTCTTACCTGCAAAAACAGGCAACATAGCCAACAATGGAATTGACAATAAATCCTGGAACAACAGTATTGAAAAAGTCTGACGCCCCATGTCGGTATTCATCTGGTTGCGTTCCGTTAATATTTGCAGGTCAGCAGATGTACTGGACATCGCCAGCATCAACGACACCATTATGCACCCCATTATCGACCACTGGGTTACGCCAAATAACAACGGAAATAATACAACAGCAACCATCATAACCTGGGCGGCACCAAACCCAAAAATCGTACGACGCATACGCCACAGACGATGCATATTTATTTCCAGGCCAATATTGAACCATAAAAACATTATCCCCAGTTCGCCCAGGAAAGTCCACGTTTCAGACAATTCAAACAAATTAAAAACATACGGTCCGGACAATACGCCCGCCAACAAAAATGCAACCAACGCATTAATTTTTGTCATACGCAACAAATATACTAAACCAAATGTAACCGCAAAAAATACCAGCAGTGATAATGACATTGTCCTCTCCCTGATTAATCCCTGACATAAAAATTATAACAAATTTTCTGCCAATGTTGCAAACATTTCTGGTGATAAATTTTCCGCGCGTTCGGTCCCTGTCAGACCAAACTGTTCCCAATTAACATTTGGCATGATTCCACGTATCATCTTGCGACGTTGTCCAAACAGTTTTGCAGTTATTTGTTCAATCTTTGACAAGTCTTTTATTTTTGAAATTTTATCTGTGTTTGGAATTATTTGAACGACCGCACTTTGCACCTTGGGGCGTGGAACAAATGCAGTATTCGGCACGTCAAATAAAATTTTACTGTCCGCAATCAATGACGTTAACACGGCCAGACGACCATAATGTTCATCACCCGGACGTGCAGTGATACGCAGTGCAACTTCGCGTTGAAACATCAATGTTAATGACTGTATTTTTTCACCTGCCGCGATTTTTTGCAGCCAACCGATTAACAATTCTGTTCCAACATTATATGGCAAGTTCGCACAAATTGCATATTCATCAAACCCCAGTTCTGAAAAATCTACACGCAGTGCATCATCATAAATCACATTCAAGCGACCATCTGATACATCAATAATTTGCGATAATATTGGGGACGTAGTTTTGTCCTTTTCAATCGCAACAACACGTTGTGCGCCCGCCATTAATATTGCACGGGTTAATCCAGCGGGGCCGGGTCCAACCTCGACCACTGGGGTGGTTTCAATATTCGGAACACTGCGTGCAATACGCCCAGTCAGATTTAAATCAAATAAGAAATTCTGACCAAACTGTTTTTTAGGTTCCAACCCACATTCGCGCATCATTTCTGATACAGGTGGCAAATTCATAATTTTGTCCGTCATACTGATTTACGCCCCCCAAACGCCAATGTCAATGTACCATCATCAATGTAATCCAGTTCACCACCCAATGGCACGCCAGATGCCAATTCTGTAAACACAACATTGTCTGCACTACCAATCACGGACATAATATAATGCTGGGTCGTTTTTCCTTCGACCGTATTTGGCAACGCAAAGATTATTTCTGTTATTTTTTCATCAGCAATACGCGATGACAAATTATGAATATTTAAATCCTGGGGCAAAACACCGGACGCACCAGATAACAACCCACCAATTATGTGATAGCGACCATGAAATACAGATGATTTTTCCAATGTCCAAACATCTGACAAATCACGAACAATGCATAACTGACCATTTGCACGCGCCGTATCACGACAAAATTCACAATTCCCTGCCCCACGATCAGTCAGCACACCACAATTTGGACATGGCGCAACATTTTCAACCGCATCAATAATCGCAGATGCCAATGCATTACCGCGACCGGTTTTATCCTGTAATAACGCCAACGCAATACGTTGGCCACCGCGATTACCAACACGTGGCAATTTCGCAATTAACTTTATTAACTTTTCAATCTTTGGATTCATTATGGATTATAAAATACTAATGAAAATCGTAACTGTCAATACCGTTTGCGTTTGCGGATGATTTTAAGGTCTGGGCCTCGCTCTCGCTTAATCCATAGGCACGCACACGGAACAAACCTGTTCCAGTCGGTTCAACAATTGCGTTAGCCCCCAATTTGTTTTTCACATTTGCAACCTGGGACTGGGCCGCAGATTCTGATGAAAACGCACCAAACTGAACCCCAGAACCACCTTTTGCAGTTTTTGCAATCGCACCGCCTGTATATTTTGGCATTGCATTTGTTGTTGCAGCATTATATGCCCCAGCAAATGTTGTCGGCGCAGATGAACTAGACACGTGGGCCGGCGCAGACACAGGGACGGAGTGCGGTTTACTTTCCACAACAGGCGGAACATACGTGTTTTTTACAACCGGTTGCGCACCATTATTCAGCATTGAAAAACCACGGTTTAATAATTGCGCAGCAACATTTGCACGAACATCTTTGTTTTCTGCGCCCAATACAACAGACATTAAATGATTGCCGTCACGATGCGCAGTCGCAACCAATGAATACTTGGATTTTTTTGTGTATCCCGTCTTCATGCCATCGCACCCATTAAATGATGTTAAAAGACGATTGCCATTCGTGTATGTTTTGCCATTATACGTCCACGATTTTATACCAAAGAAATGCCAATATTGTGGAAAGTGTTTATATACAGCCATCGATAACAATGCAATATCACGCGCAGTTGACATATGATCGTCATTTGGCAGACCGGATGAATTTTCAAAATTAGTATTAGCCAGACCAATTTCCCGCGCGACACGTGTCATTAAATCTGCAAAAGATTCTTCTTGGCCACCTTTTAAATTTTCAGCCAGAACACGTGCAACATCATTTGCACTGTATACTGCCAATGCCTTAATCGCGTCTTCGACCCGAATTTTCGATCCCGCAGCCAGACCTAATTTTACTGGCTCTGCATTCGCAGCAGACTGAGACACAATCAAATAATCATCCAACGCCAAACGACCATGTTCCAACGCATCAAACGTTAAATACAACGTCATTATTTTTGTTAAACTGGCCGGATAATTTAATTGATTTGCATTTTCTTGGTATAAAACACGCCCTGTATCCATATCCGCAACCAAGGCCGCACGATACTGTGCACCATATGCGTTTAAACAAAACAGAGCCGCGAAAAAAAGTGGGAACATCCTTCTCATGCAGGTTATGTTAGTAAAATTTGCGCGTCCGGGTCAATAATAAAAAAACGCCCAATTGGGCGTTTTATTGTCTAATTAATCCAATGTTCGCAAACTGATTCTTTCTTCATCTACGATAACAAGTTTCCCCATATTGATATTAAAGCGACGCGCCGCATTAAATGCATCACGCATACCAAACAATTCATTATCATAAATTGGGAATACGCCACGCGCCAGGCACAACTGATTCGCAATCACAGATTCATTACATACTGCGATAACTGGAATATCAGGTTTACGACATGAAATTTCAGTCGCTGTAATTGTATCGCGTGCAAAAACAACAATTGCAGACGCCTTGTTCAAATATGCCATAGACGCAACAGAACGCGACCAATCATTTTCAGGCACATTTTCAACACGCGACCAATCGTATGGATTGGCAATAGTATCACTGTCAGCATGTGATAAAATGTTCGACATCGTATCAATTACATTCACAGGATTCATACCAATCGTCGTTTCTTCGGATGTCATGGATGAATCTGCACGCAGGTATGCAGTGTTTGCAACGTCTGTAATTTCTGCACGTGTTGGAAATTCGCTGTTAACCATTGAGCCCAACATTTGTGTTGCAACAATTACTGGTTTATTCATTTTGCGACATTCACGAATGATATGGCGTGAAATTGCAGGAACTTCGGCATATGGAACCTCAACCGCCAGGTCACCACGCGCAATCATAATACCGTCCGCAATCGCTGCGATATCTGTGATGCGTGCAACTGCATTTGGACGTTCAATCTTGGCAATAATTTTGATTGGGTGCGATGTACGTTCGGTAATAAAATCACGAACTTCGGCAATATCTTCTGGTTTTTGAACAAATGAAATTGCAACCCAATCTGGATTTTTTGTAATCGCATATTCCAGGTCTGCACGGTCTTTTTTCGTCAGAACAGATGTTGCAATTTCAGTATCCGGTAAATTAAATCCACGACGCGACCAAATTTCTGTACCACGAATAACTGTTGCATCAACTTTTTCTGGAGATGCAAATTCAACACGCATTTCAATTTTACCATCGTTTAACAGAATACGATCACCAACCTTTAACGAACCCAGAACATCCGCATCTGGTAACTGAACACGTGATGAGTTACCAGGGGTATCATCTGTATCAAATGTAAACTTTTGCCCGATTTCCAATGGATATTTATCTTCGGTTTCAAAATTACCGATACGATGCTTTGGTCCCTGCAAGTCAATCATAACTGCAACTGGTATATTCAATTCATTCGAAATTTCACGTATCATATCAATCTTGCGCCCTTGAACATCACCAGTATCATGACTAAAATTCAAACGACACATGTTAACCCCCGCCTGAATCATGCGGGTCAGTGTCTCTCTGTCTTCGCATTTTGGACCAATCGATGCAGTAATTTTTGTAAATCTTTTCATATCAATATTCCCGTGTTAAATTTGTTTCCTTGATTTTTACGTTTTATGGTATATCATAAGTTTTATAAATAAACAAGGGGAAAACAGAAATGAAACAGGCAAATCATGGCGCAATTGATAATCAGCAATTGGTCAGCATTATCGAAAGAATTGAAAAGTTAAACGAAGATACAGCGGCAATCGCAGCAGATATCAAAGAAATTTATTCTGAGGCAAAATCCGCAGGGTTTGACCCAAAATACATTCGCCAGATGATACGTCTGCGCAAATTAGATCCAGATGAATTGGACGAAGCGGATGAATTAACCCAGATGTATCGTAACGCATTGGGGATATAATGAAGGGCTTTATACGAACAATCGAAGATTTTAACTGCGCCCATTGTGGCGCAGTTGTTCATGGCAATGGATACACTAACCACTGTCCCAAATGTCTGTGGTCACGACATGTGGATAATAACCCAGGCGACCGCGCCGCAACATGTGGCGGAATGATGCGACCAATATCTGTGGAAAGCGATGGCGCACGATTTGTCATTACACACAAATGCGAAATTTGCGGCAAAGAAAAACGTCAACGCACATCTGATGAAGATGATATGAACGCAATTATCGAATTGTCGCAAAATAATTCTTTTATTTTTGGAAAATAAAAAAACGCCCAATCGGGCGTATTTTTATTTTATTACTTTTTCCATTTTGGACGCCAATGACGTGCGCGCTCGACCAAGAAGAACAAAGCCGGTGTCAAGGCGAACGTAAATATCAAGCTAGCCAACATACCACCAATCAATACCGCCCCCATGGCAACCTTCATACCGTCAACTGACCATAATTGCGGCACCATACCAGCGACAATTGCAATTGACGTCATCAGAACCATGTTCTTTTTATCCATTAATTCTGACCACAATGCATCAAATGGTTTTTCACCAGCATTAACACGGTTTATCGTTGGTTCCAAAACCAAAATATTATTATTAACTACTAATCCAACCAACATAACAAACGCCAACATCGCACCAATGTTCATAGTTGCACCAGACAAGAACATCATAATGAACACACCGGCAAAACTGGTCAAAATTGATGTCGCAATAGTAAATGGATGCGCCAATGAATTCAATATCGCCGCTAATAACATAAATGTCAGAATTGTTGCCAACAAGAATGCACGACCAATTTCCGCCGCAGATTCTGCCTGGGTATCAGACATACCACCAAATTCAGTATAATAGCCCGACGCCCATTCAATTTTGTTTAATTCTGATTGAATTTTTTTCTGAACAGGTCCCATTGTAGACTTGCCAATATTAATATCAATTTCAGTATATCTGTTTTTATTTTTACGGCGAATTTCTGGCGTCGCGCGTTCCGTTTTTATTGTACCCAATGATGATAACGCAACCATTCCCTTTGGGGAATTTACATACACATTATCAAACAAGGCCGCAGTTTTAAATGGACGCGCAAATTCTAGAATAATTGGATATTCTTCGCCGTTTTCTTTGTATTTATAATCGTCATTACCAAACAAAGCCGTACGCAATGTTGTCGCGGCATACGAATTTTGGATGCCCCAGAAATTCATTTTTTCTTGATCTGGAACAAACTGGGTTTCCATTGCAGGCAACTGCTGGGCACGAACTGCCGATTGAACCTCTGGTATTTGGTTTACAATATCAATGATTTGCGCAGCATATTTTTCACGCATCGCATCATCTGGACCAAATATATTTAATACCAAGTCAGAAGATACACCAGATGACATAGCTTCGCCTGCACGAATTTGAATTTCTGCGTCCGCAATATTTGATATCGCTGGTAAAATTTGTTGGGCTAGTTTCTTGTCAGAAATATCACGTTCAGAAACATCAACCAATTCAACCGTTACTGTTACGTTTTGCAGACCGCGTTCACCAATCTTAATCGTAGTTGATTTTACCTGGGGGAATTCAGTCAAAGCATGTTCTATGCGACGCGCAATTGATTCTGACTTTTCAAACGTTGCCCCCATTGGCGCACGCGCAGTGATTGTAATTTCATTCGCATCTGTCGATGGCTGAAATTCATTGCCAACAAATTTCATCAACATTGTAGACGCAATAAATATTGCCACCATTAACCCAACAACGCGCCATGGATGTGATGATTGATATTCATACCAGCGACGCAAACCAGTGCGCGCGACCGTCTTGACTTCGTGAGTTAACTGTTTCTCTTTTTTTGTTTTCTTGTTTTTTGATAGACGCAAGAACTTGGCAATCATCATTGGTGTTAATGTGAACGAGAACATTAATGATAATAATGTCAGGTACACAACAGTCATACCAAACTGCACCATGAACTGACCAACAATTCCGCCCATAAACGCCAATGGTAAGAACACTACTACGTTTGTACCAACACCCGCCAAAACAGAAACCGCAACCTTTTTGGTTCCATCAATCGCAGCATCTTCGGGCGATTTACCAGAATGCAATTCTTGCAGGGCAGATTCAATCAAAATAATCGCATTTGATACCAATGTTCCCAATGCAGAAGAATATGCCAACAATGTCATTGCATTGATTGTAAAGCCATCATTGCTCATAAAGAAGAAGCCTGCAACCAACGACGCTGGAATTACAACACCTGCAATAATTGTAGAACGACCATTGCGTGTAAATATCAACAAAACCAAAACTGTCAGCAAAACACCTAATACAATACTGTTAATCGTGCTGTTGGTTTCATCAGATACAGCAACAGAAGAATCAGATGCAATTAACATTTCTGCACCCGGGAAATGACGCGCCAGGTCGGCGGATAATTCTGGCATGCGTTCACGCAACGCACGTGAAATATTTATCGCATTACCGTCTGATGATTTTACAACAGACGCAACCACAACAGATTCGCCATTATAACGCGCCCCAGTTTCAATATCACGCGCTTCATCGGCAATTGTTGCAATGTCTGACAATTTAAAATTATCCCCTTCGACAGTGGTTAAACGCAGATTCGCAATTTCATCAACAGATGCAAATTCACCGATAAAGCGAACGTTTGATGAATCAATCTTGCGCTCAATTTTACCCCCGGGAACGTTTAAATTATGTGCACCAAGCGCCGCAACAACGTCCATAACCGTAACACCACGCGCAGCCATCTGGTCAGGATTCATCGCAACGCGAATTGCGCGTTCGCGACCACCAAAAACAGAAACACTGGCAACACCACGAATTGCAGTAATTTTATTTGACAGAATATTATCAACATATTCTTCTAAATCGCGTGCATCTGCACCGTGCAGAACAATGTCAACCACAGACTGTTGCAGCGGATTTAGCTTTTCAACAACAGGCTGATTCATATCTTCGGGAAATTCTGATATCAATGAATCCAGTTTAGTTTTTATTTCCGTCGATTTGTCATTAACATTTACCCCTAAGTTAAATTCTGCCATAACGTATGCACTGTTTTCATACGCGTATGATGTCAAATTCTTTAATTCAGACACTTCTGATATTGCGTCTTCGGCACGTTTGATAACCTGGGATTCAATTTCTTCGGGGGATGCACCAGGATACACAAAGGTTGCCGTCACCATCGGAAAATCAACAGATGGCGTACGTTCAACATTCATTTTCGGAAATGAAACAAAACCTAATACAACCCAAACTAAAACAAACATTAATGTCGTTATCGGACGACGAACAAAAAACTTTAACATATTTTATATCCCCCATGTATTATCTTGGATTGAAACTTTGTCACCTGCATTAACCGCAGACAGTATTACAATGTCACCTGAATTCAGACCAGACGCAATGTATGCGGTTTCTGAATCTTGACGGGCAATTGTAATATTACGTGACGTAGCAATACCATTTTGAACAATTAAGACAGTGTTATCTTTTATCGCATATAGCGGCACAAAAAATCCATTCGCATTAAATTCTGCATAATGCAAGCCATCGGCAACATCACGTGTACGAACAACAAACATACCGGTATTTAAATCAATCCTGCGAGATACAGAAACAATTTCTCCACTACCTACGTGTTGACCTGTGTGCAATTTTTCTGCACGGTCACCTGTTACATATGCGCGATTATTCTTAATCGCCAACGGTTCGTATAACACACCATTTTTTTGTTCCATTTTTAACGTGTACACAGGCAAACCAACATCTGCCGCCATACGCGATGCATTATATACCTGGCGCGCATTTTCAGATGCAACCACACCAAAACGAAACACAACCCAACCAATCATCAGAAACGCCAATCCTGCATGCATAAAGTGCTTAAAGCGTTTGCTGTTTACTATATCATTTAATTTTTTCATCTTTATTCACCCAACTTTCTTACTGTTTCCGCTGACATTAAAATTTTATATTTTGTGTTTAACAGAGCTAAATCCAATTGATACAGCCCCGCCGACACTTCGGCCAATTCAACCGCAGATGTTTGACCAGATGCAAAACGATTCTGGGACAAGGTGTATGTTTTTGCCGCCAGATTTCGTGCATTTTCCAACGACGCCAAATTATCACGCAAATGATTATATTGACGCACTGCATTGTTGTATTGTTCCGTCGTTATCTTTTTTGCCTGGGCCAAGTCTTGGCGGGCAGCTTCGGCGTTCATGGCATCAATTGTTGCATTTGCACGATTTAATCCGCCATTAAAGATTGGCATTTGTAATGCAACACCCCACGATGCAGACTGACCACCTTTTTTATCAAACAAATGACCAATATCGCCCGACATTGATGAATATGTATAGGACGCAGTTGCCGCCAATGTTGGATAATTATTTGCACGCTGGGAACGCGCCAGACGTTCATACATGTTTGCCTGTTCGTTCAAGATTTCCCACTGGGGCGTCGTTGTTAATTTTTTTGCATCCAATACAGAAAAATCAGATGGAAAATCATCTGTCAGAATCAACGGTTCATCAACATCAATTCCAGCCAATATTTTTAACATACGATACGCAGTATCACGATCGAAATGCGCGTCAGAAACATTAATTTCTTTGGTCGCAATATCAGATTCTATCTTTAATAAATTACTGCGATTGGCACGACCAGCAGATGTTAATTTGCGTTTTGCAGCACGCGCATTTTTCAAATCATTTTCTGCCAACGTAACAACTTTTTCAGTCATCTTGGCCGTCCAGTACAATTCGGTGGCCGCATAGCGCACTTCGCGACGGGTTAACTCCTGGGATTTTTCTGCCATCTTTACCGCAGAACGAACAGACTTAACCGCGTTACCAATTTTTCCAAATGTATAAATTGGTTGCGTCAATGTCAGACCCGCCTGGAAAATATTGTCTGGAATTTCGAATGCAACAGATTGACCTTTTAGCATTTCTGCAATTATCCCGCCCATCGATGGTGACAATTCAACCTTTTGTGATTCAGATGGATTTTCAACGTTTACCATATTCATGTATGATGCAGAACCATCTAATTTAAACCACCGGTTTGCATTGGCCGCATCTAGTGATGCCTCGGCCTTGGTCAGATTTGCGTTTGCTTTTTTTAAATCATGTGATTCAGATATAATTTTCTCAACCGCGTCATTCAACGATAAATCAATCGCAAATGATGGCACAGACATAAACAGTGCGCAAAAAACACCTGCAAATGATGCAATTTTTATTTTATTCATTTTTCAACTCCACCTTCTTTAAAATATCACGCATCGTGCGCAACGAATCCGTCAGACGCGATTCGTCTTCGCGTGACAGACCAGAAAAAACATGTTCAATCCCAACACGAAACATGTCCATTGCCATGGTTGCCAATTCTGCCCCACGTTCCGACACACAATACCATGTGTTACGACGATCATCTTCGTCAATTGTACGAATCACCAACCCATCCGCTTCCAGACGACGAAATGCCGCACACAGATTCGGCGCAGAAACACGCTCACGACGCGCAATGTCTTTTAATCTGGCACGACCACCATTATGCAGACGCACCAAAATCGACATTAATTGGCGCGGATAACCAGTCGATTCTACACGCGATAAACGTACGCAATCGCCAATCTTGTCTAATGTCCAAATATTTTCTTCCATTAAACGAACAAATTCCTTGCGCGCCATTTTAAACTCCTATATAATAAATTTGATTTCAGAATTCATTAAAAGTTTTAATCATTATATATTTTAACGAATTTATTTCAAGCACATTTTTAAAAAATTTTCAATCTGGATAATTCTGTTTGACTTTTATAATAATCTGCGCGACATTTAACCAGTTGCACATGGTGATAAAAACAATGAACATAAAAGAACTTATTAAAAAATTTAGCAGCACCCCAAATACCGAACGCGCCAGCGAATATTGGGCACAAATGTTTTTTGAGCAAATTCTGCCACAAATCGAACAGATATCGAATCAATCCAGATATGGATATCACGGTTTGACACATACCACCCAGGTGGCAATGTTTGGTCTGGATATTGCATATACTATTAATCAATATCCCCTGCCCGTACTGTTGGCGGCAGGACTGCATGATTGTGCACGCACGAACGACCAATGGTGCATAATGCATGGACCAAACGCCGTTCCAATTGCGTATGATTTCATAGCCAAAAACTATCCAACATTATCTAGGTCTGACACCAAGAAAATTATTAACGCAGTAAAAAATCACACTGTTGGGCGACGTGCCCCAGATGGTGTGGCGGCATGCCTGTGGGACGGGGATAGAATTCGTCTTTCATGGGAAATGGGATACAAACCAGAATGCTTTTCAACATCACGCGGACGACAAATTGCAGGACTGACCCCAATTGGGCAAAAAGAATACATAGACAAACAAGACACTTTCCTGATTAACAACAATATTCGGACACGTGAACAAATTGAATTTGAATGCGAACAAGATAAAATTCATGATCAAATTGGTACACAGTTTAAATTAAAAGTGAGATAATTTTGTTATTGCAAAAAAGTAAAATATATTTATAATCATAACCGCTATTGGGGTGTCGTCTAATGGTAGGACAAGAGATTTTGGTTCTCTTTATCATGGTTCGAATCCGTGCGCCCCAACCAAATTAAATAAAACGCCCAATCGGGCGTTTTTCTTATGACATATAAAAAGAAAATCAACAAAACACTTGACAATATACC
>JAEIGA010008000.1_pt1 | contig 16036 bp, 19 predicted proteins | sample 9270691 | NCBI WGS metagenome assembly JAEIGA01 (sample SAMN17057246, study PRJNA624740) | gut metagenome | biome: biome; isolation source: fecal sample | host: Bos grunniens | place: China: Xizang | collected 2019
GTTACCAGCACGATGTACACTACTGCCAACAATACGTCAATACCCCATGTCAGTTTGCCGCGTTTGCGGTCATCAATGGATAACCATAGCATGAGTAATGCAAACACCACAGTGCCCAACCAACAGTTGCCATACCATGGCACTTGAGCAGGTGCAAAGGGCGCAATTTCTTGGCGCTTTACCAATGGTGTGCCATCCGACAATGTTGCTTCGGCAAAATAGTTCATCAGTTCCTCGGGCAAGAATAATCGTTCTTCATTGGTCATTGGCTGATTGGCCTTGATGCCAAAAATCATGTTGATGCCAAAATCCACCCATGAGTTAGGGCCTGTGTAATGTGAAATTGCTTCGCGAAAAGTTTCACCTTTATAACCTATGTATGTCGAGGTAATTGTATCATTTAGCGCCTGTTTTATTAGGTGATATGGACGTGTTGCACAATTGTCAAAGACGAAATTGTAGAGATAATACCTATTCTCCGGCTGATAATTTTCCATCAGCGCATTGAATATCTGTTGATTTTGTGCTGTACTGAGGTTGAGTTCCTGCCAATATGTAATCCGGCCAATACGTTTGTAAAAGGCCGCAAAACTGGGATATCGATCCACTCCTAATTGGTAATATGTCTCGCCACGTACGAATTTTAGATAGAAATCATCTGCCATCAAATCGAATATACCATAGTTGAAAACAATATCAAGATTGTTTTCTGTATCCATTACGCGTATTGCCGTGTGTCCGTACTTAGACCAAGTCTCTGTACCAGGAGTGCAAGTAAGCAGTTGAATCGTGGATTGATCGCTTAGTTGGATGCTATTTGCGAAACAGATACCGCTGAAAAATAATAATATATAAACTAATTTCTTACGCATAAACCATGATGATATTTGGTATAAAGGTGGCTAGTAGTCCGAGTAGAAAACCACATATTACTTGCATTGGAGTATGGGCGTTTAGGTAAAGTCGTGCATACATCAGTAGCAGCGATATCAACAATAATGTAATGACTAACCCTACTGGTAAAATAGAATAGTTCATAGCGAAGCTACAAACACCTCCTATCAATCCCCCAATACCCGTCAAATGTGCAGAGATTTTCCACCAATGATTGATGATTGTAACTGCTAATAATGCAAGTATTACTCCAAGCACAACCAGTAGCATAAACATTGGGAGCTTTACTACCCCATGTACAAAATATGCCCAAAAACAATAGCAGATTAGAGTATAGATATAGGGCATTGTGCGTTGCTTAGGTTTCTCTATTTGCAGTGAGTCGATATATCCCCTCCACCGCATAAACAACAGCAAGATAATGGGTATCACCAATGTTAATATTGCTGTTCCTACGATACAGATAACTAGGTATAATATTGGCATTTCAGGGGATAATTGACGTATAGCAATGCAAAACAACAACATACCATACAATGGCATTAACATAGGATAGAGCACTATACTATATGTATTGGATAGTATGTTCAGTAGTTTGTGCATTAAAAATTTAGAACATTTGTCGGCGTAGTCGTGCTACGGGGATATTCATCTGTTCGCGATATTTGGCCACAGTGCGGCGTGCTATTGGATACCCTGCGGCATGCATTATCTCTACTAATTGATCATCAGTTACAGGTTGCTTTTTGTCTTCCTGCTCAATCACCTCACGTAGTTTCTGCTTGATCTCACGTGTCGAAATATCAGCACCTTCGCTATTCGATATCTTATCAGAGAAAAAATATTTCAGTGGGAATATACCAAATTCAGTTTGCACATATTTATTGGAGAATGTACGTGACACGGTGGATACGTCATATCCAGTGCGATCCGCCACGTCTTTCAGTGTCAATGGCTTGAGATACATGCTATCGCCGTGGATGAAGAAGTCGCGTTGCAATGCAACTAAGACTTCAATCGTACGCATCATGGTCTCGTTACGCTGACGAATAGCGTCGATAAAGTATCGTGCGTTGTCAATATTTGTCTTTACAAATCGTGCTGCCTCACGTATTTGAGCTGTGTTATGCGATATAGGCTGTGAAAAATCCTCCATCATGCGTTGGTAGTCTTCCGATATATGTAGTTCGGATATATTGCCATTATTTAACGATATAACCAAGTCTTCTTCTGACTGCTCTACAATGAAATCAGGTATTACAATCGATTGATTACGTTCTGCCGTAGTGCCCATCCATGCGCTCCCTGGACGAGGATTTAGATGCAGAATCTCATTTGCGGCTTCCTTAAATTCCTCCTCTGTGATCATCATCCGCTGACATATTTTCGTAGATTGATGGCGATAAAAAGCATCATAATGATTTTTTAATATCGTTATCGCGTGTGCCACAGATGGGGTGCATATCTTTTGCTTTAATTGTATAAGTAAGCATTCGCGCAAGTCATAAGCACCCACGCCCACAGGCTCAAACTGCTTTACTTGCGCCACGATTTCCTGCATTTTTTGATCTGTTACCACTAATCCTTCACGAAAACTCAAATCATCTACCAATTCTTCCACTGTACGGCGTAGATAACCATCGTTATCAATATTACCTACGACAAACTTTGCGATATGTCGATCAGGTTTGTCCATTTTGGTCAAATAGACTTGTGACTTTAGGTACTCTGTGAAACTGATACCCATCGAAAAGGGAATCTCTTCATGTGGACGATTACTTGGCGTTGGATCATGCATGTCATCGTCTTGCACATATTCGTCATAGTCAAAGCTATCGTTCTTTAATGGGTTTTCATATTCGTTTTCAGGAGTCTCATAATCGGTGATCTCGATTTCTTCACTTTTGTCACGCCCCTCTTCCAACGCCGGATTTGCTTGTAACTCCTCATTGATACGAGCTTGCAATTCGCATGCAGGAATCTCCAACATGCGCATCGCTTGTATCTGTGCAGGAGACAACTTGATCTGTTGTCTCAATTGCTGTGTCAACGAAAGCCCTGTAGCCATAACTCCTATATCCCTAAGTTTTTAAGTACTTGCATCGTTATATACTCTAATTGCTCCTCATCTAGCTCCGTATGCATTGGCAATGACAATACACAATCCGCTAATCGCTCTGCAACAGGGAAATCGCCCGTCTGATAACGAGCATCTTGATAGGCTTTTTGCATGTGCAATGGCACAGGATAATAGATCATCGCAGGTACTCCTGCCTCTGCCAATGCAGCGCGCAAGGCATCGCGATCTACATCCAACAAACGCAATGTGTATTGATGGAACACATGGCTAGACTTCTCGCTGCGAGTAGGAACCAATATCTTTGGGTGATTGACAAAAGCGTTGTCATAGTATGTTGCTGCTTTTTGACGCGCTGCAATATACTCGTTCAGATGCTTCAATTTCACATCTAGCACTGCTGCCTGTATGCTATCCAAACGCGAGTTCACTCCCACAATGTCATGGTAGTATCGCACTACCATGCCGTGATTAGCAATTGCACGCATCTTTGCCGCTAAATCATCGTTATTTGTAAAAATAGCACCACCATCGCCATAGCAACCTAAGTTCTTAGATGGGAAAAAACTTGTGCAACCAATCTCGCCCATAGTGCCGGCTTGTTTCTCGGTACCATCTGCAAATCGATATACAGAACCAATCGCCTGACACGCATCTTCTACGATATATAGATTATGCGCTTTCGCAATCGCCATCAACTCCTCCATATCTGCGCACTGACCAAACAGATGAACAGGTACTATTGCTTTGGTCTTAGGGGTGATGGCTTTCTTTACGGCCTCCACTGAGATATTCATTGTATCCCAATCCACATCCACCACTATTGGAGTCAAACCTAGTAGCGCAACCACTTCGGCAGTGGCAATAAACGTAAAGGTTGGAGTTATCACCTCGTCACCTGGCTGCAATCCCAATGCCATCAACGCTATTTGCAGAGCATCGGTACCATTGCCTACTGGTATCACATGTTTAGCGCCGGTATAGTGCTCCAAGTTAGTTTGAAACGACGATACGGCTGCACCCTTAATAAACGATGCAGAGTCTATCACTGCTTGAATGCCAAGGTCGATGTCTTCTTTGATGTTTTGGTACTGCGTCTGCAGATCCACCATTTGAATTTTCTTCATGTTCTCTTTTTTTCGGAAGTGTCAATTCGAGAGGTCCTCGCTTTTAACGGGTTGTGTCATCTCTCAATAATATACTCCACTGCTGTAGGCGAAATACGAACGTTGTATATATATGGGTTTTGTGTGTGTACTTTCAATGGCAGTGATGGGCATTCCTTTGTGGGATAATGGCACACCACGTGCAAATCTTCTGATACCACGTTTGCAAAATGCGACATGCTCACGCGCACTATTACGTGGGCGGTTTGTGGGAATAATCGTAGTTTTTCGCCCGTGGGTACCCCCTCTATTTGAATGGGAAGGGTAAAACTCTTTTCAGTAAACTGTTCTGCAACCCATTCCACGCGTACAGAATCTGGTTCTACGCGAATACCCTGAGGAACTTGCAATGCAACTTGCTGACTCATCGAGTCTCGCAACTGATCCACGCGAACGCTGTCTGTCAGGATATATCGAATAGCCTGAATAGTCTCTTTATCGCCAAATACATCCACCGAGTCGGGGGTCACTTTGCCTTCGCTTACCAGGTGATGCTGGTCAGCTATTGTGATCTTCGATAGCACTTGTACACCAACGCGTTTTTTCTCTTGGGTATGGTAGGCAAACTCAATGTTTTCAGGTAACACGTGTTGTAATTGCATCGAACCTGGGAGTATATCTTGCAATCGTGGACGAAGTACATCGGCTGTCAGTTCTACTTTTCCATGATCTTCGCGCAGATAACGCGATAAGTTCATACTCAACTCTACACCGTGACGGGATATTTGACGCAACTGTTTGCCTTCGTCGCGCACGGTGATTGTCAAGGTCTTAGGTAATTCTCTGTCTAATACAATCTGTTGAGGAATACCAGTGTAGTTCACTGATACTTTCATATGCATATCTCTTGGTGAGGACAAAACGCGCCCCCACCAAAAGATCATAGTCAATCCCACGAATAGGAGGAAGATGACTACATCTTTTCTCCATATCCAAAGCCAAAGATATTTAACTTTCTTGCGGAATATGTCCCAGTATTGTTGCATTGTCTCAAAACTGTAGCGCCCTTGGGCGTCCTATAGATTTACTTCGCTTGTTGTTGAGCGTCCTCAGCAGCTACAAATACGCTACCTTTGTCCACTTTCAGTGTCACATCTTTAGATACTTCGATGAGGAAAGTGGTGTCTTGTACCTCTTTCACGATACCATAGATACCTCCCGCGGTAACTACTTTGCTACCTTTGGTTAAAGCCTCGCGTTGTTTTTGCAATTCTTTTTGCTTTTTTTGTTGTGGACGGATCATGAAGAAATAGAATACCACAAAGATGGCTACCATCATGAGCATGCCACCCCATTTTTCCATAAAGGTAGCATCTGGGTTTTGTGCTGCTGGAGCAAGCATTAAAATGTAATTTAGCATAATTGTGTTGTTTTTGTTATTATTGTTATTTTTTTTGATTACTTAGTTATTTGTTGATCTGCGCGGCATTATCTCACTACCTTAAATAGTTTATTCTCTGCACGCAAATCATTCACTACGCGATTCAGCACGCCGTTGATAAAAACATAGCTTTTGTCGCTCGAATATTCTTTCGCTAGCTCAATATATTCATTCATCGATATCTCTAACGCGATCTCGTTGCAGTTGCGGATCTCCGCTAGTGCTACTAGTAGGATGATCTGATCCATATATGCCACGCGGTCTGCTTCCCAATTCTGCAAGGCTTTGGCTATCAGCACTTTGTTCTCTTCGGCTTGGTCAATACTATATTGCAACAACTCCTTGGCGAAATTCAGTTCTTGCTCGCCTGCAAACATTTCTAGCAATGGCAACTCATCGGTGTCAGTCTCCTTGAAGCGTTTGATTGTTTTTACTACGTAGGTGATTACCATATCTATATCGGTGGTCCAACCTTCGTGATCCAGTGCCACCTCCATCTCTTCCAATGCGGAACAGAGATCCTCGCTTTCAAGCAGCAGTTGACTATATATCTTACGCCATAGGGTCTTCTCTTCCTCGTATGTAGGAGCCTCTAGTGACATAAACTCCTTGTAGAATGGAGCATCCAGAAGTGCCTTGTAGGTGGCTTCAATGGCAGACATGCCTGTATCCCAACGCAGGTGTTCATTCTCCATGTAATTACGCAGGCGACGGTTGTTGAAAAGCTGTTGTGCCACGCGATTGTTCACGAAGTTTGTGTTCGCTTTGTATGTCTGATGGAGAACGGCTGCACGCTTCTTGTTTTCGCTAATTTGCTCTTCGGCATAGGTCGTTAGTTCGTCGGCAAAACTGAGCATCATCATGTACAAACTGTACGTGCTCGAGAACTTATTGAGCAGTGTCTTACGTGCAGACAGAGCAGTGTGATCACTACCGCTGTGCATTGCAAAGAGTGTTTGAACCACTTTGGTTCTAACTAATGTTCGATTTATCATAATCAATGTTCGCTTTTTACGGCTGCAAAGGTACTAAAAAATACGCACATACGCAAAAAAAAATGCAGAAAGTTTTTTTTATTGCGATTTTTTATATTTCACAATTGAAATAGGAAGGAATCATGAAAAGGAAAGTAATCTTGACTAAAAGGATTTTTTTAATTCTTACCTTGTCTTTACCGTTATCACGCCGATACCACTCACTAGTTAAAGGAGAAATATTACTTGTCGTTATGTACGAAAGCAACATTTTTTTTATAAAATCACAAACGAAAATTTGTACAATTAAAAAAAAATAACTAATTTTGCAGAAAATTAATTAAATAGCAAGATTATAGAGATGGAAAATCGTAGATTTGAAGGTAAGAATGAGCCTGAAATTGTCTATTCACGTTCCGTTAAAGCGGGAAAACGTATTTATTATTTAGATGTGAAAAAGGCTCGAAATGAGGATTTGTATCTTTGCATCACAGAGAGCAAACGAAAGCAAACTGGCGAAACCGAAACGCCACAGTTTGAGAAGCACAAGGTATTCCTCTATAAGGAAGATTTTGCTCACTTCACTGAAGGGCTTAACGATGTAATTGCATTCGTACAAAGTCAATTAGGAGAAATCGAAGAAAGAAAAGAGTGGACGCCTGAAACTGAAGAAGAAGGTGTTCAAGAAACTTTACCAGAGGCAGAAATAGAAACTAAGCAAAAACGTGGGCTATTTGCTCGATTTCGAAATAATTAAAATTATCAACTAAGCTCAATGATAGCATTGATGATAGAATTAGCAACCTCCTGCTTGTGAAGAAGTGGGAGGTTCTTTTTGGTGCCATCTGCATACAGTAAAGTTACCTTGTTGGTGTCCACGCCAAATCCAGCACCTTTATCTTGTAATGAATTAAGGACGATCATGTCAAGGTTTTTGTTTTTAAGCTTACGGGTGGCATTGGACTCTTCATTGTGAGTCTCTAGAGCAAAACCTATTAAAAGTTTATTACCTTTTACCTTTCCAAGTGTGGCAGCGATATCTATGGTAGTCCTTAATCGGATTGTCATCTCCGTCTGGCCAGATTGCTTCTTTATCTTCTTATCGGCTGTTTCGTATGGTGTGAAGTCTGCTACTGCAGCACACAAAATAGCTATATCTGCTTTAGGAAATGCATCTACGGTGGTCTTGCACATCTCTGCACTTGATACGACATCAATCTGATTGAGTCGTTGTGAAGTCGCAGTAGGGTAGAAATTGAGTGATAGTGGTGTGGCTGTTTGGGTTGGGCAGGGGCCACTAATTAGAGTCACTTCTGCTCCTCTATTAAAGCACGCACGCGCGAGAGAGTAACCCGTCTTACCAGAAGATGCATTGGTGATATATCGTACAGGATCAATAGCCTCTTGGGTAGGGCCTGCGGTGATGAGCACATGTTTGCTCGTCATGGTCTTTGGTGTGAGCGCATACTCTACGGCTGCTATCAGTTGTTCAATTTCTTGCATACGCCCCTTGCCTGTAGTACCGCAAGCCAATTCACCACTAGCTGCATCTAGCATGGTGATGTTTTCCCATGTGGCTAATTCGCACAATGCACGCTGGGTGGCGGGGGATTCGTACATGTTTGTATTCATCGCAGGTGCTATTACTACGGGTTTGCGCATCGCAGCGAAGGTGGTGGTAAGTGCATCGTCGGCAATACCATTGGCCATCTTGCATAGCACATTTGCCGTAGCAGGCGCAATGAGCATTAGGTCTGCCCAGTCGGGTAGGGAGATGTGCTCTGTACTATGCTCGTTGATGGCTGCAAATACATCAGAATACACCTTGTGGCCGCTAACTGTTTGCAAGGTAAGTGGAGTGACAAATTCCAATGCGTGCTTGGTAGTAGTCACTTGTACATCTGCTCCTGCCTTCTTTAACAGACGAATCAGCTCGGGAATCTTGTACGCAGCAATACCGCCACTGATTCCGATGAGGATATGTTTGCCCTGTAAAGACATCTTTTGGCGTCGGGAGTCGCGAATCTAGATGAAGTTATTTCAATACATCGTCGCGGTTGCTTCCGCGGTAGATGAGTTGATCCTCAATGAATTCTTGAGTAGCTATCAAGGTAGCTTTTGGTAATTGCTCGTAGCTCTTGGATATTTCAATTTGCTCTTGGTTCTCGAATGTGTCATCTGCAGAGTCTTGTGGAATAGAGAAGTCTTGTAACTTGGCATCCAACTCCTTTTTCATAGCTGTGCTGATTTGGTTGCTGCGTTTGCCCAAAATTGCTACAGTTTCGTACACATTGCCCACCTTTTCGGTCAGCTCGTTCATGTCCCTTGTAATAGTTGTGCGGGGTGCTGTTGTCTGTTTGTAATCAATCATATGTGTTGTTATTTATTAATTCAATATTTTTTCCACTTCTTTTTGGATCTTTTTAGCTGCATCAATATGCTTTGATGTGGGATATTCTGTGATGAAGTTATAGTATTCGTCTTGCGTTTCTCTTGCGCGTTCCTCTTTCTTTTCTTCTAGTGAATTAATCATTTGTTGATATTTGGCTTGCAAGATCAACCAACTTAATTCCTCTTGATATTTGTTGGTAGGATATTCCTTTAGTGCGTTCTTCGCTACTATCTCCGCACTTAAGTAGTTGTTACCAAGATAGGTACCTAGATTATAATACATCTTTGCGCTAAGATACTCTTTGTAGGCTAGTTTGTCATACATCTCCCCCATTTCCTTATATGCTTGCTCAGCATATGAGTTGTCGGGGTAAAACTCAATAAATTGTGTGAAGAATTCAATGGATTTCTTTGTATCTGCTTGATCCAGCCTAGCATCAGGGGATTCTAAATAATAGCAGTGACCCACTTGAAAACGAGCTTCTGCAATATAACGTCCCTTAGGATAGTTGCGGATATATGCTTGATAGTATTCAGCGGCGGAAGAGTAATTTTTTTGTCCCATGTAACTGCGTGATAAATAGATCAGTACGTCTTGTGAACGATCTGTACCACGATAATATGGTGTAACTTCGTCAAGCAGGGTCTGTGCCTTCACGTATTGCTCGTTTTCAAAGTACATCAATGCTTTTTGGTACTTAAAGTCAGGGTCTTTTGACTTGAGTACCTGTTGGTATTCTCCGCAGCTAGAAAGGCCTAACATGCTTATTATTAGACTAGCAAACAGCCATATTTTACATATTCGTTGTGTCATTTTTTTATCCATTGTTGCGCAAAAACGCATAATCAGCCTGCAAAGGTACTACTTTTTTTGCATATTTGCAAATAAACGGCGATTTTTTCATTATTTTTCATTGTTGTAATAGTGGGATATTGTGTAATTCGGAAAAAATATGTACCTTTGCAAGTTGTAAATAGAAAATCGTAAATACCATGAATAGTGCATTAGCTGCATTGATAGGATTGATAATATCCATCGTTTTAATTCTTAGGAAATTATCTCCAGTTTATAGTTTGGTGTTAGGTGCCTTGATTGGTGGTTTGTTGGCGGGTTGGGGATTGCCCGTCACGGTAGGGCATATGATCGGTGGTGTACAAGATATATCCAAAGCTATTGTGCGTATTTTGGCAGCGGGTGTATTGACGGGTATGCTGGTGAAGACTGGTGCTGCATCCACGATAGCCAGAAGCATCATTAAGGCATTGGGAGAGAAGTATATCTACTTGGCATTGGCATTATCGGCTATGTTGCTTACGGCTATGGGCGTGTTTATCGATGTGGCAGTGATCACCATTGCTCCTATCGCGATTATCATGGGTAGTAAATTGCGCCTGTCGAAGATGAAGTTGCTATTGGCAATGATCGGTGGCGGTAAGTGTGGTAATATCATCTCGCCGAACCCTAATACGATCGTAGTTGCGGATAATTTTGATGCGCCTCTATCATCGGTGATGGGTGCTGGTATTGTACCTGCCGTGATAGGTTTAGTGCTGACCGTATTCGTGATCGTTCCGATGATACCCAAAGGTGATTTGATTGGCGATTTTAAAGGCGAAGAGGCAAAAGACGATGAAGTCTTGCCTGCGTTGTGGCGCAGTTTGGTAGGTCCAATAGTGACGATAGTGTTGCTCGCTTTGCGTCCGATAGCCAAGATAGAGATTGACCCTATGGTGGCATTGCCTGTGGGTGGTATCATTGGTATCATCATTACTGGTCATTGGAAGGATATGGGCAATTGCCTTTCGTATGGCTTGGAGAAGATGTCGGGTATTGCTATTTTGTTAGTGGGTACAGGTGCACTGGCGGGTGTGATTCAAGCATCGGATATCAAGGATGTGCTAGTGGGATTGCTGAGCAATTGGGAGAATGGCGGTACCTTCATGGCACCTATAGCGGGTGCGCTGATGTCTGCTGCTTCGGCTTCCACTACGGCGGGGGCAACTATTGCTTCGGCATCGTTTGCCGAGGCTATTATGGCGGCAGGTGTAACCGCTGTATGGGGCGCAGCGATGGTGAATGCAGGTGCTACTGTATTGGATCACTTGCCGCATGGTTCTTTCTTTCATGCCACAGGTGGCGCAATGGGATTCTCGGTGAAAGAGAGATTAAAACTAATTCCATACGAATCGCTGGTGGGTTTGATACTGACGATTGGTAGTGTTGGAATGTGTTTCTTAACTAGTCTCTAAAAACTCAACTTTAAACACTCAATTCCATATGAAGATAGTAGTAGCGTCGGATTCATTCAAGGGGTCGATGACCTCAGTGGAAGTGGCACAAGCAGCCGCAGAGGGTATTCGCGAGGTATATCCCGATTGTGACGTTGTTGCGGTCAACGTAGCTGATGGTGGTGAGGGTACCGTAGAGGCGATTGTGGAAACATTGGGCGGTGAGATTGTTGTGGTAAGAGTGAGTGACCCTCTTGGTCGAAAGATCATCGCTCGTTATGGTATAGTAGACGATATGGCTATTATTGAGATGGCTGCTGCCAGTGGTCTTCCGCTTCTGAAGATAGATGAGCGTAACCCATGGGTGACATCCACTCGCGGCACAGGTGAGATGATCATGGATGCTATTGCTAGGGGCTGTCGTCGGTTCTTGGTGGGTATTGGTGGCAGTGCGACCAATGATGCGGGTACAGGTATGTTACAGGCGATGGGCTTTCGTTTCTATGATGCTCATGGTCAGTTGATTACCGACTGTTGTGGCGGACGAATGGCGGATATCGCTGTGATTGATGGTGAGCAGGTGCCAGAGGCAGTATATAAGTCCGCTTTCACGGTAGCTTGCGATGTAGATACGCCATTCTGCGGGCCAGAAGGTGCAGCGATGGTGTTTGCTCCGCAGAAAGGTGCTGATACAGAGATGGTCACTAGGCTGGATAAAGGTATGGCTTCGTTGGCAAAGGTGATTAGGGGTACGTATGGTATGGATGTGGTGCCAATAGCAGGTGCGGGTGCTGCCGGTGGTATGGGAGGCGCTTTTTATGCGTTTTTGCATGCGACTTTACTGCCTGGCATAGAGATGGTCTTGGATGCGATAAGTTTTGATAGCATTATCAAGGGTGCTGACTTAGTGATCACAGGCGAAGGAAAGGTGGATTATCAAACGGCTAAAGGTAAGACTGCTGCGGGCGTATTGTCACGTGCAAAACAACAACACATCCCCGTGATTGCTATCGGTGGATGTGTCGAATTGTGCGATAGTGTACTGAAGATGGGATTTGCAGGTATCTATCCTATCTTGGAAGAGCAGGTTCCGCTCGAATTGGCGATGCAGCGTGATTTCGCAATGAGCAATGTCACAAAGACTATTGTCCGTGTACTGAAGAAATAACGGCCTTATTCCAACGAGAAGAGGTGATAACCTGCAGAGTATCCGCTTCTGCTACAATCAGATAGCAAGCAGCTTCAGGAGTGCGTTCGATCATGTCGAGCGCTTCTTTTTTACCTAGTACCATACATGCTGTAGCTAACGCATCGGCACGCATACAGCTGCTCGCCGTCACAGTGGCACTAAGTAATGAATGATGTACTGGGTGACCACTACGAGGATCTATCGTGTGGCTGCGCCGTTGGCCATTGACAAAATAGTATTGCAGATAATTGCCCGAAGTGGCCATACAGAGGTCGTTGCTTTCGATCACCTCTTGCAGCTCTTTCTCTGCGCCAGTGGCATCGATAGTAGGACGGGTGATACCCACTCGCCATGGATTGCCCTCTTGGTTAATGCCCTGTAATACCACTTCACCGCCGATATCTACTAGCAGGTTCTTGCAGCCATTCTCGCGCAGCAAATTAGCCACTACATCACAGGCGTAGCCTTTGGCTATAGCACTGGCATCTAGGGTGATGCGTTCGTCATCTTTCTGCAAATGGTGGTTGATGAGACGCACCTTGTTGTAACCTACAAAAACTTTGATACTATCGATGTTAGGTGTTGCAGTATGTTGAGTGTTATTGCCAAATCCCCAAGCATTTACCAGTGGGCGAACCGTGATATCAAACGCACCATCAGATAGTTGGCTAATAGCCCGTGCCTCGGCGTACAACACTTCGAAAAGCGAATCGGTGGTGATGCTATCATTGCGGTTTATATGACTGATCACTGAGCTGGGATTGAACATGCTCAATGAATGGTCGAAATCTTGCAGACGCTGTTGGATAGCATCATGCAGATCTGCTGTGGCTTGGTAACGTATATTGTAATATGTACCAAAGATATTGCCTTGATGATGATAATATTGTACCTTAGGATTATCTGGCAGCAATAGCAGCAAGAGTGCTGCTATTACCATGAATATAAGTGCGATCCACTTTTTATTTTTCATTTCTAAATTCTAAACTATAGCGGCTTTGCCGCGTCCTCTAAACTACTATCACCACTCGCTGCTGAAGTATAGGCATCCACCGATTCCCCAGTTGAGGCGCTGGTCAAATTTATTCTCCAATGCGGTAGTCAAATTGGTTTTGTCCAATCCATAGCAGTTGAGCATACACTCTCCCCAGATGCCTAGTTCGATATCTTTCAACTCAAAGTAGCGTTCTGCGCGCACATGGATATTGTTGATAGCCACTGTCTTAGCATTTTTCCATACTTCCTCGTAGTTTGAGTACATGCCTCGCCAAGGGGTGAAACCGACGTTGGTAGTGAGTCCAATACCTAATGGCAGGTTGAACGTGTATCCAACTTGAATATAGGTGGACCATGCTCGTTGCCATTCTCCGGCTTCGTTCTCGTAGCAGTCAGCTCCATAGATAGTTGTGTACCAGTCAATGGACAATGGTACACTCTCTACTAAGTCGCCTAAATGGAAACCTGCGTGTGCTTCCATTGTGCTACTGGATTCAATCTCTTGAGCCGCGAAACCTCCTTTAGGAAAATATGCTTCACCTCCAAAGTAGTAGAGATGTGTCAAATCTAATTGCAGACCATAGTTGTCATAACCAATCGTAATATCCAACTCTGGGTTGATGTTTTCGAACGTCCAGTTATCTGCACCAATATTACCCCAACCAGAAACATATAGCCCCTTCCAATCAAGGGTGACAGATGGTTGGATAGACAAGCCTCCAAGGTTTTGTCCGCGCCATAAATAAGAACTAACAACGTCTGCACCAACCTCAAGGCTTAAACCAATTTCGCTTTTTGTGGCGTTCTTCTCCTTGGCAAATGTTTGGTAAGGAAAAGCACTGGCGCATACCAACACCAGTGCTAGAAGAATAAACTTTTTTATCATGATTGTATTGAAAATGCTTAATTAAAGCGCATTCTTGTGCGCCCATGCAACACGCAGAGCCACTTCAAGAATCTTAGTATCTTCTAATACTACAATACCGCCATCAGGACCTGGCTCAATATGGTAACCGGTAGTCGCAGTGCCATTGAAATAAGCGCGAACATCATCAGCTGCAATTCCTAACTCCTCAGCAATTACAGCTGAACTACCTTTTGGAAGGCTATCCTTCACTTCTCTTACTTTGTTAAATGTTGTGCGAATCATAGTAACTAATTAATTTATAGTTAATAATAATATTTTATTGTTGAAATATATACGATATTGTCTTATTTTCGACTGCAAAGATACAAAATAATTTTTAACTATGCAAATTTTTTCGCAAATAAGTTGAAGAAATATCAAAAAAAGGTGCGTCCGTCAAAAGTTTGATGTTTTTAGCTTCTTGCAAAATAACTTCTCGTGGTTGGCTTGATTCATTCGAGTTATCTGTGTTGTGTCGTGGATAAACAAACACTCGGAAATGATTCATAATGTATTGATATTCCTTCCATTTATGAAAGATGTCCAAATTATCTTCCCCGATGATGAGTGTGAATTCGTGCTCAGGATATTGCTTCTTCAGTGCGCGCAACGTATTGGCAGTGTAGTTTGGGCGGGGGAGGTGAAATTCAAAATCCGAGACAATGATTCGTTTACCTGTAGCCAATAGCCCATTGCCAATAGCCTCTTCTGCTTTCTCTAATCGTTCTTGTTAATCAGCTAATATACCTTTGTCTTTCAGCGGGTTGTTAGGAGATACCATCATCCATAGTTCATCCAAATCTGTGTTTTCTACCACCCATTTTGCCAATCCGATATGCCCAAAATGTATCGGATTAAATGACCCTCCATAAATACCAATCTTCATCTAACCAATTTATCTAATTCTTGTTTGGCTTTGCAGAGGTCGTCATTCACAACGATTTTGTCAAAGTATGGTGCATCTGCCATTTCTATTTCGGCTTTGGCGAGGCGTTTTTGTATCATATCTTCGCTGGTGTCGCCACGTCCGTGCAGACGGCGTGAAAGTTCTTCTACGGATGGTGGCGCAATGAAGATAGCCAATGCCTCATCGCCGAAGATGCGTTTAAGGTTGAGTCCACCTTTCACGTCAATGTCAAAAACGATGGTGCGTCCTGCATTTTGAATGCGCTCAATCTCAGATTTGAGTGTGCCGTAGTAGAGGCCTTCATATACCTGTTCGTATTCGATAAAGTCTTGATTGGCAATATGCTGCTCAAACTCCTCGCGAGAAATGAAGTAGTACTCTTTGCCATGTTGCTCTTGCCCACGTGGAGCACGTGTGGTGGCAGAGATGGAGAGCTCATATTGTCCTGGATAGGTCTCAAGCAGGTGTTTCACCATTGTAGATTTGCCCGAGCCGCTGGGCGCACAGAGAATAATAATCATAATACATTCAATATTTGTTCTTTGATTTGTTCCAGGAGATCTTTCATCTTTACGACGATGATTTGCATCTCGCTTTGGTTGCTCTTGCTGCCGAGGGTGTTGATCTCGCGTCCCATCTCTTGAGCAATGAAACCGAGTTTTTTGCCAACGCCCGTCGTCTCGCCCATGGTTTCGCGGAAATACTTTAGGTGGTTGGTCAATCGCACCTTCTCCTCGTTGATGTCCAACTTCTCAATGTAATAAATCATCTCTTGTTCCAGACGATTATGATCTATGGCTTGTTGGGTAGTTGCACTCAGTTGCTTTAAACTTGCTTCGATGCGAGCTTTGATTTTTTCTATCCGACTCTGTTCATAGGGTTCCACTGCAGCCAATAATTCGGCAATAGCATCCAACTTCTCGCA
>JAEIGA010008001.1_pt1 | contig 16033 bp, 11 predicted proteins | sample 9270691 | NCBI WGS metagenome assembly JAEIGA01 (sample SAMN17057246, study PRJNA624740) | gut metagenome | biome: biome; isolation source: fecal sample | host: Bos grunniens | place: China: Xizang | collected 2019
TGCGATATGCGCCACGCAACGAACCAGAAGAATGGTCTTTGCCTCCGCCAATCAGAAGTACCTTGCTCCCTACAGGGTAAGTCTGGCTGATGCCCGTAGACATGAATGTGATAGTCTTGAATCTGTTTGAGAAACCGTTATATGCCACATTCACTGCACTGCCGCCATTAGACAAGCCCATGATGTGAAGGTTGTTCTTATCTACCTTGTAGCCTAAGTTCTCTAAGAACGGAATCTGCTTGGTAAACAGTGCGTTAATATCCTGCCTGGTATAAATGCCTGACCATGTCTTTGTGCCGACACTAAGCACTATGCAGTCTTCCAAACCTCGCAACACGCCTTGATACAGTTTCCAATTGCCTAAATACCCGTGCATGAAGAACACGACAGGATATTTCTTATCCTCATCGTAGTTTTTCGGCTTTATCAGATAAACGGATTGGGTATCATCTAAGCCTGCCATGTTGAATATTTGCGAAGTGGTGCCGGACATCATAAACAGTCCGTCTCGATTCAAACGACTGAATGGACGCATGAATTTACTGATATTGCCTTTCTCATCATCGTAGTTAAACTCCTCAAGTATCCAGCCTGCTGTTGGTATAAACTCAGGTGCTATCCTTGCTCCCCATATCCCGATGTTGCAGATTTCCTCTTCAGGCAGAAACACATTTACGAGCCAGTGACTGAGCGGTGGAAGTTCAGGGTTGTCGTCCTTGTCTTGATAAATCAGTCTCACTCGGTCGCCGTTGTCATAGCGGTAGCGAGGGGTAACGCAGAACAAAATTATTGCCAAGACCCCAAGTGTGGCTTTGAATGCCCATGGGCGAATGGTCTTGATTTCCTTTCTCCATGTAAACGCAAGCAGCATCAGCATGATAGTCTTGTAAAACCAAGATGTGAAGAACAGGAATAGTATTGTTAATATAATAGTCTTAATTTTTTTCATAAGCATAATTCATTTATAGCTAAATAATTCCATAGTATCTACTTCAAGAATGAAATAATAGGAAGTAATGCTGGTGATAGACGTTGGATAGTTATCCATTAGTTTGTATTCGGTAATATCTGGTTAGCGAAGTTATTCATCCCCCACATAATATATGTGCAGTAAAGTACAAATATTAGAATAAGATTTGACGGCGAATGAATTGTCATGACCCATCTTTCCCATGTCTTAAATCCATACTTCTTGCTCATGAAGAAAAATGCAGGTAGGAGCACCAGCCAAACAAATAAAAGCCATAACCGTTTCATAATCATCGTTATTATTCTGATAAATAATCTATTGGATTCAGGTAAAACATTTTCATCCATCCTTGAGCAGAGTCGTCAATGCGCCAAGGATAAGGGCAAATCGTGGCAATGGAGTAATGGAGGTGTGCTGGTGTTTTCTTCGCATTTCCCGTGTTGCCAACGGTTCCAATCTCGCTGTTTTGTGTGACGATAGAGAAAGGTGAGGTGCGTATCTCGTTGAGGTGAGCATAATAGTGTAGCCTCCATTTTGGTCCCAGTACCAATACGCACCTGCCTCCTTTGCTCAGTTCCATTGTACCAAGAACAATTCCCCAAGTAGAAGAATGCACGCTTGTGCCTTTTCTGGCGAAGATGTCAACACCTTTGTGTACCACCGACGAACCCCATCCTCCATACCAGTATGTTTTATGGTTATAACTGCTATTGCCCGCTCCAGCAACAGGCATCTTCAGATTTTGTGGAATAAGGAATCCGATTACGATAAATGCAAGGATTCCAAATACAATTTTCTTTTTCATGATTCAGTGTTTTGTTTTACGATACAAAGGTATAAAGCTATTCTTGATACCCCAAGGAAAAAGGCGCGCGTTGTACGAATCCCTCGATTTGCTGTATGAAGTAGAATGTTTAATTAAGCACTGGAGCGTTAAATTCCCAGCAGTACTAATTGCATAGTATAATTATATGTAATTAGATACTTTCTCTGCCCAGTACCCTACTCTTTCGTACGTAATCTTCTTGCAGAGCCAATCTGTGAAGCGCCCCCATTTCCGATAGAAGAAATTAAAGGCAAGATAAGCAGGGATTTGTTCGACAGATTTAGGCATTCGGCGCATGATATTCCTGAAACTATACACATTCCGATATACCGACAAATATCCTTCGTAAAGTTCTTCCGGAGTCATGTTCTTGGGCTGTATAACTACATGAGCCGTATCATATAATCCCAGATCTGAGGTAAGGATTCTGCCTTGTTCCTTCAATCTGTCATAGATGACAGTGCCAGGATATGGAGTCAGGATATGCGAGGTGACCGTCTCTATCTTGTTTTTCACAATCCAATCTACCGTAGCCGCAAACGTTTCCTTGGTGTCACTGTCCAGCCCGAACACAAAACTTGCATTAATCATGATTCCGCGTTTATGTATCTCGGCTATGGCATATTCATAATCGTTTACGTCATTTTGTACTTTGTGTACGTTGCTGATTGATTCGGGATGTATGCTCTCAAAGCCTATGAACAGCCCTTGACATCCACTTTCCTTCATTTCGTCCAGCAGGCCAGGAATGCTGGCCACATTGATTGATACAGCGGCATTCCATTTTATCTTGTTGGCTTTCAGCTCTGTCAATAGTTGGCGTGTCCATCTTAAATTGCCGATAAAGTTGTCGTCAATAAACATGATATGCCTGCACTTACACGCTTTCACCTCTTTCATGACATCCTCTATTTCGCGATGCACATACCTCCTTTCGGGAGAACTATTATAGCAGAAGTCGCATCTGAAAGGGCAACCGCGACTTGTATGTATGATGTTGCAGTACAGATAATCCGTTTTCTTCATCATGTCGTATGCAGGAGGCACTATGTCTTTTCCTGTTATATCATGCCGGCATCTGTATTCTTTCTTCAGGCAGTTGTTCTCCAGATCATGAATGATTTGCGGCCATGTTCCTTCTGCTGCTCCTATGCACAGCACATCAAAGGCGTCATCGGGAATGAAGTTCCTTGCGGTTGTAACTAGTATGCCACCGGCAACAACGGGAATGCCTTGACGGCGGAACTCTGCGGCTATTGCAATCGCTCGTGGCAAAGAATCTACATTTACCGAGATGCCGACAATATCAGGCGAGTCATTGAAGGCAATGTCCTGAATGTTCTCGTTTTCTACGGAGATGTGATGTTCCGAACGAAACATGTTTGCTATCGTATAAAGCCCTAATGGCGGCGACATTCTGCTTTTGATGTCTGTGTCCATCGGACGCCTGTGCATCTTGGGTTGAATCAGTTTGATATACATTATCTTAGTTTTTCTTTACTGTGTTATCTGTACTCTTTTCACTATCTGCTCCTTGCATTCCTTGCACAAGCTTTTTTTATTTGAGAAGTCAGCCTTCCCCTTTGCGTCCTTCATGATGCAGGTGGCATCGTCCTTTGGGCAATGCTTGTAGTTGTAATAGGCATGTATGAACTCATGCAGTATGACTTTTGCCATATCCCTTTTTTTATACTTCAGGCGGAAATCAGAAATCACACATGTCTTACCTGGTTGCAAAGTGAGTCCCAGCACTCCCCAGTCGGCTTTTCCTCTGTACTTCGGAATGGAGATATCGTTATGCAGCAGCAATATCGTATATATGCAGTCATTCTTAAAAGCGTCTATCAGCTTACAAGCATCATATCGGCTTTTCCTTTCGTTCAACCACTTGCTCTGCATGGGCTCTGCAGGAAGAACATATATTTCCGCTGCTATTTTCAACTGATTATATGCGAGTTCCTCCAATTCCCATGCTATTTTCTCTGCTTCTGCCTCAGAGAAATTGCCTAAGGGCTGAATATCAATAACCACATGATCTGTGTAATCAAGATTCTCTACACAGACGTCATTGCCGCCAAAGTCAGACTCTCTGTCCGCAGGGTTTACACATAGATACAGCCAGCCGCCCGTCAATATGGCGAGAATGACTATTGAAGAAATGATGATTCTTTTTTTCATGATTCTGATTTTTAATTATTGTTTTGATGATACAAAGGTATAAAACTTATTTCTGCTGGGCAAAGAATTATGCGTGCGTTGTACGAAACAGCGGGGTTGTTGTATGAAATATATGAAAGAGCAAAGAACAAAGTTTATTGGTTAATGCTTAATGGTTAAAGCTGTTTTCACCTTTCAGTTTTCCGTTTTCTCATTTCACCTTTCTCATTTGCCAGCATTCGCTGTTCGCGCACCAAACGGTAAGAGCTATGCCCTTACTGCGTTTGACGTACGCTGCTAATGCTGACGAAGCTTCGCTTTCTCCTTTCTACTCTCCTTTCTACTCAAAGAATATCGGGCAACTCAAACGACTTTTGTGCATACGGTAGATGAATATGCGCTCCGGATATCTGCCTAAGAGAAAGAGCGTAACCGGACACAGCCACAGTTCTTCATGACTGATGTCTGCATTGCTCGTGTAGAATGCGCCGCCTGTCAGCGTAGCGCTCGTTCTGACTAATGCCATGCCACAATAGTATTTCTCCTCGTACGCCTTTGCCACTTTTATATGCGCCCTAACCTCCGTGTCGCCCTGTGAGTAATACTCTATTAGCTTTGCCGCTCCACCTACCATCATCGTGTGCTCAAAGAGTTCCTGCGGGAAGCCCGGCACCTTGCAAAACCATTTCTTGCCAACCTTGATAAAATCCACGTCATAATATCCGTGTGTTCTCCGTCTGTTACACACCGCCTTGGCAAGAGCCGCCAGAGCCTTGGCATAGGCTGGCAGCAGTTTACATACAGACACGATTTCTTCTAAACGGGTTCTCATCTTGCTCATAATACGAAAAAAAAATTAAGGATTAAACAAAATACTTAACGAGATGCGTTAAGCCTGAAATGACGGTGCAAAGGTATGTAAAATATTCCAAATATCAAAACCACCTGAATATCAGCACTTTACGAAGACTTGCATATTTCAAATATTTTTTGTATGGGAAACGAAAGTGAGAATGAAGAACCTAATGCTACAAAAGGTATAATTTCTGACTTAGACAAAAAAAAGGAAGAAGTATTTCTCTTCTTCCCTTTACTAAAGTGCTATCTTTTTCTGAACACCAGCCATGGTGTTATGCCCTGCCATTTCTGGTGCGGATAGCGCGCTATGTCGTGTATGTCGTGGCGTCGGCCATGTCGGTCTCGATAATAGGAATAGTCTGTTCCTCCGGTGATATATATGGCATCGGTGAAGCCGTATTCGCGCAGCGCATCGGCAAAACTCCAGAGTGTCTCTTTATGGCGCGACGTGACGTAATAGAGCCGCTCGCCTATTCTGCCTATGGCGCAGCGCTCCACCTTGCCATGAAGATGGAATTGCGACGGTAGCTCGCCATTGCTCACGAGCACAAACTGGCGGAAGAAACTGCCGCCATGGCTGATGGTGTGGTCTCTGACGGTTTCGAATCGTGATATGCCTATGACATTATTGCCGTTTGCCATGGCCATATAGCCTAGGCGGTGTGTGTCTGACTGATAGGGGCGACCATCTGCCACGAGCGAACCGAGATAGCGGCCGTCTGCCGTGAAGTCTGCCGAACGGCAATATAAATAGACCGATGCATCGGCTGTGTCGGGCTCTTGAAACTCTATTGCTCCCTGCAAGCCATGAAGGGCATAGAAATCTAAGGCCACGCCTAACAGGCTGTCGCTATGCATCACAACTTCTGCCGTCTCTGCTGGGGGCGCTGACTGAAGCTTCGCTATATTCTCGCTTGGCGAGACGGATACTGACACGCCATAATCATAATAATATGTCCACAGCCTGAAGCAGGCTACGGAAATGAGGGCTGCAGCGGACATGCATAATGCAGTAACGGCATATTTTATCCACTTGCGATGAGGTTTTGGGCGCGAAGGTGCTGCATCAAAGTGCGACTCGTCGCGTTCGATGACAATTACCGGATTTTCGGTTATCTGCTCTTTATGTTGTTCGTTATTCATCTTTATCTCCTTTCTCTTTTATAAGCAAATCCATCAGCTGTTTCAAGGCATCACGTGAGACTTTCAGCTGCTTGACCTCGCTGTTGAGCTGCTGCCCCGACATGACAAGCAGTTGCTCTTTAAGGTTTATCACATAGACATAGCGTTTGTTGACTATCAGGCTGCGGCCTACACGCACAAACATATTGTTGTGCAACTGCTTGAAGGCATCCTCGAAGAAATGCAGCTGAAATGTCATCTTGCGCTTGCGTCCGTTTGTCAGGACGAGGTCAGAATAATTGCCGTCAGCACAGACGTATATTATCTCGTCAGTGCGCACACGCACCATTTCTGCCGATGTGGTTATCTTTAGCCATTCCATATTTCTTTATCATTACGTTTGAAAGCGAAGCTTTAACCATTAACCAATAAACTTTGCTCTTTCCTCTTGCTCTATCACCTCTCTGCACTGCTCCATAAGCCATTTCGGTGTGCTGGTGGCACCGCATATGCCGACGGAGTTTATGCCGTTTAGCCATGCAGACTGTATCTCGGAGGCATTCTCTACATGATGTGTATTAGTATTGACACGCAGGCATTCGGCATATAGGACTTTCCCGTTGCTCGATTTTCTTCCAGCAACGAATATAACCAACTGATGACGCATGGCAAACTCTCGTATATTGTCCATTCTGTTAGCTACCTGCCGGCAGATGGTATCGAAGCTTCTAAATGTGCTTTGCGGCTGCATACGCTTCGTGCAATAAGATATAATCTGCTGATACTCAGAGAGCGATTTAGTGGTTTGCGAATAGAGGTAAATATCTCTACTGAAATCGATGGGGGCAGATGCCAGTTCATCATAATGCTCTATCACAATGGCCCTGCCGTCAGTCTGGCCTACCAGTCCAAGCACTTCAGCATGTCCTTTCTTGCCGAAGATAACAATCTGTGCATCAGGACTGGCAGTATACTGCTGGCGAATGCGGCGCTGCAGTGCAAGCACCACAGGACATGTGGCATCAATTATCTCAACACGATTGGCTTTTGCTATGGCATAGGTCTGAGGCGGTTCGCCGTGAGCACGCAGCAACACCCTTGTGTCATGCAGATGGCGCAGTTCTTCATGGCAAATAGTAGTCAGACCAAGGCTTCGCAGACGCGCACATTCTGTTTCGTTATGCACGATATCGCCCAAGCAGTATAGCTGTCCGCCTTCTGCCAGCTGCGCTTCAGCACGATTGATAGCGGTGGTCACTCCAAAACAGAATCCGCTGCCACTGTCTATTTCAATAATCATAATTCTTTTTTTTGTATGTTTTATTCAACTTCCGGAAGTTAAACATTAAATGAGTAAACGAGTAGATTTTATAGTTAACGAATAAACGAGTAGACAGGTGAAAACAGCATTAACCATTAAACTTTCTCATTTGGCTTCGCCGATTCTGCTCTCAGTTGACTTCGTCTTCCTCCTCCTTGCAAGCATGGTTTATGAGCATAACTATGCTCTTGCTGCATTCGTCGGTTCGGCATAGTATGCAAGCATCCTCTGCTCTCGCTTACTCGCAGAATTGGATTTGCCGATTCTGCTCCCGCTCGGCATAGCATGCAAGCGTCCTCTGCTCTCGCTTACTCGCAGAATTCCCCTCTGCATAGTTTTTTAAAGTCACAATATTCACAGCGTCGGGTATCAGATGTCGGTGTAAACGGAATATCAGGATTTAGGATTTCGGCTATGAGATTTGCAAACTGCTGACAGAACTCATCGGCATATTCCTCGACATCTGTTACCATCTGGTTGTCTATTGCTAGTTGCGGGGTATATCCCTCATGCATAGTTTTCTGTACATACAGCAGATTAGGCGACACTGGCAGACTGCCGGGGTTATAGTCTGCAGAACGACTTACGATGATGCTATAGAGCATAGTCTGCAGATAGTAGTCAGAGTGTACAGCAATCTTCTCTGGAGAGAAAATATCTTCAATGCTTTTCATCTTTCCTGGTTCGTTCCATCCTGTTTTGTAGTCAACGACACGTATGCGTGAGAATCTTGGCGGATTGGCAGCACACTGCTCCGCCATATCAAGCCGGTCAATATATCCACCTACGGTGATATTAAACGTCTCTTCGCCAATAGTGACAGGCAGTGGTGCAGCAACCTTCAACTCATTTCCGAGAATGCAGAACGGAGCATGGCATGCTTCATATGACAGCATATTTCTGAGCATGCGTATGACAACCTGACGATTAATAATCTGCAGTCCGCTATACTTTATATTCTGTTTGTTGCTGGCATCAATTTTGAATACTTCTTCTCTGATAGCATCGTCAACAGCCTTTTCTATCTCCAACGATGACTTTAATGCTGTCTCTATCCTCTGTTTGTGAACGCAGTTGTCTGCGTCCATAATTTCCTTGTATATATTCTCCGCAGCCTTATGGAATATATTTCCAAACATTCGGCTGTCTATATCGTCAGGATTATTCTCCTCTGCAGGTCGAAGTGCTGCCACATACTGGTAGTAATATGACAACGGACATCGCAGATAACGCGCTATGGATGTAGGAGAGATACATTTCGTCAGTATATTCTCCCGAATGCTCTTTATTACGCTCTCTGTTTTCTCTACCGAAGAATGCTTTTCTATCATCACAGCGTCATGCGTCTGCAGTGTGGCATGCTTCACTCTGAATCGGCTCTCAACCTTTAGCTGCTGCATGAATCTTGACATTTCGCCAGTACGAAGTCCTTCGGTTGAAGAGTTGTAGGTGATGGTTATGTCATGGCATCTCTGAATCAGACGATAGAAATAATATGAAAAAATGCCAACTTTATGCTCTACTGTTGTCAGTCCGTATGCTTTTCTTATGCTGTGCGGTATGAAAGATGAGTCGTTGACCCCCTTCGGCATATTGCCCTCGTTGCAAGAGAGTATAAGCAGATGGTCGAAATCCAGGCATCGTGTTTCAAGCACGCCCATCACCTGCACTCCTTCTACTGGCTCTCCATGATAGGGTATTGTTGTGGTAGAGATGATCTGTCGCATAAGACGGCTAAGCGTATGTAAATCAACTACAAGCACTCCGCTCTCGCAAAGCGTATATAACCGCAGCAGTACCTGATGCGTCTTGAAGAGTGCTTCACGCTCTATGTCGGTCAGAACTGTCCTATGCAATGCCACACAGTGCAGTATTTCTTGAAGCCAAAGAATCAGGCGCACATTGTACGGTTGGCTGGCATTATCAGTATCATTGATGTCATGCAGCACCATACGAAGCTCAGCATCAGGCATATATTCTTCTGACGCTGAATAATATGTTTTTTTATATAGCGTGTCATACACATCTGCAGCATTGTCGCTCAATATGCGGATATACGGATTGCGCAATACCCTCCAGACATTTCGCAGTGAAAACTGTGCGCCGTCATACCTGCGTTCGGTCTGCATATCAAGCAATTCGTAAATCAGCGTGACAGCTGCCGTCTGACTCAGCGGATATCCCGTTGTTACATTAACCTTGTCTATCTCCTGTGGCAGCGAGCTAACCACGGTCTGGAGCAGTCGCTCGTCACACATCACAATAGCAGTATGCTCACCCGCTTTCCATCGGTTGTCTGTCAAAAGCCAGTCATGCGCATAGCGTGCCTGCATATCATCTGTAGTAGCATCGATATACGTTATCGTCTTCTCTGATTCTGCATAACAGTTCTTGCTGTCAGCGCCCAAAGCATCAGGATAACGCTTCAGATACGTGCCGATGAAATGTCCTGCCTCATGACCTGGCTTCATATAGTAGTGGTCATAATCCCAGTAGAACAAAGCGCGAGGCTCACTGCCTGTGGGCTCGGCTGACTTCAGCTTGTCAAAAATGCATTGCTCTACACTCTGCAGCATATTAAACCCTACAAAGCAGCATGTATCATACTCAGGATTTATATCGACCATTTCTGCCACATCACGATAGAGCATTCCTTCGTAGGCAAACCCGTCATGGCGTAATGCGCTTCGGAATTCTGTATATATATCATACAGTTTACACCACAACTGACTGAAGCGCTCGCGCACCTGCGACGGATGGCTGTCTGTGAAAGAACTGAAGAATTCCTTCAATGCCTCTCGCTGCTCGTCGTCAAGATAGTCTATATTGTCAAGCTCATGCAGGTCTGCAACAATCTGGAAGACTTTCTTTGCATCCGCCATGTTCTTATCAATATCATCAAAATCAGCCAAGAGGACTACTCCCCAACTGTAGAACTGGTCGAGTGTTTCGCTCTTATTGCCTGTACATCTGACATATACATCATAAAGACGACACACAAGATATATCTGATCGGCAACAACCAGCGTAGAACGTCGGCGGAAGAAATCGCTGATAGTGACATACGCCGGGCTCCACAGTGCGATATCCTCTGCACCACAAGCATGCGCATAGGCTCTTGCCAACTCCTGATTGAGGAAAAGTGAAGCACGCTTATTTGGGAATATCACAGCTACACGCGATAAATCGTTACCAAACCGTCGCACTAAATCCTGCGCTACAAGTTGCATATATGTCTTCATATTCCTAATATTCAATGGTTTTTAATATTTAAGGGAAAGAGTTATGGCAGATTTCTTCTTTCTCTTTTCTCATTTCTTTTTTTTGCACTTTGCACTTTGCTCTTTCCACTTGTCTACTCGTTTACTCGTTTCCTCTTTCCTCTTTGCATTTTCAGTTTTCACCTTTCACTTCCTCTATTCTGTCTGACATGAGCATCCATAGATAGCCCTTCACATTGCGATGTCCCATCTTACGCAGACACGCCATATACTTACGCACCTGAGCGAAATATTCAGGACGAAGCGAATAGAGCTTAAAATCTACGACAATTGTTGTCGTGCCATCAGTCATGACTCTGTCAGGCCGCGAGGCTGAACACGTTCCGCTTGCTGCATCATACGAAAGAATGGTGCATTCGTTATACAACTTCCATCTGCCAGAGAACCATTCAGAAGCATGGGCATTCGTAAAACACCGCTGCAAAGCTCTACGCAGACCAGCAGGCGTAATGTCACAACCGTCAAGCAGCCCATCCATCTCAAGCCGAATCACCTCCTTGTCTATATCAGCCTTTGTGTTGATAGCCGACAAAACCTGATGAAGCAACGTACCTAACTTTATATATTGGGCTTTATCATGTTCCTCACTCTCCTCTGACATAGCAAACTCTCGACTCTGAGTGCTCTCAACAAAGAGCGGAGGCCGTCGGCTAATTACCATCTGAGGATAGATATTCTCGCTTTTCACATCAAAGACATTAACCTCACCTATGCCGCCTTCAGCATAAGCATCCTCTTGTGTAGCATTTTCACAGACAACATCTTCTGGCGGCATACCGAATCTCATCACGTTGTCGATATATTCTGCTTGCAGATCCTTCGCCACATTCTCTATAATACGTCCGAAGAGCCAGCCGCGCCGGTCATCATTCTGTCCGCTCTGCGTAATAACATACAGATTCTGCTTCGCACGTGTCATGCCGACATATAGCAGATTCATGTTGTCTACAGCATACTGCAAATACTCATGCCAGTAGTGATTCTCATAGATTGTGTTCAGCAGACCATTCTTTCTGTAGTCAAGCGGTATGACAGCAAGCTCACTGAATGGTTTCTCCTTCGGTTCTGACCATATCAGCGATTCACCTTCTCTAATATGTTGCCAGTCGCAGAACGGCATTATGACATTATCAAACTCCAAGCCCTTGCTCTTATGTATTGTCAGCAGACGTATACCATCAGCTGATGTATTCTCTATACATACCTTCTGCATGCTCTCATCATAATGTTTGATAAACTCTGACACACCACCGCCATTCTTCTGCAAAAAAGATGCTACATGGTCGAAGAAACTGCACAGATAAGCACGCTGTGACTCTATTTCCGTCAGTCCGAACAGACAACATATCCTTTCGCACAGTTCGTAAAGAGGCATCCTCTGAAATTCTGCCGTCATATCATGAAATCCGTCTGGCAAAATACGATTCTCTATCATATCAGCCTGAGACGCATGTCTGCCAAGCACTAAGCTTTGGTAGTTTACAGACAGGCGAGCCTTTGTCAGTTCGTCATCAGCATTACAAACTGCTCTCAGAGCGTCAACAATGATATTGACTGCACGCGACTCGCTAAGCCTAAATGCCTCCTGCGATATGAACCGTGCGCTGCGCAGAAATTCTTCGTCAGAATCTGCAAAATCTTTCATGCAGTACTGCGCTATCTGGGCTATCTGGCTGTTATTTCTCGTAAGCACCGCAATGCTTTTCTCTCCCTTCCTTAGCAGTCGGGCAATAACATCACGCACATAGCAGAGCGTGTGCATCTGATAGTCGTCCTTATGCATCAATGCCACCTCCACATATCCACCTTCCGGATTTCTATCGCCAGGATACTGCCTTACCGACTCATATGCCCTTTTCAGGTCGGTGCTGTCTATGCCCTTTTCACGCAGATTGTCTGACGTATGTGCTATAGCATGCTCGAAAAATGCATTATTGAAGGCTATCACGTTTCTTGCCGAACGATAATTGTTCACCATCGACATATTCTTCACCCTATCTCCGCCAAATTCCTCACTGATATTATTCAGTAGACGCCAGTCGCCAGACCTCCATCTGTATATGCTCTGCTTTACATCACCCACTATCATGCAGTCGTAACCCTGCCCTATCCGGTCATCCAGGAGCACCTTGAAATTACGCCATTGCATAAGGCTCGTGTCCTGAAATTCATCTATCATGATATTCTTAATCTGCGCGCCAATCTTCTCAAATACAAACGGGGCGTCGTTCGAGCCAATCATCTTTGCGAGTAGCATCTGTGTGTCAGAAAGCAAGAAAAGATTCTGCTCACGGTTGTGCCTTCGCATCTCAGTTTCTATGGCGTGCAGCATACGCAACTTCGGAAGATGACTGAGCGTGGTAAGCGCAGACCGCGACTGTCGAATGCGCGCCTCCACTCCCTTTATATATTCACAGAACATTGGCTTCAGTTCACGTTTGCAAAACTCCCGCAGCGCTGCTGACGCCTTTTTCGTCACCCATGCATCAGCCTCCACATCGTTCACATCACACGCATTTCTGACATAAGTATTCATAGTTACCTTGCTCGCTGTCGTCGTCTGCATAGCCGAGATGAATCCTGCTACTCCACGTCCACCTTGGCGGAAATCCTCCGTCATATAGCCTCGCTCAGTATGAAGCGCATACAGCGCAGCTGCACCATCATTAATCCATCTATCAGCCTCCGTCACAATTTCACGAAGTGACTTAGAATAGCTACCGACATTAAGTAGCGACAACGATGCGTCAAGTCTGTCACGTATCTCCTTATACTCGTCGTCAAGCAATACCATGCTGAATTTCTTCACCGAGTCTATCACATCCCATTTCTCTTCACTATCCATGTTCGAGCGGATATACTCCAGAATCCACAGCAAGCCCTTATCGTCTGCGCCAAGCCTCTCTATCCATCTGTCTACTGCCCCACCGGCCATCTCTTTTTCAGCTATCTCAACACGAAGATTAGGAGTGAGATCCATCTCACGTGCCAGATTACGTAACACCGATTGGAAAAATCTGTCTATAGTTTCTATGCGGAAATCATGATATCCATGCAGAATCTTCCCAAGAGCCACTGTCGCACGTCGACGTATAAAATCCTCCGTCACCGCCTCGTCCGTAAATGGTGCCTCCGCATTACGCTCTGTCAGTTCCTTAAGTAATACCGTCATATACGGGTCAGAACTATTCAGCCCATGGCTCAACCCATAAAGCTGAGCCATAATGCGCGTCTTCATTTCCTCCGTCGCCTTGTTTGTGAATGTCACAGCCAGCGTGCTCCTGTATCTTTCGGGAGAAATTATAACATGCTTAATATATTCCAGCGCCAGGCGGAACGTCTTGCCCGCACCTGCCGATGCTTTGTATACCGTCAACATAATTCTTCTGCCATTACTGTATTATCTTCTGTGCCTATTGCCTATGTGTAACCTGTCTATTCCGAAGATATATTATTACTGAAACAAAACACAGAAGAATCTCTAATTATCAGTTAGTTATATTTATATAACATCTTACCACATATTAAAGTTTTATCACTATCAAGATTCTATGTGGCACTCTTATACATAAACAAACGTGTAGTTTCTGAGCACTCTCTTATTATATCAGTTGCTGTAGTATATTTCTGTTTTCTACGCAACTCTGAATATCAAATGTGAATAACGAAGATAGCTTTACTCTGCGGCAGCACTATTACTCTTATGTTTGTTTGCGTGCTTACTGCTGCTTGTCTGCCCAGTGGCTGTATGACATTTTGCTTTATGCGTCCTTTCGCCCTGTGCTGTGTGTTTCGCTCTCTTCTTTTCGGCAGAGCCCTTACTACGTTGTCTGCCAGCAGCAGTTTTTCTTTTCGCCTCTGTGCGTAGGACTGGTCTGTAATCAGGAGTACTGCCTAAGGTTGAAGGCACCTGCCGCTTAGGAAGGTCAATCTCGAGAAATTGTTCGATAAGAGCGAGGGCTGTCTGCTCACGCTCGCCAACAAGGGTTACGGCCCGTCCATCGTTGTTGGCTCGTGCCGTGCGTCCTACACGATGGACATAGTCTTCTGCGTCGTGCGGCACATCGTAGTTTACAACCAACTGTATATCGTCTATGTCTATTCCGCGAGAAACAATATCTGTGGCGACAAGAACGTCAATCTGTCCAGCCTTGAACCGGAACATTATCTCATCGCGCTCGGCTTGCGAAAGGTCAGAATGCATGGCACCGCAGTTTATTTTCATAGCAGAGAGGCGTGCAGCAATGTCCTTGACTGTTGTCTTCTTGCCAGCAAAAAGTATAACGCGTTGCGGAGGAGTTTCGGTGAAGATATGCTCTATGATGCGTAGTTTCTGTTTCTCGTAACAGATGTATGCCGACTGGCATATGCGCTCTGCAGGTTTGGACACAGCCAGTTTCACCTCGACATGGTCGTGGAGGAGCGTGCGTGCGAGCCGTTCGATTTTATCGGGCATAGTAGCTGAGAACATAATTGTCTGGCATGTTTGAGGCAGCTGCTTGGCTATGAGCATGATATCGTCAGAGAATCCCATATCAAGCATGCGATCGGCCTCATCGAGGACAAAAAATGCGCAACGGGAGAGGTCAAGATTACCCAGCTGCATGTGTGATATGAGTCGGCCCGGTGTGGCTATGAGAATATCGGCTCCGGAACGCATAGCAATCTGCTCCTGACTGAAGCGGTTGCCGTCGTTTCCGCCGTAGACAGGCACGCTGGAGATATCGTCAAGATAATATCCGAAGCCCTGCATGGCTTGGTCTATCTGCTGCGCCAATTCTCGTGTAGGTGACATAATGACGCAGTTTATATGGTCGCGGCTGAAAGCTGGCTGACGATTATATGCACCGTAACTGCCAGAAACGTAGCATCCATCGTCGAGCAGGGAGAGGATTGGGAGCAAGTAAGCTGCAGTCTTGCCTGTACCAGTCTGTGCAATTCCGAGCACGTCACGCCCTTCGAGTATTGGCGGGATGGTATGTTCCTGTATGGGTGTACATTTCTCAAAGCGCATGTCATACAGCGCATCGAGTATGTTGTCTGATAGGTCTAAATCCTCAAAATACATTTTTATTTTTATTTAATTTAAGTAGATGAGTTATTTGGTTATCGCGACTATGACGATAATATCGTTAGTGACGATAATAACGCTTACACGCTTATAACCTCCCAACCTTAATTAATCCGCTGGAGCGGCTTGATTTTCATCACGACTCGGCATAGTGCAGACAGTCTGCCCTCTGCGCTCGCTGTTCCTGAATTAATCCGCTGGAGCGGCTTGATTTTCATCACGACTCGGCATAGTGCAGACAAGTCTGCCCTCTGCGCTCGCTGTTCCTGAAAATTCAGGGGCGTACATTGATTTGACCGAAGCCAGTCCCATGCTGTATGTGCCTTTGCGATCAATGTGATAGTCCGTCTCAATCACATGTTTCCCTTTTGCAAGCCGGTCAAAATAGTATATCGTGGCATTATCGCCCGTGACACGGTAATAGCCA
>JAEIGA010008002.1_pt1 | contig 16032 bp, 10 predicted proteins | sample 9270691 | NCBI WGS metagenome assembly JAEIGA01 (sample SAMN17057246, study PRJNA624740) | gut metagenome | biome: biome; isolation source: fecal sample | host: Bos grunniens | place: China: Xizang | collected 2019
ATGAGGCCCAGGATGTGATGTACAAAAGATTTGTGCCTAAGAAGCCTACCGGAGGCGGGACCTACGGAAGCTATGAGGTTCTGGGGCAAATCATTATCGATTATGCTGACACTGAGCATATCGGATCAGACCTATACAGTCGAGGGCTTGACCTCAAGGAAGCGACGGCCTGGACCTCATACAGGAATGGCGGCCAGCACAACAGGAAATATTACGTAAGCTCAGAAAAGGACGTGATGGTGGTCGAGCTGAGTTCCGATATGGAGGCCTCTACAGAATTCACCCTTCAGCTTGACAGGGCCGGCAGATGCAGATCAGAAGCCACTGCGGACGGCCTGCTGAAGATGAGCGGCGAACTGAACAGCGGAGCAGAAGGAGTGTGTGGAATGAGATATGCCGCATATGCAAGGGTTCTGACATCTGGCAGGAAGGCCAAGTGGAGCATACATGAGGGTGAAGACGGAGGAATACCATATATCAAGGTTGAGGACGCTGACAAAGCCTGGATCATCGTGAGTGCATGCACCGACTTCCTTGAAGGAGAGGAATATGACACAAAAGCCCGCGGACTGGCAATGGCGGTCGAGAAGCCTGAAAGACTGCATAAGGAGCATGTAAAGACACATCAGCAGATGTACAGCAGAGCTGCTGTCAGCATCAATTCAGGCGCAGGAACAGAAAGTCTCCCCACAGATCAAAGACTGAAGGCATATGCAGATGGCGCCAAAGACAATGCTCTTGCTGCATTATACTACAATCTGGGACGCTATCTTCTGATTTCCAGCACGCGTGAGGGAAGCCTTCCTCCGAATCTCCAGGGACTATGGGCCAACACATTCAGCACGCCTTGGAACGGAGACTACCACACCAACATCAACGTTCAGATGAACCATTGGATTGCCGAGCAAGGTAATCTGAGCGAGTTGCACCTTCCGCTTACCGAGCTGGTACTAAGGATGATACCGAGCGGAGAGAAGAGCGCAAAAGACTTCTACGGAGCGTCTGCCGAAGGATGGGTTCAGCACATGATGACAAATGTATGGAACTACACTGCCCCCGGAGAGCATCCGTCGTGGGGCGCAACCAACACAGGAGGTGCATGGCTGTGTGCTCATCTGTGGGAACACTATATTTATACAGGAGACATCGAGTATCTGGAAAGAGTATACCCTGCACTTAAGGGAGCTTCGGAGTTCTTCCTGTCAACCATGATCAAAGAACCGGAATATGGCTACCTTGTAACCGCACCGACATCTTCGCCTGAGAATGAATTCATCATGAACGGACGTCCCGTCAGCATCTGCATGGGACCGACAATGGACAACCAGCTGATCAGAGAACTGTTCACAAACACACTCAGTGCTGCCGAGGTTCTGGCATCAAACGGGAAACAGGGAAAAGACATAGAGCTGACAGAAAGGCTGGAGACTGCAATCGGACAGATCGCTCCCCACAAGATCAGCAAAGAGGGTTACCTGATGGAATGGCTCGAAGACTATGAGGAAGCAGACATACACCATCGTCACGTCTCACACCTTTATGGACTGCATCCTGGAAATCAGATATCCCCGACAAAGACACCTGAACTTGCCCAGGCATGCAGGATCACGCTCAACCGCCGCGGGGACGAGGCCACAGGCTGGAGCCGTGCATGGAAACAGAACTTCTGGGCAAGACTTGGCGACGGCGACCGCGCACTCAAGCTGTTCCGCAGCCTGCTGCATCCGGCTGTCACTGAATCAGGCCATATCAGCGGCACCTATCCAAACCTGTTCTGCGCACATCCGCCGTTCCAGATCGACGGCAACTTCGGAGGTGCTGCTGCAATCGGAGAGATGCTGCTCCAGAGCCATGAAGGGTTCATAAACATCCTCCCTGCACTTCCGGCAGAATGGACGGACGGTTCTATCAAAGGTTTCAAGACAAGAGGCGGACATACAATCGATCTCGAATGGGAGGATGGCAGGCCGACCAGAATGACGATAACAGGAGGATGGCAAAACGAGATACGGATCAGAATGCCGGAGGGCACATACGCCAAATCCGACAACATCATCACCATCAAAACCAAACCTGGCAAAAGGCATTTCTTCACCTTCTGACAGGTCAGGGCTATAATGCAAACATCTGGGACGGATATTGGCGCGGAAGACAACGAAGGGCTATTTCCCCTTTCTTGACACCCAGGCTTTGCAAGGCCTCGAGCGAGCACCTGTATGCCAGATCATGAGTGTTGTTGTTCTCGCTGAGGTGACACAGGAAGATGTTCTTCAGAGCGGGGTGATAGAACCTACGTATCGCTGATGCACACTCATCGTTACTCAGATGACCGCAACCCTGCACGATACGCATCTTCAATTCATATGTATATGGGCCGCTCATGAGCATGTCCATATCATAGTTTGACTCAACCACAACGGTATCAGCCTGACGGGCGAAGGCAACCGCCTCATCGGTCATGCGTCCCACATCGGTCATGATCACAAACTTATGGTCCTCAACCTCAATTGCATAACCTACAGTCTGGGTTGCATCGTGAGGGACAACAAAATAACGCACCTTCATTCCCGCAATCTCCACGCACTCCCCTTCCGGCAGAACACGACGACACGGCGCGATTGTAGGCGCTGTAAACGTATGGCGCGCCAGCGCTCCATGAATCACATCAGATGTATATACAGGTTTGTGAAGACGCTTGCAGAAAGAACCCAGATGACGGATATGATCCAGATGGTCATGTGTCACGAGGACCGCTGAAAAAGAATCATAATCAAGATTATATTCCATCAGGACCTTCTTCAGACGACGCAGACTTACACCGGCATCGATTATGATACCATCCTTTTCTGTACCAAGATAGTAGCAGTTGCCGCAGCTTCCGCTTGAAAGACTCATGAACCTGACCATCAGCACACACCCTCCATCCTCAACGATTCATCCTCCAGCACATCTGCCAGCAATGCAGCCAGGTCTGTGCCTGGCTCATAGTAGACAGCCGGCATTCCGGCTGCAATCGCCCCGTCCACATTCTTCTGCGAATCATCTATGAAGATCACATCCTCAGACGCACGTCCTATATCAGACAAAACTGCCTCATAGAACTTCTCTGACGGTTTCAACGCCTTCATCTCAAAGGACATATAGCATTTGCGGAACACCTTGTCGAGAGGCACTCCAGCATCTTCGAACATCTTCTTTGAGAAAGGGAGACAGATAGGATTGTTGTTGCTGAGCATGCATAGATCATACTTCTGTGCCATCCTCTTCAGTAGTTCCGCCTTATAGGGAGCAATGCCGACGAGAATATGCGACATCGCACGGTCTACTTCCGAAGGATCAACACCAGGACGAGATTCCGCCAGCACGATGGCACGAAAATCCTCAGCAGAGAGGATTCCCTCCTCCAGATCTCCATATATTCCTTTCTGATGGCAGGCATCAATTATCTGATCTATCCCCTCGTATCCGAGTTCCTGCCTGAATACCCTCTTGCAATCCTCTATGTCCAGATCTACAAGAACTCCTCCCATATCAAATATTACGGTCTTCTTATTCATCATTCTTCTCACAATATTTCTTGATCACACTATATGCATCCTGGACTCCCAGCTCTCCTGCACGCGACAGGTCAATACAGCCTTTCTCCTTATCTTTCAAGTAGATAAGAACAAGTCCTCTATTGAAATATGCATCTCCCATATAAGAATAAAGCTCTATGGCCTTTGTATAGTTCTCAATTGATTTGACATGTTCCTTGGAAAGGCAATACAGGTTTCCAAGGTTGAAATACAGATATGGCAGATCCGGAAGCAGTTCAACCGCTGCCAGCATGTCCTGTATCGCGTCATCATAGTCATAGCTTCTGTTGACCTGATCCTTCACACGCGCCCTGGTATTTCCCGAATCATCCATTGACAGGACCTGCACATTGCTCTCGATGGAAGCAATGAACTCAATCATATCAGCTCTCAGAACACCTCTGTTCATGTAATAGAAAGCTGCATAATAATCATCGAACTGCGTAAGGCCGCGATCCGCCATCTGAGCTTCACTGCGATCCACCGCCTTTGTATAATCCCCTAAAGAGGAATTGAACTGCTTCTGCACAGACTCGCACAATGCCCTGATGAAAAAAGACTGTGCAGAATCCCCAGACCATGCTATTGCATCCGCACGTTCAAGTACGGCATCGCTTACGGCCACCGCCTCATTGCTGACTATCACAGGAACCGGCAATTCCGTCATGAACTTTACAAGCAGAGGGTTTTCATAACCGCGTGCAAGTGCATAATTTGTATCATCGCGTCTGTCTGCAAGCTCAAATTTATACAGCGGCCTGAGTCTGACATCGATATCCCTGTTCTGCAGAAGTTCATCATCAAAGTCCTTTTTCGCAAACTCAGCATCGAGTGACAGGAGCGAACTGTATTTTCTGGTCGTATCGGCAAAAGACCCTGCATCAGTTATATTTTTTTCACGATACTCCTTTACCTTACGCTGCGCTGTATCATAATCCCGCTTCGAGGCCTTCCTGTCGCCGATGAGATTATGGACATATGAACGGTTCATATAAGCCTTGGCAAAGTCAGGATACAGTTCAATGGCTGTATCATAGTCCTCAATGGCATTCTGATAAAGTCCCATCTCTATAAAGATGGAAGCACGGTTGAAATATGCCAGGACGTTCTCCGGATTTATGTTCAAGACCCTGTCAAGATCTGCAAGAGCCTCTTCATAAGCACCGAGCTGCGCATGTATCAGACCTCTGTTGTAGAGTGTCAGGGCATTTCCGGGTTCTTCTTCAAGAACCTTGTTCAGGTCCACCATCGCCTGCCGATAGTCCTGTCTCTCATAATGCATGATGGCCCTGTTGAAATATGCAAAGGTGTTGAGAGTATCCAGTTCGATCGCCTTGTCCATATCGGCAATCGCCAGGTCATAATCCTTCTGCTCGGCATAAAGACGTCCTCTACGGACATAGCCTTCAGGATCGAAACGGTCAAGCTTGATAGCCTTGTTGTAGTCACTGAACGCCTTCAGCGTATCGCCAAGGAAAAGATAGCTGGCACCTCTGTTCAGAAAGGCTGAAGGATCTTTCGGCTGCTTTCTTATGTATCTGTCAAAGTCCCGCACCGCCAGCTCAAACTGCTGAGAGAGAAAATATGTAACACCACGGCTGAAATACAGGCCTTCAGACCCGGGACGAAGGTCTATCGCCTTCTGAAGCCTCTCAAGAGCCACATCATAATTTCCAAACCGGCTTTCCGTGATGCCCAGATAATGGTAACCCGAAGTGAACACGGGATTGATCTGCACAGCCTTGTCAAAATCAGCCTTAGCTCCCCTGAGGTCTCCCAGATTATACTTAGCGATGCCTCTGAAGAAGTATGTCCAATAGTCAGACTTATCAAGCTGGAGCAGAATATTGAAATTTTCTATAGCCTGGGCGTATTTTCCATCAGACAAAGCCTGACGGCCTCTGAATGAAAAGACATCCTTATCATACTGGGCATATCCATCAACGCTTCCGACCGACATGATCAGAAAGACAGACACGATATACCTTAATATCCTATGCATATAGAAAATAAATTACCTTACTTTGAGTGTTTTTTGCTATTTTTGGCGGCCAAAACAAAACTTGGACATAAAGCCAAACTACAAATATAGTCATTTATTGCGCGTATGCAGCCAAAAACATCAAAATTTTCCTTTACCACTGCCATTATTCAGGTAGTGGTGTCGGTGATGTTCTACCTCGTCCCTTTGGAGGCTTCGGCACAGAACGCTATGTCCCGGGAGCATCAGGCTGCTAAAATGGGCGTCACGGAAACAAGGCTCAGGCAGCAGCTGTCTTTCCTATGTGACTCATTATGCCAAGGACGCGCCTTCACCACTTCCGGAGGAGCGGAGGCAGGATTCTGGATCCATCGAGAATTCGAGAGGATTGGTCTGATGAAGATGGGCACATCATACGGCAAGCATGTAAATGACAGGCATGGCAAGACAGGACGCAACATCGTAGGAATGCTTCCCGGATCCCTGGACAGCACATGCGACAAATACATCATTGTAGGTGCGCACTATGACCATCTCGGACAACTTTACGGAAGAATGTATCCCGGTGCGGACGCAAATGCCTCCGGCACAGTCGCCCTTATCAACATTGCGGAAATGCTGAAGTCCCTGAAAGAGCATGGCAAGGCACATAGCCACAATGTCATCTTCATAGCCTTTGACGGCAAAGAACATGACATGGCAGGATCAAAGGCATTCTGGAAAATGATCGAAAAGGGAGAGCTCAAGGACCCGCAGTCCGGAAAGACCATAACAAAAGGCAAGATCAGTCTGATGGTCAACATCGATCAGATAGGAAGTACGCTGACACCACTCAAATCAGGACGCAAAGACTATATAATAATGCTCGGCAACCATTCCCTTACAGGTTCAAGGCATAACTCGCTGAAGAAATGCAACAGCAGGTTCGGCATCGACATGGACATAGACTACACCTACTACGGAAGTCAAGACTTCACCAGAATATTCTACAGGCTTTCGGATCAGCGGGTGTTCGTAGACAATCATATTCCGGCAGTACTGTTCACATCCGGAATCACGATGAATACCAACAAGACATGGGACACGCCCGAGAACATGGATATGGAAGTATTCAAAAAACGCATTTCACTTATTTATCATTGGATAGATATGATGATGCAGTAATCCGCCCTTTGGATACCGATAAAAAATCATTATCTTTGACAAATTGATTTAACGCCTGAGACTAATTCACAAATAAAGATGAGAGAATTCTTCAAAATACTTAGATTTTACGTATCACCTTATAAAAAGAATCTGATCTGGTCCATAATCCTGACCATCTTTTCTGCAGTCTTCAACATATTCTCTTTCGCGCTGATCATTCCGATTCTTCAGATCCTGTTCGGAATGGACACCACCGAATATGTATTCATACCATGGGACAGCCCCTTGGAGATGAAAGAGATAGCCATGAACAACATGTACTATTATGTGACAGTCCTTATCGATCAGGTCGGCGGTTCTCTCACGCTTCTATATCTGGGTTTGTTCATGCTGTCCATAACTGTACTCAAGACGGCCTGCTACTTCGGTTCGTCTGCAGTAATGGTTCCTCTCAGAACCGGTATCATCAGAGACATCAGAATAAAGGCATACAACAAGCTGATGGGACTTCCGCTGAGATTCTTCTCCAACAATAAAAAGGGAGACCTCATTGCAAGAATGACAGGTGACGTGGCTGAAATCGAGTATTCGATCACCAGTTCGCTGGACATGCTCATCAAGAACCCTATCCTTATCATATTCTACTTCGGAACATTGATCTACACAAGCTGGCAGATGGCCCTTTTCACAATATCAGTCGTTCCTTTGATGGCATGGGTGATGAGCGCGATCGGAAAGAAGCTTAAGGCCAGTTCATTGGAAGCCCAAAGCAAATGGAGCGACATCCTCTCATTATTTGACGAGTCATTAGGTGGCCTTAGAATCATCAAGGCGTTCATCGCAGAAGACAAGATGAGAGACAGATTCAAGAACTCCGCAAATTCATACAGACGTTCCATCAATAAGGTTCAGATCCGTCAGGCATCAGCCCACCCGGTCAGCGAGCTGCTCGGAACCGGAATGATCATGGTGGTACTCTGGTTCGGAGGTACGCTGATCCTCAGCAACTCATCTCCTATCGACGCCCCTACATTCATCTTCTTCATGATAATCCTTTACAGCGTGCTTCAGCCTCTTAAGGAACTGTCCAAGGCAGGATATGCAATCCCAAGAGGTATCGCATCCATTGAAAGAGTGAATACAATCATGAATGCTGTAAACGACATCACTGAGGTAAAGAGTCCGAAGGTCCTCAACGGCTTCAACGACAAGATTGAGATCAAGGGACTGCATTTCAGCTATGACGACAGCAGGGAGATACTCACAGACATCAACCTCACTGTACCTAAGGGCAAGATGATTGCCCTGGTAGGACAGTCCGGATCGGGAAAGTCAACATTGGTTGACCTTATCCCAAGATACTACGACACATGTCAGGGATGCATAACAATTGACGGTGTGGACATCCGCGAGCTTAAGATAAAAGAGCTCAGAAGCTATATCGGAAATGTAAACCAGGAGGCCATCCTGTTCAACGACACAATATTCAACAACATTGCTTTCGGTGTGGAAAACGCCACTATGGAGCAGGTGATCGAAGCAGCGAAGGTTGCCAATGCCCATGACTTCATCATGGAGAAGGAGCATGGCTACATGACAAACATCGGAGACAGAGGTGCGAAACTGTCAGGAGGACAGCGACAGAGAATCAGCATCGCAAGAGCAATCCTGAAAAATCCTGACATCCTGATTCTTGACGAAGCCACATCTGCCCTTGACACAGAATCCGAAAAGCTCGTACAGGAGGCTCTTGACAGGCTCACAGGCTCAAGAACCACAATTGCAATCGCACACCGTCTGTCAACCATCAAGAATGCAGACGAAATATGCGTGATGCATGAGGGTAAGATTGTTGAGAGAGGAAAGCATGAAGACCTCATTGCCCTCAACGGTTATTACAAGAAACTCAACGACATGCAGGCACTCTAGCCCTGATGAAAGCACGGAGCATCATAATGCCGCTCATCTTCTGCCTATATCTGGCAGGGGTGGCATCATTATGCTTCCTGCATGGTGAAGACCTGCCGAATATAACAGGAACATGGTTCGGACTGCCGGCTGACAAAGTTGCCCATTTTGCAATGTTCTTCCCATTCATCCCGTTGGCTTACATAGCATTCAGAAAAAAGAAAGGAGCAAAACCGATCAACCTGCTTATTCTCACCATTATTCTTGCCCTTGGAGTCGGCACGGCCTACATGACTGAAATCATCCAGGAAAAGCTTGGATACAGATCTTACGAGATTGCTGACTTCCAGACAGACTGCACAGGGCTTGCTGCAGGATACCTGATCATCTTTTCAGGCATCATCCTAAAGAAATCAAGAAAAAGACGCTGACATGAGAAGACTTATTGCCATTTCATTCATCATATTGCTTTCAATTCAGACATGGGCACAAGGCAATGTCAGGAAAGACTTCAAGGCAGTCTGTGACTCATTGTCTGCCCTGATAACCGAAAGGACATCCGTTCAAGGTAGTCTGAAGCTGAAGAGCGTTCTGAAAAGAGACGGAAAACTGGATTTTTACTTTGATGAAAGCCTGGGAGACTTTCCATTCAGGACAGGAGATGCGGAGTGGTTCAGAAACACATTGCAAAACCTCTTTCCTGAAAAGTACGGCTCGTTCAGCCTTGGAGGCGCATACACAAAGAACATTGACATCAAGAGACTGGAGGTGGCACCTCTGAGTTTCAAGGGCAGTTCATTCAAGTCCCTCAATCGGGCAGCAGAACCTGCTGGACGAGAAGATTTTGTGACCCTGTACAGATCAAAGGAGGTTACCAAAGGCCTAAGCGGAAGAAACATCGCGCTGTGGCAAAGTCACGGATATTTTTATGACGGCGGAGCAAGAAGATGGAACTGGCAGAGGCCTTGTCTGTTCCAGACAGTAGAGGACATGTACACACAAAGTTACGTGCTGCCTTTTCTGGTTCCAATGCTTGAAAATGCTGGAGCATATGTACTGATTCCTCGCGAAAGGGATATTCAGAAGAATGAGGTAATCGCAGATAATGATGAAGGATGCGGAGCAAGAGGTGCGGCTGAATATATCGAAAAAGGCAAATGGAAGAGCCTGGACGGGGGATTTGCAGACAAGCAGGTCACTTACGTGAAATTTGAGACCCCTTTCGGGATGGGAACTGCGCGTAAGGCCAGCTGCACATCGGGCAACAGCGACAAGCACGCCGAAATCGTATGGAGACCTCAGATACCTGAACGCGGAGAATATTCAGTCTACATTTCATATCAGTCGCTTCCGGAAAGCACGTCTTCTGCCCATTACACAGTACATCATATGGGAGGCGAGACAGAGTTTGTGGTAAATCAGAAACTTGGCGGAAGCATCTGGGTGTACCTGGGCACATTTGCCTTTGATAAAGGTGACGGCGGCTTCGTAAGCCTGACATCCAAGACTCCGGAGGGCTATACCCATGTAAAAAAGAGTATAATTACAGCTGACGCTGTAAGATTCGGAGGTGGAATGGGAAACATCGCCAGAGCTCCTGAAGGCTCTGACAGCCCGGCAGAAACATCAGGAATGCCACGATCTGTGGAAGGGGCAAGATATTGGCTGCAGTACTCAGGAGCAGACAGGTCCATCTTCAATGCAAGCGAGGAGGACAACGACTACAAGGACGATTACATGTGCCGCGGCGACTGGGTGAACTGGCTGAGCGGAGGTTCTGTGATGAATCCAAAAGGCAAAGGTAAAGGCATACCTGTGGACCTGACTCTTGGTTTTCACAGCGATGCAGGAGTCACTCCTGACGACCAGACCATAGGAACTCTGGCCATATACACATACGAATCTGAAGGGAAATTCGAACTGCCGTCGGGGGAAAGCAGGATGACAAGCAGAGAGTTCGCAGACATCGTCCAGTCACAGATAACCCATGACATCAGACATGAATTCAATCCGGAGTGGAACAGAAGACAGATACGCAATCGAGGATACAGGGAGTCACGTACACCATCATCACCATCCATGCTTCTGGAGATCCTGTCACACCAGAACTTTGCTGACATGAAATATGGACTCGACCCTGCATTCCAGTTTACAGTCAGCAGAGCAGTATATAAGGGAATGCTTAAATATCTCAGCAACAGATACGGTATTCCATATGCAGTGCAGCCTCTTCCGGTGTCCGACCTTGGAGTAAGATTCTGTTCAGACACAAAAGCCGAACTGAGCTGGAAGGCCACTGAGGACGAGATGGAACCGACAGCAGCACCAACCGGATACATCATCTACACAAGGGTCGACGACGGGGCCTTTGACAACGGCATTGCAGTGGTTCCGGAACAGAACGGAGATATACTTACCTATAGAACCGGCATCAAGGCAGGGCATATATACAGTTTCAAGGTACAGGCATTCAATGACGGAGGCAAGAGCTTTGAGTCTGAAACAGTCAGCATAGGTATGCCTGAAAATCCAGTCAATCCGGACAACAAGGTGCTTATCGTAAACAATTTCGACAGAGTCAGCGGTCCGGTTTTCTTCGACACACCGGATTATGCCGGGTTTGACAATATGACAGACAGCGGCATACCGTACATAAGAGGTATTTCCTATATCGGTGAGATGTACCAGAAAGACCGAAACATGGAGTGGCTTACCAACGACAATCCGGGATTCGGCGGTTCACATCAGGATTATGCAGGAAAGACAGTCGCTGGCAACACATTCGATTTCGCATATACACATGGCAAGGCAGTCATGAAGGCAGGATATCCGTTCTACTCTTGCAGCAATGAAGCCTTCTGCAGCAATGAAAGTTCAAGGACCGATGCATGGGCAGTGGACCTTATATGCGGCAAGCAGGTGACCACAGTCGTAGGCAATGCTGAGTACGGTACAAGATACACCGTGTTTACAGAAGAACTCCAGCAGGCCATCACCGACTATACTGCAGAAGGAGGAAACAGACTGGTGAGTGGAGCAAACATCGCCACAGATATATGGGGCGGAATATATAAATATGAAAAGGATGATGGTTTCAGGCAATCCTCAATAAAGTTTGCTGAAAACATCTTAGGTTTCAGATATGTTTCAGGCCATGCAGGCAGGACTGGAGAAGTGCGTTTTACTGACTGCGAGAGAATGGGAGTGCAGAAAGGCGAAAAGCTGTCATTCCACAACTGCATCAACGAGGAGTGCTATAGTGTTGAATCCCCTGACGGAATCTCTGCAAGGGGCAAGGCAAGCACCTTCATGAGATATGCAGACACTGACATACCGGCAGCCGTATGCATGGAGGGAGAAGGATATAAGACAGTAAGCATCGGCTTCCCTATCGAAATCATTAAAGAAGAAAGTCATATTGACAGCATCATATCATTGACACTTGATTATTTCAGCAGATGACACAGAGACAATCCGAGATCATTGAACTGATCAGAAAAGAAGTAAAGCCCGCATTGGGATGTACAGAGCCCATCGCAGTGGCGCTTGCTGTGGCCAAGGCCATGGAGATCATTGAGACCTCAACATCATGTGAGGATGGGTGGAGATATACTGCCGGCTACACCATTAAAGTTGAAGTCAGCGGTAACATCCTCAAGAACGGAATGGGCGTAGGCATCCCAGGGACAGGTATGGTGGGCCTACATATAGCATCCGCCCTGGGAGCAGTTTGCGGAAAATCGTCATACGGCCTGGAAGTTCTCCACGACCTGGACGACAGATCGATTGCACAGGCCAAGGAAATGGTTTCTGAAGAAAGAATTGCCGTAGGTATTGCAGACACCCCACTCAAGCTGTATGTAAAGGCCATCGTCACTGATGCCTGCGAAAACAAAGCTTATGCCGTCATTGAAAATGACCATGACAACATAGTGGAGACAGGATTTGGAGACACAGTCCTTACCTCTGCACGCAAGCAGGAAGCATGTGTCGAGCAGAAAACCACCCTCGACTACAAACTGACGGTAAAGGAGATATTCGAGTTTGCATCGACAGTAGCATATGAAGATATCGGGTTCATCCTTGAGTCTCGCACCCTGAATCTTGCACTCGCTGAAGAAGGAATGCGCGGCAACTACGGCCTGAGAGTCGGACATGCAATCAGCGCATCAGCCAACAAGGAGGTGTTCGGCGGCGACTTCCTTTCCTATGCAATGGCACTCACAGCAGCTGCTTCAGATGCGCGCATGGCAGGTTGCACACTGGCTGCAATGAGCAACTCAGGCAGCGGAAACCAAGGCATTACAGTCACAATGCCGGTCATCGCCTATTCAATCAAATACAAGACCTCTGACGAAGAACTGGCTCGTGCATTGGTTCTCAGCCACCTTATCGCAATTCACATCAAGGGCTATCTCGGAAAACTTTCCGCATTATGCGGCTGCGTAATCGCATCAACCGGTTCCTCTTGCGGACTCGTATACCTGCGCGGCGGAGACTATGAGCAGATATGTTCAGCAATCAAGAACATGATCGGAAACATCACCGGAATGGTTTGCGATGGAGCGAAGGTCGGATGTGCGATGAAGGTTGCATCCGGGGTTTCATGTGCCCTTCAGTCAGCTGTCCTTGCACGCGAAGGAATGTGCATTTCCGAGCACGACGGCATCATAGAGAAGGATATTGAGAAAACAATCCAGAACCTCGGCAAGATAGGCTCTGTCGGCATGCAGCATACCGACAACATGATCCTCGACATCATGGTCTGTAAGTAAGAAAGGATATTATGATAAGGAGGCTGCTTGTAGCGGCAGCAATGCTGCTTTCATATATTTCCGTGGCCACGGCCCAGACGGGCACATGGTCGGGAAAGCTGGATGTCCAGGGAACGAAGCTTACTCTGGTATTTCACCTCGATGATGAGAATCCTACCCTTGACTCCCCGGACCAGGGAGTCAAGGGTATTCCTATACAGGTAGAAAAGGGAGGACCGGGAAAAGTCACAGTGAAAATCCCTTCTCTTGGCGCAAGCTATGAAGGAACCTGGATGATAAAGCAGATTGTCGGCACATTCAGGCAGATGAACGTCGAATTACCACTGGTCCTTACCCCTGGCGAAAATAAGCCAAAGCGTCCACAGACCCCGGTAGGACCGTTTCCATATACAACGGAAGAAGTCACATTTTCAAATGGAGATGTCATTCTGCAAGGCACACTCACCCTGCCGGAAGGCCACACCGCACAGACCCCTGCACTTATAATGATCACCGGAAGCGGAATCCAGAACCGCAACGAAGAACTCTTTGAGCATAAGCCTTTTGCAGTCATTGCTGACGCGCTGGCAAGAGCAGGCATAGCGACATTGAGATATGACGACAGAGGATGGAACGGATATGACGGCGACCTTAATGCCTGCACCATTGAAGATTTCAAGGCAGACGCTGTTGCCGGACTGGAACTGCTCAGGAGCCGATTCAGCAGTGTCGGGGTGATCGGACATAGCGAGGGCGGCACAATCGCCATGATGCTGGCAGCGGAGAAGCAGGTTGATTTCGTCGTCAGTCTGGCTGGAATGATAGTTTCCGGAGCCGAGACATTGGTGCATCAGAACAGGATCGCCTTGACAGACGCCGGGCTTCCGGAGGAAATTGTCGAAGAATATTGCAGACTCATATCAGACGCATTTGATGCATGCGTAAACAACAGGCCTATGCCTACGGCTGACGGTAGAAACCTCCCGGAGAGCCTGAAGCAGAACTATATGGCCGTTCTCATGCAAATGCGCACCCCATACCTGTCGAACTTCCTGGCTGTAGACGTACGTCCATTATTGGGCGACATAACCTGTCCGGTTCTCGCACTCAACGGCACAAAGGACATTCAGGTCGATCAGGAAACAAATCTGTCAGCACTCCGAAACGGGCTTGGAGACAACACAAACAATGTGATAAAAGAAGTCGAAGGTGTGAACCACCTCTTCCAGCACTGCAAGACAGGTTCTGTTACCGAGTATAAGGAAATTGAGGAAACGATTTCACCAGATATTCTGACCGCCATTACAGACTGGCTGGCAGGTCTGAAATGATCATCGGACAGACTTGCGGAAACGCAAGTAGAAAAGCAGCCCGGCAGTGGTAAGGCCCAGCGGGAAAGAGAACCAGATGCCTGTCAGGCCCCAGTCACATATGAAACCGAAGATGTAGGCTGACGGAAGAGATACAAGGAAGTAAGCTATGAATGCATAATAGCTTACTTTTTTTACGTCCGAGATGCCTCGAAGAGCATTGGAGTAGTTACACTGGAGGCCATCCCCGAACTGATATATAACAAACGGAATGACAAGCATCGAGACAATTTCCGCCACCTGCACGTCATCTGTAAACAGATGCCCTATCTGGCCTCTGAACACCAGCAGTGGCACACATACCATGGCAGCCATAACCAGGATTATACGGAATCCCGAGCTTACTACTCGATGTACTGACTCGATATCTGAACGTCCATGATATGTACTGGCCAGGACTGCCACCGCCGCTGCCATGCCATAGTACATCATAAATCCAAGCTGACCGACAGTAAGCATGACCTGGTGAGCCGCAAGAGCGGTCGTCCCTATCCATCCGACCATCACAGCAGTCAGGCTGAAAGAGGCTGTTTCCATACCCATTTGCAGTCCGACAGGCATTCCCATGCGCATGAGAGACCTGGCATCCTCCCTGTTGATGGATGACATCTTGAATCCGTCTCGGGATGAGGCATATCTGCGTGCATACAGGAATATGGAAACGAAAACAAGCAGCATGACAGCCCTGGAAATGAGAGTCGCGACACCGGCACCCAGAAGTCCCATTTCCGGACATCCCCAATTACCATAGATGAGCAGCCAGTTGCCAAATATATTCAGAATGTTGCCTCCAAGCATGATATACATTGGAGTCAGGGTGTCAGTGATTCCGTCAGAAAACTGCTTGAAAGCGTTGAAGAGCAGAACAAATACCAGTGACAGCAGAAGCACCAGATAATATGGCCGGATCAACGGCAGAAGCTCAACGGGCTGTCCAAGATGGTGTACGTTAAGATAGAGTGCTCCCATTATCATCATCAGGACAACTGCAACGGAAGCGTTCACCGCCAAAGCGTTTTTCAACAGTCTTCCAGTCCCGCTATGCTCTCCCCTTCCATAAAGGCCTCCTACAAGCGGAGTAAGTCCATATGAGAATCCGGTTGAAAAGACAATTACAAGATTGAACAGATTGTTCACGAATCCCGCAGCCGCCAGTTCGTCAGTACCGTATCTGCCGACCATCATAGTATCGGCAAACCCTAATATAATGACGCCGAGCTGCCCAATCATTATGGGCAGCCCGAGCTTCAAAAGATCTTTATAGTATGATTGTCTCAAACTGTTACTTTACAGGA
>JAEIGA010008003.1_pt1 | contig 16032 bp, 8 predicted proteins | sample 9270691 | NCBI WGS metagenome assembly JAEIGA01 (sample SAMN17057246, study PRJNA624740) | gut metagenome | biome: biome; isolation source: fecal sample | host: Bos grunniens | place: China: Xizang | collected 2019
GAGGAAAGTTCGCCGGCACCCGGAGAATATGACCACACAAGGTGGTTCATACCGCGTTCACCGACCATATAATCGTATGTCATCTGCCAGAGTGCCTTGTACTGCTCTGTGGTACAGAGTTTCTGTCCCCACCAGAACCAGCTTCCTGTGTGCTCATGCCATGGTCTGAAGATAAGAGGAATCTGCTCTCCATCAGCGGTCTTGATGGAAGACATGAAGTCAGCAGCCTTTGAAAGCCAGCTCATGAAATACTCATGCTTCTCGCCACCAGGAAGGATCGATGCCACGACCTGGTCGGAAGACACATCCCAAGCATCACCGCCGGTAAGAGGGTTGCGAGGGTGCCATGAGAATGTCACGATACCGCCGCGCTCATGGTGAGCCACTGCAGCGGCACGCATGTGGTCGAAAAGATTCTTGTCAAGGTTAGCAGGCCAATCGACCTCGATACCGCCAAGGTCCATTCCATAGACTGCAGGATATCTTCCGGATACGGAATAGACATCGGACTGCACATACTCAGAAGCATCGTCAGCAAGCTTCCACGAATGGCCGTACATATAGGTATCCTGATGGCCGAACATTATCTTTCCTTCCTCAATCATACCCGACAGACGGGCCATAAGGTCGTCTGCAGGAGTGCTTGCGGCTTCCTTCGGACCGCCGCATGAGACAATGGCGCATGAAAGCAGCGCCGCGGTTAAGATTTTCAGCATATTATTCATGGTTATCAGTATTTCGGAGCGTTATTATAAACTTCGTCAAGAGTAAGATTGTCGTTGTATGAGCCTATCAGAGCCTTGATAGCAGCCTCAGCTTCCGGAGAGCAGTACTCGCCGGTTCCATGATCAATGAATGCATGCTTTTCGTTGCCGGCTCCCTTTGCACCGTTATCCCAAAGAACAGAAGGAACTCCATAAGTCTTCGCAAGCTTTGCGTAGTACTTGAGATAGTACTGCTGGAACGCCTGCTCACGGGCGGTCGCACGATTCACGCAGCCGAATTCGCCCATATATACCGGGATACCCTTCGAAATGAAATTCTTGTGAAGTTTTTCAAAGACCTTCTTGAGTTCTGCCTCGTTGTCCCCACTGACCTTCTTGGAAGCATCTGCAGTATGGCCCCATTCGGATTTGGTAGCAGGAAGGGTATAGTCATAAGGATCATAGCAATGAACTGCCATCATGAGACGGTCCTTGGCCGTATCATCAGGGAACACGAATGTACTGATGGCAAGATCCACGTTGGTGCAATATGCAGGGATGCCGAGGATTCTATCAGTATTCCTGCCTCCGGACGCGCGTACCGCATCAACGAAAGCCTGGTTCCAGTCGTTAAGGCACTTGTACTGCTTGCCGCCGTCCTTACGGTTGTCTCCCCAGCCCCAGCCGCCGTCATGGATCTCGTTAAAAGCCTCGAAGATCAGGAAATCTCCCTTGTCCTTGAACTTGTCTGCAATCTGACCCCACATGGCGCTGACCTGTGAGATGATCCTCTTGTGAACTTCAGCATCTTTAGCCGCAGTCTTGATGTCAAGCCAGTTCTTGCTGTCTGCTCCGTCGTGATGGATGTTCACGATGGCATTCAGACCTGCTGATTCAGCATATCCGACAACTTCTGCAATCCTGTCCAGCCACGCCTCGTCTATCTTGTAGTCAGGTGCAGGTCCTATATGTCCAAGCCAGGTCACCGGAATTCTTACAGTCTTGAAACCCGCTGCCTTGATCTTGTTGAAGGTTTCCTGAGTGGCTTTCGGATTGCCCCATGCCGTCTCTCCCGCAACTCCGTTGCCATACGCATCAAAATGATTTCCGAGGTTCCAGCCCATTCCGAGCCATTCAGAAGCATTCGATGCAAGCTCGCCCTCGTACTGATTGTTTCCGGAAGATGAACTTGCATCCCCCTCCTGTCTTACGTCTACAGAAAGTTTTTCCGCACCGGCAACCACCGAGATATTTGTCTGACGTACATCAGCTGCAGGATTCTTCTCTACAGCTACGGTAACAAGAGTCTTGTGGTCCTTGCTCTTGATACCTTTTGTAACCTTCATCCAACTCTCGTCAGAAGATACACGTACCAGTTCCGAAGAAGTCACTACAAAGGTCTGTTCTCCACCTGCAGCTGTAAACTGCAGTGAGGTCTTATCGACAGACAGCTTGATCGATTCAGACTGTCTGTTATCGTCCTGACCGCATCCGGCAATCAGGAACAGCAAAGTGATCAAGTATACTAATCTTCTCATAATCATTTATTTGAATGATGGCATATCTTCGCGATTGAGCACATATGAACTGCCCATGACTTTCTTCCAGTGGTCAAGCGTATTATGGGACCAGTCCGGCGTATTGAGGGCGAGATTTCCATTGGAATCTGTCGTGCACCATACCATGAACCATGACCATCTGTTGCCCGCCTTCATACATTTGTCAGGATCCGGGATATTGCCACACTCGCTGATAGCTACAAGCTTCTTTCCTCCTGTCATATCCACAAGAGCCTGATACTGGCGGTTTTTCGCCTCAGTATCATTTGCATAGATGTCGACTCCGAGGATATCCACATACTCATCTCCAGGATACCAGTCCATATATTGGTCTTCAGCTCCCTTGGTCACATCTACAGTCCATACCCATATGAGGTTGTCAAGTCCGTAGACATTTACCAACTGGTCGTAGAGAAGTCTCCAGAGCTGCTTGCAAGGCTCGGCTCCACCTCTTCCCCACCAGAACCAGGCACCGTTAGGACCATATAGATTATAATTACCTGCCGCTTCATGGAGAGGACGCCAGATTACAGGGATATTCCTGTCTTCCAGAAGCTGCAGATAGCCGGCGACTTCCTCTATATCCTTCATGATGAAATCGTTCTGCCATGTACCAGGCTTCAAGGCTTCCCTTATGTCAAAAGATGTCTGATCACAATAGAAGGCATAGTCATCGAAATTGTAGTTCTTCAGGCCATTGTCCCATGCTTCCTTACTGTCAGGGACATTCCAATGCCACATATAGCTTACAAGTCCGTTTGCAGCCCATTGTTCCTTAGGTGCTGACATGTCGTTGTAGTTCTGAACCCAGCTCCAGCCAGATGGGGTCGGAGAGAAATGCAGGAACAGGAAATCATATCCGGCAAGAGCAGGATGCTTTCCTATATTCTGATATATGAAATCGACGAAATCATTCTTATGGGAATGGCTCGACTGAACGCCTGAAAGGGTTTTCTTTCCACTCTGTTCGAAAAGGAAGTTATATACACGCTGCGCCTCTTTCGATGCGTTCGGGTTGATCAGCTGCCTGATATTGTCCGGATCCGCAGGTTCATAGGACTCCACACCCTTCATCGAGAAGGTAAGACGTATCTGAGTCATCTTTCCCTGATTGGAGCGATTGCCTTCTACAGCACCTGCAGGAATGACAAGCGTATAGGTTTCTCCCGCCTCAAGTCCAGCAAGTTCAACCGTAAGTTCAGCCATATATGCACTCACACTTTCAACAGAAGCCGCCCCGCTTATGGTAATCAGTTTTTTCTTATCGGAAGTACACTTGATGTTCTGGTCGAAAGTCATCTTTACAGTTAAAGATTCTCCATACAGACCTTGGGTTCCGTCTGAAGGGCTGCACGTAACCAACTTAGGGGCCGGATTCATCTTTATCTGCCCCATATCCTTCTCCTGACATCCTGTCATCAGAAGGAAAAAAGTAAGAACTCCTAACAAATATCTTTTCATATCGGTTCCCAAAGAGGCGGTCAGGCCTCTTTGGGAAAAAGGAAGAATTACATAATTGTAAGTTTAGTACACTTAATGTTATCACCATTAAGGATGAATACTCCACCCCACCACTGCTGTGTCAAGGCAGCATCAAGTATTTCCTGGGTAAGTTCGAGCTTGATCTTACCTTCGTTGGCTGCAAGATCATATGGTGTGAACTCACCATTGTTGTCATTACCTTCCGAGCAGAAAGCTCCATAAGTAGGACCCCAGTGACCTTCGATAATCTTAACCTGCCAAGCATCTTCAAGAGTCTCGACATAGAAGTAAAGTGTCTGGCCTGCGGTAGCGCCTGCCTCAACCAGTTCAGGACCTGCATCTGTAAGCAGTGTCGGCTGGTTACCCCAGTTGTCGACGATAGCTTCGCCTTCCCAGAGGACTATTTCCTTAGGCTCTTCCTTGCCGAACTCAACCCAAACTTCTTCTTCGAAATAAAGTTCGAGAGGAGTATAACCGCCACCGGTGAAGAGGAGGTGCTGCTGGTCAACAATGTCCTTGAGAGGATCACCGTCAAGAGTGATTTCGATGGTGAGCGTACCGTCGCCGTTGTCTACAAATCTTTCGCTTCCGCTCTGGATGTTTGCTCCGGTCCAGTCATTATTCCACCATCCGCTGGTAATCTTCATATCGATCCAGTCGCTGCCCTGGAATGTCATGTAGAATGGCATTGTCTTCATCTTCTCCCAGATATCGGCAGGGATTTCAGCAATACATTCCTTGTTTTCGTCAGTTCCTTCAAGACCGAAGCGATACTTGCCGCCCCAACCGGTCTGACCGTTTCCAGCTGGATCAGGATTCTTCCAGATCACAGTCTTGACAATCTCCCAATATCCTGTAGGTGCAGGCTCATAAGCGATTTCAGGCATTGTGAAGGTCTTATTGTCATAAGTAGACACCTTACCTGCGAAAGTACCTGTAAAGATATTCTGAGGTACTGTAAAGATGATCGAGCTGGTACCCTTGCGGTAGAAGTCCTCATGCTTTATATCAAGAGGATTGCCGTCGGCATCCTTGAGTTCGATATTATTGATGAACTCGAGGTCAGTACCATAAATGGTCATCTGCTGTCCGCCCTGAATAGATTCACCGGCCTTGACAGAATATCCTGAAACTACTGTATTACCAACAGTAAGAGGAAGCGGAGACTCTGCCTCACCTTCGGCAGTCCTTACGATGATGTGTCCGCCTTCGGCAGGAATGCCTGCAGGTGCATTTACTCTGATCATGTCATTGGTGACGATCTGGAAATCAGTAACCTTTACGTCACCAGGGAACACGATTTCTGTAGCATCAGAGAAGCCACAGCCGTTGATGGTCATAGGCTGTCCGGCAACTACCTTTACCGGGAAGAACACCTTGATGTGTAGTCCGACATCGGCAGATTCTAACTTTTCTTCAACACAGCCGGTCAAAGCGAGAGTGAGGACGGCTGCGAGAAAAGCACTGAAAAATTTAAATATATTCTTCATAATTGTATTCCTTATAATTACTACCATCCAGGATTCTGTCCAAGATTAGGATTCTTCTTTATTTCACTCTGAGGGATTGGATACAGGTAATACTTATCATCCCACTCACGAGTCACAGCAGATCTTGTAAGCTGCTTGTCAGCACTGATATTCGCAACCTGGATGGTCTTGAAATACTGCGCGCCCTTCTTCCAGCGACGCACATCCCAGAAGCGGTGATTTTCGAATGCAAGCTCAACAAGACGCTCGCGCTCATAACGCTCAACCCATGCTGCTCCGTCTTCAGTGAATTCAGGCATCATGATGTCAGCACGGTTACGAAGCACATTGATAGCCTCGTTAGCAGAAAGACCATAAGTCTTGTCATTTGCGCTTCCTGTAGCATTGTATACTGCCTCAGCATAGTTGAGGTAGAACTCTGCAAGACGGAAGATGATCCATGTATGACGGCTTGTTGTCTGATTGTCGGCTGTAGTCACGCAAGATCCGTCAACATACTTCTTCAGGTAATATCCTGTAGGAGTGGCTCCATATTTAGGAGATGCGTTGAAACCACCGAGATAAGTCTCGATGACCTTCTTCTGCGAACCGTTGGTAGGCCACTCGTCGCCGTTCTTCACTACAGTGAGTGCAAAGCGTGGATCAAGGCCCTCATAAGGATCTGAAGATGCAAGATCGATGCTGCCGGAATAGACTTCGCCGAAAGTCTTGCCGGCATTTGCTCCTGCCTGGAACTCATACTGGTCTACAAAACTCTGTGTAGGACAGTCTCCTGAAGATCCGTTCTCTACTCCTACCGGATAATGTGCCATCTCGAATGAGTTGGTTGCATTTCGTCCGATACCGAAGATGATCTCCTGGTTGAAGAAAGCGTCATGTCCCCAAAGAGAACTATAAGAGCTGAGCTTCAGACCCCATGCACGAGCATTGTCAATAATGTACTTGCAAGCTTCTGCAGCCTTTGCCCACTTTGCCTTGTCATTTGTAGGGTTGAACAGAGGAGAAGCAGCATAAAGGAGTGTGCGTGCCTTGAGGGCGTATGCAGCTACACGTGTAGCACGTCCTATCTCGGTACCTGCCTCCATATTATATGAAACAGGAAGATGCGGAGCAATCTCATCAACTTCGTCCACGATGAACTGAACGATCTGGTCAGCTGGTGTACGTGAGATGGTGTTTGCCTGAGCATTTGTAAGTGTTGTGGTCACAAGCGGAACGTCACCGTAAGTTCTGAACAGCTCGAAATAGAAGTAAGCCCTGAGGAAACGAAGTTCATAAGGGAACATCTCCATCTGTCTTATCCAGTTTTCATACTGAGCATTGTGCTCCCACTCAGAAAGGTCTGTCTGGTGGATCTTCTCAAGATACATACATACCTCTGCGATTGCAGTGTATGACTTGTTCCAGATGGTCGGATTCGGATTTGCCGGGCTCCATCCGCCATTTATGTAGCTATTTACAGCACCGGTCTCCAGCGCATACTGTGCCTCGTCTGTTGCACCTGCAAGGAAATATGAGCTGTTTGATTCGAACTCCTGGTTATAAACCTGTGCGTAAACATCGAATACCATGTTCTTAATACCTTCCCCATAGTATTCATAAGTCCAATCCTCATCACGCGTGTTTTCCTCAGTATAGTTGAGATCCGCACACGCTGCCGGAATCAGACAAGCGAGAATCAATAAACAGATTTTATCAAGTTTCATAAGTCAATCTTTTTAGAATACTACAGAAAGGCCTAATGCTACAGACTTCATCACAGGGTAGCCTGTGTTGAGGTTCTCGGCATCCATAGCCGGGATATTGTCAAATGACAGGAGATTCTGTCCCTGAACGAACACCTTTGCATCAGACACTTTCACCTTCTGAAGGAATGATGCAGGAAGCTTGTAGTAAAGTTCGCAGTCGCGCATCTTGAACCAAGACACGTTACGATACCATATTGTCGATTCACGGGCGTTGTTGGCAACATTTGTAGTAGAAAGACGAGGATACAATGCGTTTGCACCAGCTACGTCGAAGCAGTTGTCATAATACTCCTGGGACATGTTCCTGTTGTCAGAAAGGGCACCCCATACTCCGTCAACATAACGAAGGTTCTTGATCTGGTTGCCTGCAGCCTGGAATGTCGCGTTTACTCCGAACCCCTTGTACTCAAGTCCGAGGCTGAAAGAATAGTTCAACGATGGGAACGCTGTGCCATAATCAAGAGCTACCGCGTCATTCTCATTCACTACTCCGTCCTCATTGACATCCTTGTACTTGATATCACCGACCTTTACCTGACCGAACTGCTGGAGAGGGCTGTTGTCGATATCTTCCTGACTCTCGAAGAATCCGAGGGCAACAAGACCGCGGGCAGCGTCAGCAGGGGTTCCAATTACTGAAAGGTTAGGATATGCAGGAGTCTCGATCCACTCAAGAATCTGGTTCTTCGCGTAAGTTACGAATCCTGAAGCGTTGACATTGAGACCATTAGTGAAAGTCTTGGCAAAACGAAGTCCGAGCTCTGCACCATAGCTTTCAACAGCACCCCTGTCATCATATGAAGACTGGATACCCACAACGGCTGAGTTCAATGAAGCTGCGCTCACGAGGATGTTGCGTCTCTGCTGGTAGAATACGTCCGCAGTCACATCAAGGCAGTTTGCAATCCTTACGTCTGTTCCCACATTGGCCTTATAGGCAGCTTCCTGTCTGAAGTCGGTTGTAGGGAACTGGGTGAGGAATGCTCCCCATGATGAAGCGAAGTTAGTACCGTAGCAGAACTGTCCGTGCGAATTGTTCCATGTAGCAAGCCACAGACCCGCCTGAGGCACATAGTCAGTATGCTGGATACCGGCAGAAGCACGAAGCTTACCATAGAGTCCCTTGCCAGGGTTGTCCGCATAGATCCATCCGAGTCCCAAAGTAGGAGAGAACGCCCATTTTGCAGGGTATGAACGGTTAGATCCGTTTGCTGCAAGGACGAGGTCAGCCATGAATCTGTCAGCATGGTCGTAGTGTGCGGCAAGGTTGATGTTCTGGCGATACCATGTGTTGCTCTTGCCATCACGAACCTCGCTCTTCATATTATAGTTGAGGTTTGTAGCAAAGTTATCACCGTTTTCAAACTTAGTCGAATACTTGAAACCTGTCTTGAGAGTTCCGACGCGCCACTGTGAATCCACCCAGTAATTGAACTTAAGCTTGTCTTCCACAGTACCCATCACGGTTTCCTTCATCTCTCCGTCAGCATAATAGTTCCATCCATACTGATATCCCTTTGTACGGGTCTCGATAGTGTTGGAAGCGTTGTCATATGAACCGCCTGCATAGAACTGAAGTCCCTCGAGGAGGAAGTCCAGATCCTGCTCCAATGTAATGTCGGCCCAGATCTGACGCTGGTGAGTCTTTGAGAAGCCTGCACCTGTTGCCTTAGCAAGAAGGTTGTTGTCGCCGTAAGTCTGGCTACCGCCCCATACATCACCCTGTGTCTTGATCGGGAATGCAAGTGCCGGAACCTTGTAAAGATGCCACCATGCATCATTTGAATTGATGTTAGGAACACCGTTTGTTTCCATGAAGATCGCGAGGATATTGGTCTTGACCCTCGTTGTAGAGGTCACCTCGAAATCAACGTTTGTACGGATATTTGCCTTAGAATACTTGAGCTGGGAATTCCAATCACCCTGATCAGGGTTTGCATAGAGTCCGCGTGCATCAGTATAGTCAAGCTGTGAATAATACTGAACCTTGTCTGTACCTCCATACATCGAGATATATGCGTTGGTCTCATTTGCAGTGTTCTTGAAGACTTCATCCTTCCAGTTCACATTAGGGTAAACCAGCGGATCGCTGCCGTCAAGGAACTTCTGAAGTTCAGACTCGCTGTACATAGGAGAGTTTCCGTCATTTACTCTCGCTGTATTGAGAGCATTCGCATAGTCGTATGCGCTCACCATAGGAGCATAGTCAGGATCGAACTGCAGCTTGTGCGATGCACCAACCTTAAGATTGAATCCGCTGCCAGCCTGTCCACGCTTTGTCTTCACGAGGAGGACTCCGTTTACAGCCTCATGGCCATAAAGTGCTACCGCAGCAGCATCCTTGAGAACTGTAACGCTCTCGACTTCTTCTACAGAAAGCCTGTCGATAGGACGCTCAAGACCATCCACAAGGATGAGGATGTCACGCTCGCCTGAAGTCTGGACTCCACGGATATTGAAGGAAGCACCTCTTCCCTCTTCACCCTTGAAACCGGTATTCTGAACTGCTGTAAGACCAAGCAGTTTGCCATATAACGCATCAGAAAGGCTGATTGCGGAAGTACGGCCAAGCTCCTCGGCAGTGATGGTGTATGTCGCTGCCGTAGTAAGGAATTCCGAACTCTCGACGCCATAGCCCAAATCGACTGTCTGCGACTTCTTGTCGCCGAGCTCAGACTGAGCATTAGCTGCCATAGGAGCGAAACAGAACCCCAACAAGCTATATATAAGTATATTACGTAATTTCATAATGATAAGTTCTTATTGTTACCAACCAGGATTCTGAGTAAGACCGTATCCCTTCTGAATCTCAATACGTGAAACAGGATCGAGATACCACTTGTTTGACCATCCGCCTTCGCTCCACCATACGCGTGCACCAGTCTTGATTGCAGGCTTCTCATACTCGAACTTAGGCCAAGGAGTGCTGGAATCCCAACGCTGGTCGCCACCTTCGAGACGTTTGCCGTTCTCGTCAAGACGATAAACTCGGATTTCATGGAGGGTCTTGGTAAAGAGATCCTGACGCTTGCGACGTACCATGTCATAGAAACGGTCGCCACACTCAGCTCCGATCTCACAGTTCCTTTCACGAAGGATCTCGTTGATGAGGTTCTCCTTGTTCGTGGTAAGATTAAGACCTGGATTCATTGTCTCCAGACGTCCAAGACCAACGCGACTGCGTACCACATGGAGCTGATCGAGAGCTCCAGTAAGGTCACCTGTCTCAGCAAGGGCTTCTGCATAGATGAGATACATTTCAGCAAGACGGATATATGATACTCCGATAAAAGCGTCATCCATCTTTCCGCCTGAGTAGTCCAGCATCCACTTGAACTTCCTGTAGTGAGATGCAGCATCTGCAGACAGGTCACCAAAGTTGGAAGCATCATTGGCCATCGCTCCGTCCACCCATGTATCAATGTATGTGAAGCCGTTATAGTCACCTACAGTACCTGAAGGGAATGACTGCCTTGGAACGGTAATGGTCTCATAAAGACGAGGGTCGCGGTCAACGAAGATATCTACACCTTCAGGGTTCTTGCCTGCACCGTATATGTCGGCATAAGGGAAGTTACGTCCGTCCTGCATACCGAAGCACTCCATCAGCTCATTGGTAGGAACCGCTCCGCCCTGACGATAACCGTCGATACAGAAGCCGGCCCATCCCCAGCCCCAACCGTTGTTTGTAATCTGACCGTTGGAACCCGAGCTTGAAAGCCACTGAGTAGGATGTGCATCAAACAACTTTTCATGGTTGTTTTCATCATTGCGATATCTGTACGCCTTACGGTAAGCCATACGGTAGCCGGCCTCGTCCTGAGTTGCAGGCTGGATCAGCTGATAATAGTTACCGTTAGCCGCATTCTCTTCAAAGAAATCCTCGCAAGCATCAAGACAACGGTTCCAGAGGGTAGGATCTTCCTTTCCGAACCATACGTGCTCGATATTTGTGAACTCTGTAACCTTGAGAGGATTGTACTGCTCATAAGCTTCTTTGCTGTTGAAGAGAGGAGATGCAGCGTGCATCCACAACTTTGCACGAAGTGCACGTGCTGAAGCTTTTGTCAGACGGCCGGACCACTGTCCTACATCCGAATCAGCAAGATTCCAGATGAATCCCGGCTCCTCGATTGCACATACGATGAGAGAATCGATGAATTCTGCAGTCTCCATTGCGGTTGCACGTCCATCCTCGAAGTTTTCACCTACAGCGTAGGATTTCTTTGCAAGGCAAAGTCCTCCGAAATTACGGAACGCATCAAAATAACGGCTTGCCATGATTGTGTAAGCCTCACCGCGGAGACGGCTCTTCTCGTCATCTGACATATCAGGAACCCTGTCGATGTTCTCGATGATCTGCCAGCACTTACGTACTGTCTCATAGATTGAAACACGTCCACCGGCATCTGCTCCAACGGTTCCTGGTCTGGTAGAATAAGCGAATCGGCCCATATTGTTACCGTTGTCGGTATCCTGGGCATCTTCAGTAAGAACTCCCGGATAATAGCTCTGGTAAGGGCCACCCCAGGTACAGTAGCAGTGATATGAGTCTGAAAGGGCGTCAATAGGCGCTCCGTTCATCATGTTTCCGGTTGTAAATGTGCAGTATATCTGTCCATAGGCGCTCCACAGGAAGTTACGCGTATACTCGGCATTTGTGAATACGGTATCTATGTTGACGTCTACGCCTGGAGCTTTCTCAAGAAAGTCATCTCCAACAGAGAACTTTTCGACACAAGAAGTACTGAAGAACGCAGCACATATTCCCAGAAGAAGTATATTATTCAATATCTTTTTCATTTCATGTAGAGATTAGAAGTTAAACTGTGCTCCGATGTTGAAGAGACGTGTCATCGGATAACGCACACCATAGTCAAGTCCTGAACCAGGAGCTTCAGGGTCGTTACCCTTGAAGTCTGCGAAAGTGAGAAGGTTGTTTCCTGAAGCATAGACTCTTACATAGTTGAAGAATCCATCCTTTCCAGGAGTGAATGTGTAACCTACCTCGACATTCTTGAGACGCACATACTTCGAATCGATCATCCACGCCTGCGAGTCACGGTTGTTGTGTACGCGGTTGAGGAATGATATACGAGGAAGGAGGGCATCAGTGTTGTCTTCTGTCCAAGAGTTGTCGGCAACCCACTGTGTGAGGGCTGAAGTGTTGGTAGAACCGAACTGGTCACGGAAATAACCGTTCAGGCGGCGGCTTACATTATCTGCTCCGATCCACAGCATCGAGAAGTCAAGACCCTTCCACTGGAAGTTGAAATTGACCGAATAAGTGATCTCAGGGTTATCTGTGTAGCCGAGAGGCTTGACGTCGTTCTGGTCGATTATGCCGTCACCGTTAAGGTCTACATAGACAGCGTCACCATTCTTGATGCTGGCAATACCCTGGTCAGGCATTTCGACACCATACTTCTCCTTATAGAGAGTCTCTGTAACACCTTCCTCATAGAATCCGAAGAGATCATATCCGAAAGGCTGTCCTACAGGAAGTCCTGTGCGGCTCAAGTAGTCATACATCGGCTTGACCTCGAGCATCTCGATGATCTTGTTTCTTGCAAATGCAAAATTTGGAGAGATCGAGTAGCGGAAATCACCGAACTTCTGCTCCCAGTTCAATGTAACCTCGAAACCGTGGTTCTTTACACGACCTTCGTTCACATAGCTTGAAGGAAGAGAAGTTACTGCTGAAAGGGTAGATTCATTTGACACGAGGATGTCCCTACGGTCCTCCCAGAAGAAGTCAACATATGCATGGAGCTTGTCCTTGAAGAATCCTGCGTCAACACCGAGGTTGATCTTTGTAGCGGTTTCCCATGTAACGTTAGGGTTACCTGCAGTAAGTTCCCTGACAGCCGGCAACCAGTTTCCGTTTACTCCGAAGTTAGTTCCACGGTCCTGAGGATTCACGGTCATCTTGCCGGTATAGAACTGCCATGCACCAGGGAGGTAGAGGAAACGTGCACCTCTTGTGTTATCGTTACCAACAAGACCGTAAGAAGCACGGAACTTCAGGTAGCTGACTGTATTCTTGACAGGTTCCCACCATTTTTCCTGAGACGGAATCCAACCTAATGAAACTGAAGGGAAAAGACCGTAACGATGTCCTGGAGCGAAGTTCTCGGAACCGTTATAACCGATATTAAGGTCGAGCAGATACTTTGTATCATAGTCATATGTGACGCGACCTACAAGACCGACATATCCCTTTGGAATAGACTGATAAAGACTTCCGTCAGAATCCCATGGATAATAATTCTTGCTCTGGTTGTAGAGAAGGAGACCGCCTACATTGTGCTTGCCGAATCTGCGGGCATAGTTGAGGCTAGCCTCTGCATACCAGTTACGGCCACCCCATTTTCCTTCACTGTAAGGAAGAGGCCATGTCACGTTTTCCTTGCGGAGAACTTCCTCTCCGTTCACAAGAGTCGCAACATACGTCACACCGGTACCATAACCGTTCTTACGGTTCTTCTGAGCTGTATACTCTGAGTTGTAGGATGCCTTGGCCTTGAAATCCAGACCCTTGGTAATGACACCGAGGTTGAGCTTGTACTGGATATCGAAGTTGAGGACGTTGGTACTCTCGTTCACATAACCGAGGTTATAGTAGTTTGAGAGAGCCGAACGGTCGAAAGGTCCTACGATGTTAGGGTCAGATACGATCTGACGTCCTTCCTCATCGATTCCCGCACCAGCATAAGGAGTCGCGCCCTGGAGATAACGGAAAAGGTTTCCTTCACCACCACCCATCGTATTGCGGGTCTGCATACGTCCGCCGAGGGTGATTGAGAGCTGGCTGTACTTTGAGACATCGATATCGAGATTCGCACGATAGTTCATACGCTGATAGTCGAAAGTCTCGTTCTTGTTGTCGGAGAATGTCTTGAACAGAGAGTTCTGGTTCAGGAAACCTGCAGAAACGAAGTAGCGTACCCTTTCAGTACCTCCGGATACGTTCACGTTTGCCTGCTCCTGCCATGCCACGTCGTTCATGATATACTTGATCCAGTCAACGTTAGGGAAGGTCTGCGGCATATCACCGAGACGGAAATGTTCCATCACTTCCTGGCTGAAACGGATACCGATAGCATCTCCTGAATAAGGGGTATAGTCGGTGATGTTCACTGTACCTGGCCACTGGCTCATAGGAAGGGCATCAGTAATCTGGGTATAGTTGTACATCTGTCCATAAGTATATGAATCAGTGAAGTCGATGAACTTTGATATACTCTGCATGGCAGCGCTGATAGAAGCCGTTACGGAAGCCTTGCCCACTTCACCACGCTTTGTGGTAACGAGGATTACACCGTTGGCACCGCGCACACCGAATACAGCAGTTGCTGATGCATCCTTAAGGACAGAGATGCTCTCGATCTCGTTAGGGTCGAGCTGTGAGAACGAACGTTCCACACCGTCTACCAGCACGAGAGGATCTGCACTGTTGAGGGATCCGACGCCACGGATTCTGATGACCGGTTCATCGGCACCAGGCATACCTGAAGGCTGAACTGCAGAAACACCAGGGAGATTTCCCTGAAGAGCGTTAGCCACGTTCGCTACCGGCGATTTCATGAGGGTTTCGCCACCTACAGCAGTCACGGCACCGGTAATGGTAACCTTGTTCTGCTGACCATAGGCGATGACTACAGACTCGTCAATGAGTTTTGAGTCTGGAGCCAATGTTACATCAAGAGTGGCTTTGGTAACCTGTACCGCAACCGTCTTGTAGCCTACGCAAGAAAATTCAAGCGTAGCACCCTGAGGAACGGAAATTTCATAATATCCGTCAATGTCAGTGACTGTACCCTGGATGGTGCCTTGTATGACCACACCAGCTCCAATCAAGCCTTCCCCAAGTTCATCAAAGACCCGACCTGACACTTGCAGGTTCTGGGCGAAAGCCTGTACGGACATCAGGAGCATAAGCACCATCAATCCGAATAGATGAGTTAGCTTTTCACATTTCATGATGTTAAGGTTAATTTTAGTTTTTCCCATAAGGGATGGTTATTAATTAAAATACATAAGTATATGTAATCAAACGATAACTTTATCTACGGCTTAAACAACAAAATAACATCCCTTTTAACTTTCGTAAAAAGGGGAAAAAACATTCTGATCTGATCTACAGAGAACAGTAAGATCAACCATCAGAATAACCGAATTCTGAAGAATTTTCATTAGTTTAGTGTCTATGCACTGCAAATATAGAAAAAAATTTATGTTTTTAAAAAACATACATTATTCCATATATTTATCAAAAAACTGCTGCTTCGCCACTGGCCAGCCCGGCTGCTGCCATACATTGTGGCCGGACTCAGGATAGCATATCCAGGACTTTTCTGACTTGATGTGGTTGTATCCGGCAAAGTTGGTATGCGGAGGACATGTGACGTCCTGAAGACCTATGGCCATGATGACAGGACACTGTATCCTGTCAGTGAAGTTCTTCACATCGAAATAGCTGAGGGTCCTGTAAAGGTCTTCATCACTGATTCCTTTCTCTTTCGCTGCCTTGAGAATCGGCTCTGCAGGCCAGTGTGCAAGGGCGAAATAGTCCTTATAGTCGTTGAGGAACGGCGCAGAAGGAGCTATAGCTCTGATCCTGTGGTCGAGAGAGGCCGCAACGAGAGTCAATGCTCCACCCTGGCTTTCACCGTTTGCAAAAACGCGTGTGAGGTCGGTCTGAGGGAGGGAGCAGATGAAATCCACAGCTCTTACTGCATCTGCAAATGCTCCTCTATAATAATATGTCTCCTTATCCTCAAGTCCACGGACACACCAGTCGCCTTCCTCGCCCGGCATTCTGTTGAAGGCCTGGTTGCGGATGCAGAGCTGGAACTCTATCATCTGAGGATTGTCCGAAGGATGGGGATAGTACACGTCGCTTCCGTATCCCATGTAGGAAATCATGGCAGGATACTTTCCCTCTGCCACAGGCAGATAAAGAAGTCCGCTGGCGGTTTCGCCGCCAAAGGACTTCATCTCGACACGATATGCCTTGCGGATATCGTTGGAATGTTCCTCAAGAAGA
>JAEIGA010008004.1_pt1 | contig 16028 bp, 15 predicted proteins | sample 9270691 | NCBI WGS metagenome assembly JAEIGA01 (sample SAMN17057246, study PRJNA624740) | gut metagenome | biome: biome; isolation source: fecal sample | host: Bos grunniens | place: China: Xizang | collected 2019
TTCAACTTACAGCTTTTTGCTGGTGGCCATAGAGGAGAAGAAATACCTGTTCCCATTCCGAACACAGAAGTCAAGCTCTCCATCGCCGAGGGTAGTGCGGGACTCGCCCGTGCGAGAGTAGGACGCCGCCAGCTTTTTTTTATTTTGCCGTGTGCAAAATAAAAAAAAGCTGCCGGCTACGCCGCACCCCTGCTAGGGCATCCGCTTCGCGGACTCGCTTCGCTCGGGGGATACAGCTTTTTTTTGTTTTCGCAGGACATTGAGCTTTTTTTATGGTATAATATTACAAATGCCAGGATGGTGAAATGGCAGACGCAGCGGACTTAAAATCCGCGGCTCGGTAAACGAGCGTGCGGGTTCGAGTCCCGCTCCTGGCACCACTCAGAGGGATTTTTTTTATGGATCTTGCCAAGTATATCGATCACACTTTTCTCAATCCCGCAGGTGACGAGAATGCCGTAAGAAGGCTTTGCCGCGAGGCGAAGAAATTTGGTTTTTGTTCGGTTTGCGTAAATCCTTCCGAAGTTCCTCTTGCCGTAAAACTCCTTAAAAAAGGCGCAGTAAAAGTCTGTACCGTCATCGGTTTCCCTCTCGGTCAGAATTCTACTGAAATTAAAATCGCCGAGGCTCTAGATATGCTTGCCAAGGGCGCCGGCGAGCTAGACTTTGTCGTTAACGTAAGGCTCTTGAAATACGATCCCGAAGCGTGCTATGACGAACTTTACTCTTGTGTAGACGCGTGCCGGGCCGCTGATCCTAAAGCGCAGCTCAAGCTGATTATCGAGTGTTGCTATCTTACTGACGACGAAAAGATTCTCGCGTGCTCTCTTGCCAAAAGAGCCGGATTTGATTTCGTTAAAACTTCGACCGGCTTCGGTTCTTCCGGCGCGACTGAAGCAGATGTAAAACTAATGCGGAGTGTTGTCGGCGACAGAATGGGCGTTAAAGCGGCAGGCGGAATCAGGACGCGCAGCGACGCCGAAAAGATGATTAAAGCAGGCGCTTCGCGCCTTGGTTGCTCCGCTTCTGTTGCGATATGCGGATAAGATTCCGCTTGCAAAACGAGCGTCAAACGAGTATACTACTATCATCATGACTTTTAAGATAGATAAAATTTCTGCGTCGTTGGCGCTTTTGTTTTCATTGTCGGCGTTTTCGCCCGTGTCCGCACAAGAAGCGTCAAACGACAGTAATGATGTTAAAGAACTTGATCCTCAGGCTAAAGAGGATATAGCATACGCAGAGGAGTTGCTGCAGTGCGGTTTACCGGATTTGGCGGAGATTGTCGTAGAAAAAACAAAGGTAAAATGGCCTGAGACAAAAGCGCTTTTTTTCGCCATTGATATCCGCAATCTTCTGATGCTGGGTAAGACTGCCGAGGTTCAAGAAAAGATTGCGAGTCTTCGTACAAAAACCAGCCCGGAATATTGGGCTGCGAGGATTGAGGTTGCGAAGGATCATTTCAACCGCGGTCGAAAGGAAGAGAGTCTTAAAGAGTACGATGAGTTCTTTAAAAATAACGCCAAGCCCGTTAGCGGACTTCAGGAATTGATTCGTACAGCGCATTGGCAGCGTTCGCAGATTTTGGTGTCGATGAAGCGGTACAGCGAGGCCGCGGCGGATTGCGAAGCGATTATGGCCGATATCGACAGGCAGAAGAAAAAAGATGACGAAACCATGAACCTTTGGTGTTCGTTGGCGTGCGAGGTTGTCGATCTTTATCTTCGCGCCGCCGATCATCTTCGCGAACAGACTGAAATCGCCAATAAGAAAGTCAACGTTAAGGATCTTCAGAAGTATTTGAGTCCCGCTAAGAAGTTGATTTCAAAACTTCTTTGGATGCGCAACAGGCCTGTTTATTTCGGTCGCGCCATCGCCATGAAAGCCCATCTTGAGCTTTTGAACGGTTCGGTTGATAAATCTCAGGATGTCATTAACGACTATATGGCAGACCTTATTGAGATTCATGATCAGATCGAGAAGGGCGATCCCGACGGCAGTCTTGGTCTTTTAAAGCAGACTCCTATGCCTCAGTGCCGATATCTTTTGGCTGAAAAGTTATGGAATGAGGCCAAGAAACTCTCAAAGACAGATAGCGATATTCAAAAAAATAAAGCCGAATTGAGTGATCTCCTCTTTGGTGCAAAGGGCAAGAACGGACGCAGAAACAATGCGGGTGCCTATAACCACGCGGTCAATGTTTATGTTCGATACCCGTATTCGCCCTGGGCTTCATCGGCCGAGAAAGTGGTGGAAGAGATTGAGAAATTCGTGGAAGATAAGTTCCAAAAGAAGATCAATACGAAGATTACTCCGGCTCAACGCGCGAAAGTACGCGAAATGAAATTCAAAAATGCCGACGGCGAGTTTTACGGAGGAGAATTCGAGAAGGCTTTGGCGTCTTATTATAAAGCGCTTTCCGATTATCCGGAAGATATAGAGTCTGTCGGTGCGGTCTACAAGATTGTCGACTCGTATTACGAGATCATGAAGCGTACGACCGATTCCAACAAAAAAGAAGAGTGCCGGATAAGAGCAGATGCCGTTGCGGGATATTTGGCGGAAAGATTCGCGAAGAATAAAAATGAGTCCATAATGACTGCTGCGGGCAATTATGTTCTTTTGATTGCCGGCAAGGAGTCGGCGATGAAGGAGCATGATCGCGCCAAAGCGTTGTATATGGCTTTCATCAATAATTACACTGATCATATTTCCGCTCCGGCATGGGTTCTTCAGATAGCCTCCGCCGCCTATAAAGAAGCGGAAGAACTTAAAGACGAGACATCTTCGGCCAAATATCGCGAGGCTTTGGAAGTTTATCTTTTGATGGACAGATACTATACGAAGTCGCCTTTGTATGCTTCGGCTCTGCTGTCGATCAGCTTATGCTATGAGAAACTTGGTGAAAAGGATAATGCTTTGATGTACTTAAAGAAGTATGTCGACGTCGAAACGAAGCCTCTTATGAAGATGCAGGCTAAAATGCGCTTGGCGTCTCTTTATCAAAAGGAAGGATTTGCGATTCTCGAGAAGTGTTTAAAGGCGCCTAAAGCCGATAATCTAAACGCTTCAGGTGCGGAATCCACCAACGCGGTAGTTTCTGCCGCGCCGGCTCAAGACGTTGAGGGCATCATAAAAGCCGTACAGTTGGTGTTCAGGAGTATTAACGAGTTTAACGGTTTCAATAATGATGTGCTCAAGATATTCAATGATCCTTCCGTCTCGAAGGAAGAAAAGGAGCGCTTCCAGATTTTACATCAGAAGTCGTTGTTCTTTATGGGCCTCTGTTGGAATCGGCTTGTCGCACCGACAGAGAAAACGCCGGTTTTAAAGGCTTTTTTTGATAAAAAGAATATCAATCCCCAGGATCTTGCCGTTCAGAGTTTTGAGAGTTTTGTGAACAAATATCCCAAGTGCGACCCGTACGCGAAACAGGCGTATATGCTTCTTGGACGAATTTATACGGGAAGAAGCGAGAGTGATAAGGCTAAAGAGGCTCTTGCGAAACTGCGTGAGAATTTTGCTGACTCCGAAGAAGCCAGAGTCGCCATCCCCATGTTGGCGAAGAGCCTTATCGAGTCCGCCCAGTCTCTTCCCGATGGAGCTCAGAAATCGCGCCTGCTGAAGGAGGCCTCCGCTTTGTATGGAGAGATGATTTACGAGACCGGCGACAAATACAAGGCCAATGATTATCTTTTGGCCGGTGAATCGTTAATCAATGCGAAGGACTGGATATCGGCTGAAGCGGCGTATGATAAAGCGGCGGAATTGGCCGCTCGTGATGATCGAAAGTCGACGCTCGCCCGTGCTAAAGTCGGCAGAATAAAAGTTAAAATCAGCGATCTCCGCGACAATAAGGATTATGAGGGCGCAGTTTTAGATATCAACGAATTTTTAAATGATAAAAGTCTTTCGTCGATGTCTATCGTAACGAACGTATGTCTGATGGCCATAGAGGCCGCCAGAAACGGTAAAGCCGCCGAAGCTTATCCTGTAGCATTGAAGTCGTTAAAGGTGCTCGAGGTTCATTGGCGCGATATGCCGACCTGGCAGAGTGATAAAATATCCTTATGGAGGGCGGATGTACGTCTAGCGCAGGCGGACGCGGAATATGCCAAAGATGATAAGGCGGCCGCATATAAAAGGCGCGGAGGCGTTGTCATCGATCTTCAGGGCTTGATCAATTCCAGAAAACCTTTGGCGTCTGTCGACGACATCCGCAAGGATGATAAGAATAATCCGATTCCGCCCAAGACGAGCGGCGAGAAAACGTTTGACCGGTTTACGCCTGAGGAGAAGGAAATACTTGGAGAACTTTATGTCAGGATTATTCCTACTTTCCTGAGACTTAAAGATCCCAGGCTCGATGATGTCGAGTCGTATGCCGCCGAATATTACAGATATTTCCCTCAGGGGCACAATCCTGATGCCGTTGCGAAAATCAACGAAGCTAGGAGTGCCGCCGCTAAAGAGCGTAGTATAGCAAAGTAAAATTTTAAGGAGAATAAAATGAAGAGATTGTTATTAATAACTGCGGTTGCTCTTATTGGGTCGTCGTCCTGGGCTGCCGTCGGCACGATTAAATCTACAAAAGGTGACGTAAAAAAGGGTGTAATCAAGTGGGTGTCCCAATCCAAGTCCTATGAACTGAAAATGGGGAATGTTACCGTCACCTTGAAAGAAGACGAAGTTGAAAGTCTTGATGTTGAAATGCCTAAAAATCTCGAAAAATTGGGGATCGACGGCTGGAAAAAGATTATCAAGGAGTACGAAAAACTTCAGTGGGATGTCGTGGCGGCCCGATATTTAACAGAGGCTTATTTAAACAGCGGGAGGGTTAAGGATGCCTATAATGCCGCTCGTATAGTAATCGACAGGGATAGTACTGCAGCGTACAAGGGAGATCTTGCGCCAAAGTATTGGCAGACTCTCCACAAGCTGGGAGAGGCCGACCGGCTTGAGAGATGCCTTAAGTTAGCCGTTGAAAAAGGTGATCGCAAAATGAGCGCAGAAGCGCTTCTGATGCGTGGTGATATACTTCGCGATAAAGGCGGCAAGACGCCCGCTTCATATAAAGAGGCTTTGGTTGACGCTTATTTGAAAGTCGCGCTGATGTACAATACGCCCGAATGCATAAATCAGCGTATTGAGGGGTTTGAAAAATCCGCTGAGGCTTTCGCCGCGATGGGCAGAGCTACAGAAGCTCAGCACATGAGAAATCAGGCTGAAGAACTTAAGGGTTTAATCAAGTGATAAGATAAAATTTAATTAAAACAAAAGGAATAATAAAGATGAAGCTCAAGAAAATATTGATTATCGCATCCGTACTTGCCGGACTTATTGCGATTCCTGTTGCGACCGCCTATGCCGCCGATGGTAAAGATACGGGGCTTGAAACTTCTCAAGGTGCTGCCGTAGAAGGGGATGCAACAAAGGAGAAGGCGCAGTCCGGCGGCGGTTTCGTTGAAGTTGTTTTCGGTAAGCCCGGAGAGCGTTCCATCGTCGGTATGCTTCTTTGGTTTGCCTTGTTTGGCGACGGCATCCTCGCGATTTACTTCTGTATCGACAGCGCTATTCTGATCAAGCCCGAAAAGCTTATGCCCCAGCGCCTTATCGATCAGGTTCAAAAGGCGATGTCAGAGGGGGATATCGTCGCTGCTATGGAGGCGTGTAAAAATACGCCGTCGGCCATGTCGAACATTCTTCTTGCGGCGTTTTCGCATATCGAAGACGGTTTTGAAACGATTCAGGAAGCCGTTACCGCGGCCTCTGATTTGGAGCAGGAAAAACTTATGCAGCGTCTAACCTGGATTTCGGTTTGTTCAAACCTCGGTCCTTCTCTCGGTCTGTTGGGTACCGTTCAAGGCATGATTTTGACGTTCGACCAGCTCTCAAGCGGTCCTGCGCCTCAGCCGTCTGAACTCGCCGGCTCCATCGGTATGGCTCTGTGGACGACGGCCGCCGGTCTTATTGTTTCGATTCCGTCGATCACGATGTTCTATTCTCTGCGTAACAACGCCAATCGCCGCATTTTAAGAATGACTGCCGTCACGATGGAATTCCTCAACAGCCTTAGAAACGTTGAAGTCGCTTCCGAAGGTGTTGCAGAGACCGAAGAGGCTTATGCGTAATCCATCAGATAAATCTGAAGGCTAAAAATGGCTAGAAAAGCTCAAAGCAATCCGCAGCTCGACATGACGCCGATGATCGACGTCGTGTTCGAGCTTATCATCTTCTTTGTGGTTACGCTTACTGAATCAGCAAAGAAGGATGAGTCGATTACCTTGGCAGACGGCAGACACGGTATGGTTATTACTGCCGAGACTTTGCCGATGCAGCATCTTGAGATTGATGTGGCGGCTTTTGATAAAAAAGGCGAAGGACGCAAACCTCTTAAAAAGCCCCGATATTCGATCGCCGACAGAAGCCTGACTCTTGATCAGATCCATCAGGTCATCAAGGAACGCCAAAAGCGCTGGGGGCATGAGTTCCCGGTTCTTATCCGTGCCGACGAGCGTACTCCTCATGAGGCCATCAGGCTTCTTATGGATGAGTGTACCAAGGCCGGCATTTGGAAGATTTCATTTACTGCCGTTGCTGAAGATAATACAAGCAAATAAAACGTTAAATCAGATTTAAAAGGTTTGGAGTAGATTATGGCCAGAAAACCGCAGGAAGATCCACAGCTTGATATGACGCCGATGATCGATGTTGTTTTCGAACTCATCATTTTCTTCGTCGTCACGATTAAGCCGCAAGATGTTTTTGCAAGACTGAACGTCAATAGGCCTGCGCCTGCTTCATCCGCTTCCGAGAAAGACGAGGATACTCAGCTTGAAGAGTTTGAGGTCGGCAAGGCGAAGGGTAATCGCAAAGGCGTTTACGTTTACAAGAAAGCCGCGTACGACCTTAAATCTATCGAGGATCGAATTAAGGATATCGCGGCAGTCGATAAAGACTCTATAATTGTTGTAAAATGCGCCGGCGATAGTCCCCACGGAGCCTTGGTCGACATCTTGGATCTGTTTTACAAATACGAGCTCTACAATATAAGTCTCTTCTCGCTTTAAGGAGTTTGATGCGATGGAAGAATATAACGAGAATGAAGTTGCGATCGATGTAGCCGCCCTCGGTGAAAAGTTCGAGGAAAAGAACTATTTTCGTCGCTTGATAGATATGTTTAAAGGCTTGAAAAAGCCTAAAAACACGGCTGAGTACAAACTGGCCCGTTTGGAGCTACAGCGCCAGCAGGCTCCGCTTATTGCCGTTGTATCCGTTGTTCTGCTTGTTGTTATACTTATTGTCGTAACTAAAATGAAGCCGACGGCTGTACAGAAGATTGTTTCGACGCAGTTGGAAGAGAAGCAGGAAGAAAATCAAGAAGAGGAAAAGAAAGAGGAAGATCCGCCGCCGCCCGATCCCGAGGAAACTCCTGTAGAATTTGAAATCGATAATCCTATGCCGGGGCCGCCTACGGATATGACGTCGCCCTCTCCTGCTCCCAATCAACCCGTGTCGGTCAGCCCCGCCCCGGTAGAATCGGTGCACAATGTAGTCTCTCCTGTCAAGATGCGTTCTATGGTCGGCTCGCGTAAACCCGGTACGATCGGCGCTAAAACGCGCGGAGGTAAGGGGGATGGCGATCCTAGAACAGAAGCGTGTGTATTGAAAGTTCTTTGGTGGCTTAAGGCGACGCAGAATTCCGACGGCTCATGGTCTAAGAATCATTCAGGCTCCCGAAATGCATTGGCCAATACGTCGCTTGCTATTCTTACATATCTGGCCCACGGCGAATACCCGGGATCCGAATCGTCTTACGAGAAAGATTTCGGTCCTGTGGTCCAGAAGGCGATTCAGTATGTTATGAGCTGCGTTGAAGAAACTTCAAGCGGCGTCAGGATGAAAGGCACCGACGGCAACGAGTACGCTTTTCTTATCGCGACGTATGCGATGTGCGAAGCTTTCGGTATGATTAAAAATCCAGACGTCAAAGAAGTGGCGTTGAAATGTCTGGAACGCATTGTAAAGAACCAGTCTTCAACAGGCGGGTGGGATTATAAGCTGAACAAGACTTCCAACAGAGACGACGTTTCATTCGCCGGCTGGGCGATTCAGGCGCTTAAAGCCGGCAAGATGGCCGGTCTTAAGCCGGACGGTATCGACGAGTGCATTAAAAAGGCGATTCACTGTCTTCAGAAAAGAAATTTCAACGACGGCACGTTCTTGTATACCGCAACCAGTGATCGCCAAAAATCCAACCATGCCGGCTTGGCGGGCGTGGGCTGTTTGGCGATGCAGTTGTTAGGCTACGGCGGTAGGCCAGAGGTCGCGTCTTCTCTTGCATATATGCGTGATTGGAAGCCTACTTTCGAGAAGGGTGCCATTACACATAAAGGTAAGAGGGAGAGCACCAACTATTGTCCGCAGTACTACTGCTATTACGCTACTCAATGCAAGTATCAGGCGGGAATGAAGGAGGGCGCTAAAAAGGAAGATCAAGAGACCTGGTATGCCTGGAATAAAGCGATGAAGGATCTTTATACAAGCGATGCTACAATAAAGAACGTGAACGAGCCTGTTAAAGACTGGACAGGTCAGGATCACAAGCAGGGCTACTATGTGAACGAGGATAATTTCTCTACTCGTCCGTATATGGACTCATGTCTTGTGGCGCTTCAGTTGATGGTGTACTACCGTTATCTTCCCACTACCCAGACGGCTGCCGCCAAGGAAACCACAGAAGAAGATGATTCAGCGTCTAAAGCCGTCGATAAGGGAGATGTCACGGTTGAAGATATTGAACTTTAATAAGGTATAGGGCGAATTGAGTTTCCCGTTTTTTCTCGCACTGAAATACCTTAAGCCGAAGCGCTCTGTAGCGTCGGTCATTACGTGCGTCTCCATCATCGGCGTAATGCTCGGCGTAGCAGTGGTCATTATTGTGCGCAGCGTTATGACCGGTTTCGGCGATGAATGGCGCGAGAAGGTGTTGGAGTTTAAGCCTCATGTTTCAATCGTCTCTCAGGGCGGCGGTCTTATTACCGGTGAATACGAACTGGCCGAAAAACTGAGAGCTATCGCCAATGTCACGTGCGTAACGCCTGAAGTAGATTCGCGGATACTCTTTTCTTACGGTGAGCGCGTTCAGGCTCCGGTTATCATAGGTATTGACGGCAGTGAGTTCCGCAACGCGTACAATGTAGGCGAACCTGTTGCCGGCTCGTTTGCTCTTGAGCCGGACAGTCTGGTCATCGGTCTGGAATTGGCTAAATCGATGGGCGTCTGGGTCGGCAGTTCCGTTACGGTTTGCGCCCCTCCGTTGCCGAATGAAGTTTATCTGCCTCGGAAATGGAAGGTCGCCGGTATTTTTTCCAGCGGTCATTATGATTATGATACCGGATATGTGATCGCCGATATCGATTCGGTTAGGGATCTCATGGGGCTGGAGGAAGGTGTGCTTGCGATTCATATCAAGACCTCGAATGATATCGCGCTGAACGACAATGTCTTTTCCGCTCTCTGCAAGGATATCGCCAATGTGGCCGGGTGTTCAAATCACAATCCCCGCTCAATGATGTCGAACGCGCCTTCCAGGAGAATGATTACGTGGAGGGAAGCTGATAAGCAGCTTTTTAACGCGCTTGCGGTTGAGACGAATATGACTGCGGTTCTTCTCTTTTTTATTTCAATCGTGGCGCTCTTCTGCGTCATGAATACTCTTCTTGTTCTTTCGGTCCAGAAGACTCCGGAAATCGGGTTGCTGATGGCGCTTGGCTTCAGCCGGTTTAGGATTATGGCTGTTTTTCTGACGCATGGACTTATTCAGTGTACCGCAGGGGTATTGCTCGGGCTTGGTGTAAGCTGGGCGATTCTTTCCAATCTGCAGAATATCGTCGAATGGCTTGGAACGATGGGGATGGAGGTCTTTCCCGCGGAAATTTATCAGCTGAACGAAATACCTCATCGTATCGTTTATTCCGATGTTGTGTACATTGTGGCGATAATATACGTTTTCGGTCTTCTGGCGTCGCTCATTCCCGCGATGTTCGCTGCGGCCAAAGATCCTGTAAAGGCGTTGAACGAATAAGGGGCTTGTCATGTGTGTTCTTGAAGTTGAAAACGTAAAGAAAAGTTTTAAAATCCCCGGGAGCGCCCCGATCGAGATTTTGAAAGGGATCAACTTCTCGGTGGCCCCTGGCGAGAAGGTTGCGATACTCGGACGCTCAGGTTCCGGCAAATCGACCTTGCTGCACATTCTCGGAGGCCTTTTAAAGCCGACATCGGGACGATTGCGGCTGACTAAAAATATCGGATTTGTTTTTCAGTCGTTTCATTTGATGCCGGAACTTACAGTTCTTGAGAATGTCATCCTGCCGACGATGGCGCGTCGGATGAAAAGTTCCGAAGCGTTGATAAATGCAAGACGTCTTCTTAAAGAGGTTGGACTTGAAGACCGTATGGATCATCTGCCTGGCGAGCTTTCCGGCGGTGAGCGGCAGCGCGTCGCGTTAGCCCGTGCGCTCGTGACCGATCCCGAACTCGTTCTTGCGGATGAGCCGACAGGGAATCTTGATGCGCTTACCGGCGCGGCGATTCTCAAAATGCTTACTGAACTTTCAAAAAAGACAACCGCTCTCGTAATGGTTACGCATTCACAGGAGGCCGCTAAAATCTGTGACCGTACTCTCGTCTTAAAAAATGGAATTCTTGTGTGAATCTTTTATTCTTTTTTGATATAATATTCGCGTCAACTAAGGAATAAAAAAGATGAGCATTTTTAAAGCCTACGATATTCGTGGTATCTACGGTACCGAACTTACGGATGATGATTTTTATAAGATTGCGCGCGCGTATGTCCAGTTTACCGGTGTTAAGGGCGGCAGGGTAGTCGTCGCCAGGGACTGCCGCAAGTCGTCCGATGCTTTGTTTGCCGCTTTTTCGCAAGGTTTGGTGGACGAGGGTGTTGAAGTTCTGGATATAGGCCTCGCTTCAACTCCGATGAGTTATTTTGCCAATGGTTCGCTGAAGGCGGACGGTTCGGTTATGATTACAGCCTCCCACAACACTAAAGAGTGGAACGGGTGTAAACTCTGCAAGGCGGGGGCGGTTCCGATTTCGGGTGCGACCGGGATCAAGGACATTGAAAAGCTCGTGGAAGGCATGACGGGCCATGAGCCTCCTACGGGAGTCGGTTCGGTTACCAAGGTCGATATTAAGGCTCAGTACGCCGAGCATGTAAGGAAATTCGCTCACCTTGCCCGCCCTGTTCATGTCGCTATGGATTTCGCCAACGGCATGGGTATCGCCGAGGCTTGCGCGTTCGAAGGTCAGGGCGATCTTACCCATGACGACCTTTTCGGTGAGTATGACGGAGATTTTCCGAATCATGACGCAAATCCTCTGCATGTCGAGACTTTGAAGGATCTTCAGGCGCTCGTGAGGGCTAATCCCGGGAAGTACGCGTTCGGAGTCGCTTACGACGGTGATGCCGATCGCGCGGGATTCATAGACGAGAAGGGCGATGTCATCGCGATGGATTTCGTAACGGCGCTTATCTCGAAGGATCTTCTGAAGTCGAATCCGGGATCTGCGTGCTTCTACGATCTCAGGTCCACAAAAATGGCCGAAGAGTCCATCGCCGAAGCGGGCGGTAAACCGATGATGTCACGCGTCGGCCACTCCTTCATTAAGGCGCAGATGCGCCAGAACGATGCTATTTTCGCCGGCGAACTTTCCGGACACTACTATTTCAAGGCTAACTTCACGGCCGAATCTTCGGCGATGGCGACTTATGCTCTCGCCAATATCGTTTCGGCGAGCGATAAACCTCTTTCCGAACTTATAGCGCCTTTGAAAAAGTATTTTCAGTCCGGCGAGATCAATACGAAGACGGTGACTCCTCCGGCGGAGATTCTCGCTAAAATCAAGGCCGAGTATTCCTCGAAGGCCAAAGTCTTTGAGCTCGACGGCGTGTCTGTTGACGCATGGGAATCAGAAGGCTGGTGGGCAAACGTCAGAATGTCTAATACCGAGCCGCTCGTTCGACTTAATCTTGAAGGTAGAACAAAAGAAATCATGGAGGCTAAGCGTGACGAATTTCTTTCAACGATTCGTGCTTAAGTACTGTTTCGCGGTAGTTCTGTCGTTGTTTCTTGCCGGGTGTGGCTGTCAGTCAGATCCGGAGCTGGGTTATGCAAAGGGGCTGAACGCCTTTGAGAACGCCGATTATAAGACCGCCGCGGAGAACTTTGCTTCCGTAGTCGGGCAGGAGCCCGGGAATGTTGACGCTCTTGTCATGTTGGCGCGCAGCGAGTGCGCTCTCGGTAATTATGATGCCGCCGCTTCCGCGATAGAGAAAGCGTCTGAGACTAACGGTGGAGATGTCGATATAATCGAATTGACTGCTCAGATCGCTTTTTACCGTAAAAATTACAAAGATGCGACCAGGGCGTATCATCGTCTTGCGCTTAACCCTGAGTTTACGCCGGAAGTGCGCTCCATCGGCTGGGCCGGTCTCGGTGCCATCGATTTTTTCATGATCGATAAGCAGCAGCCTTCATCAACGTTGATTCATGAAGCTCGCGTTAAGTTCCTTCAGGCGATTTCTTTGGACAATAAGAATGCGGTCGCGCATTACCATCTTGCTCTTCTTAATCGCGATTCCTTCCATTATCTTGACAAGGCGCGCGATGAGTTTTCGGCGTATCTTTATCTTGAGGATGTCGCCGACGAGAGGGTGAATCGTGTCAAAAGCGAAGTGTTGCCGGCGCTGAAGGATGAAATCAAGAGATATTCGGAATCTTCGGACGACGATGTCGATCTGCGCGGCTGTGCGGCGATGCTGAAAAAAGGGAAAACCTATTTCGATCGTAAAAAGTACAAAGAGGCGATCGACGCTTATACGCGCGCTCTCAAGTGTAATCCCAACAGCTACCAGGCCGCGTTGGATCTGGCGCGTTCCTATGTCTGCATCAACCGTTCTCGCTATGATGCCGATCAGGCGCTTAAAGCGTATCAGACCGCCTGCAAGATCAGGCCCAGTGCGATTAAGCTTCATATTGAAGCGGGTGCTCTGGCCATGAGCATACGAAAGTGGGCTGTCGCTGTTGAGCTTTATTCCCGGGCCCTTGCTGCGAATCCGACTTCGGTCGAGGCCGTAAAGGGGCTGGTGTCTGCTCTTGACAAGCAGGGCGATTCTAAAGCCGCCTCTGTTTACAGAGGTTATCTGAGAACTTTGACAAAGAAGTGAGGTCCGATTTGCTGACACCGATTGATTATATTCTCCTGGCTTTTTCATGCTTTTTTGTGATCTTGGGCGCGATTCGCGGCGCCTCCGGCATTTTCTCGTTTTTGGTCGGGATCGTATTTTCGTGTGCGGCCGTGATTTTCCTCTGGCCGACGCTTGAATCGTTCGTTGTTCAGCAGCCTGTGAGATATCTGGTCGCCTGCGTCGGAGCTCTTCTGTTTTTTGGAGGCGTAAGGGTGATCGTGAGGAAGGTTGTGAATGATATTCTGGATCAGCCGGCCGATATGATTTTCGGGATTGTTTCAGGCGTTGTTATTGCGGTTTTGATGTTTTACATATCGGTTAACATTTCAACGGTGAGAGAGAATTCGTTTATTGTTCATGGAATGTATGAGGTTATCGAAGGTAGCGATGATGTTCGGTAACGATCTGATTCATGAAGCAAAAACATTTGAAAAAAAACTTTTGAACTTTTTTTGGCGTCACGGCGTTTCAGTTACGGAGGCGGAGGATTTAGTCCAGGAGACGTATCTTAAGTTATGGAAATACAGGGATCGCTATAAGCGGACGGCGAAGCTGCAGACTTTTCTTTTCATTCTGGCGCGACAGGCTTTGATAGACGCTCAACGTAAATTTTTGCGTCAAACGGAAAAAGAGGCTTCTTACGCTGAACATGTTGAAAAAGTGCAGCAGCCCGCGTCTGTTGCGGCTGAAGATGATGTGCGCTGGGCGCTGGCGCGACTCTCGGCTCCTCTGCGCGATGTTGTTGAATTGGGAGTTTTTCAGGATTTGCCTTACAGCGAGGTGTCTCAAATTCTTGAAATTCCGCTAGGAACGGTGAAATCACGGATGTCAAATGCGATAAAAAAATTGAAGGAGATTTTTGATGAGCGCTGACCTTGACAAGACGCTTGGCGAACTTGGCTCTGAATACGCAGGAGTCGTTGAGAGGCTGAAATCGTCGTGTGAGATAGAGCCGCGTTCTCGTAATTTTGCAAAGCCGGGACGAAAACTTTTTTGGCGGTATGCCGTCGCCTCGGCCGCCGCAGCCGTGGTCGCCGTGATGTTTTTCGGTTTCGGCGGAGACGGTGTCGATCCGGAGGGCGTTGAACTTTCAACGGAGCCGTCCGCGCGGACGGCGTCATTCTCGGACGTTAAGATTCACAGCGATTACTCTTTGGCTTTTAACGTGAACGATAAAGATGTTTTGAATCAGCTTGTCAGCACTCAGCTCCCCGACGGCAGTTGGGGGAATGATTTTTTGACCAGGCAGAACGCGGCTGCATTGAAAAAAATCAATCAGACATCGGTCTCATTCCGAAAAGCTTTGCGATATCTTCGTTCTAAAGGGCTTCGTCCTCTTGACGATCAGGAGTTCATCAAGAGGCGACAGGAATACTGCGAACGATGTCTGACATGCCGATTTTAAAGGTTGAGGTTCTTTCGCTCCGGTGAAGTCGATCGCGGGGACGGCTATGGGCTAGCCCAGTCTTTTAGTCGTGTTGGATTGAAAAATCTGATAAGTTATGGTATAATACAATTTAATGTTTCTAAAAATTCAAGGAACTATAAAATGAAGATTAAATTCGGTACAGTCGCAGAAAACATCACTACTCGCAAGGAATTCACCCTTGCCAAGGCCCTCAAGGTTCTCAAGGGCAAGACGATCGCCGTTCTCGGTTACGGCATTCAGGGCCCCGGCCAGGCGCTCAATATGCGCGACAACGGTTTTGACGTTATCATCGGTCAGCGTAAGAACACCAAGGCTAATTCGAGCTGGAACCGCGCCAAGAAGGACGGATGGGTCGAGGGTAAGACGCTCTTCTCCCTCGAAGAGGCTGCCGAAAAGGGCGACATCATCATGATGCTTGTTTCTGACGGTTCTGTCGGTCAGGTTTGGAAGCAGGTTGAGAAGTACGTCACCCCCGGCAAGTATCTTTACTTCTCTCACGGTTTCGGCTATGTCTACAACAAGCTTACCGGCATCAAGCCTAAAAAGGGCGTCGGTCTTGTCATGGTCGCCCCCAAGGGTTCGGGCACTTCCGTTCGCCGTAACTTCCTTTCGGGCGCCGGAATCAACAGCTCCTACGCTTTTGAGCCTAACGGCATGAAGGCCAAGACGGTCGAGGAAGTCACCAAGGCTATCGGTATCGGCGTCGGCTCGGGCTATCTCTTCCCGACGACTTTCCAGAACGAAGTTACGAGCGATCTCGTCGGTGAGCGCGGCATTCTTATGGGTGCTCTCGCGGGTGTCATGGAGGCTCAGTTCGAGACTCTCCGCGCCAACGGCCACAGCCCGTCTGAAGCGTTCAACGAGACGTGCGAGGAACTCACCCAGTCCCTTATCCGTCTTGTCGACGAAAACGGCATGGACTGGATGTACGGCAACTGCTCGCAGACCGCCCAGCACGGCGCTCTCAAGTGGAGACCTGAGTTTAAGAAGGCTACGCTCCCCGTCTTCAAGAAGCTTTATAAGAGCGTCAAGACGATGCAGGAAGCCAAGGAAGTCATCCGTGACACGGGCTGCCCCGATTACAAGGAGAGAATGCTCGAGAAACTCAATGAACTTCACAATCACGAGATGTGGCTCGCCGGGGCCGCGGTCCGTTCCCTCCGTCCGAACGAAAAGGCCAAGGGCAACGCCGCTTCCGCCGGATGGGGCGGTCGCAAGGTCGTCAAGTAAGGAGGCGTAAGCGCCATGAATGAAGGCGCGTTTTTGCAGGACCTCGCGATGCTTATGGCTGTCGCGGGGTCCGTGTCTTTACTGTTCACGAAGCTGAAA
>JAEIGA010008005.1_pt1 | contig 16027 bp, 35 predicted proteins | sample 9270691 | NCBI WGS metagenome assembly JAEIGA01 (sample SAMN17057246, study PRJNA624740) | gut metagenome | biome: biome; isolation source: fecal sample | host: Bos grunniens | place: China: Xizang | collected 2019
CATAAGATTTATGGGATTTCCATTCCATCGGTCGGTGTTCCGGTATGGGGCGATCACTGCAACTACAATGCGTCAGGCGTTGTGTTGCACGCCGGTGGCAACTACAACCAGAACCAGAGCTACGGCGCGTTCTACCTGAACGGTAACAACCAGGCTTCGAACTCGAACACGAACATCGGCGCTCATATCCTTGAAATGGCTAGACATGCCACAAATTTAATGTTTGAATTCAGTCCTTCATCTCAGGATTGATATACATTAGGGAATTGGATTTCGCACAGCTCTTGCTGAAGATTATGTCGTTATGGGATGGGGTTAGTACTCTGAGAAATCAGCGCAGGAAAGCTCCATAGACAACAAGGAGATACCCAGTTGAAGAGAGTAAGTGGGTTATATGAGAAACTTATCTCGGAAGAAAACTTAAGAACTGCAATTGTAACTGTTAATAAGAGCCATAGATGGGTAGGTGGGCACCATCCGAATAAAAAGGTTATGTATATCGAATGCACCGTTGACGATAGGATCAAGGAGCTTCGGTCGATAATCGAAAATGGCTTCGTTCCAAAGCCTACCAAATCAAAGAAGAGATATGACAGAAACGCAGGAAAATGGAGAGACATCCACGAACCTGCACTTTGGCCGGATCAATATGTACATCACGCTCTTATCCAGGTGATAGAACCGGTCATGATGAGAGGTATGGATTACTACTGTTGCGGAAGTATCAAAGGAAGAGGAACATCGCACGGCATGAAAGCCTTAAAGCGGTGGATGAAGAATAACAAGAGGATCACAAGGTATTGTGCAGAACTTGATATAAGGCACTTCTACGATACTTTAAAGCCTGAAGTGGTAATGGATAGGCTCAGGCACCTTATTAAGGATCATAGGACGCTCGATCTTTGCGAGAGAGTACTTTCTGACAAGGTACAGATCGGCGCTTATACATCGCAGTGGTTCGCTAATGCTACGCTGCAGCCGATGGATCAGATGATAAGAAACATTCCTGGAGTGATAGCACTCCGGTATATGGATAATATCACCTTGTTTTCAAATAGGAAGAAAACTCTTTATAAGGCCACAAAGAAGATCGGCAAGTGGCTCGGCGTTCACGGCATGGAGCTTAAGAGCACTTATCAGATTTTCCCAACGAAAACTCGGCTTCCGAATGCGATGGGATATAAATACGGCCAAGGATATACACTGATCCGTAAGCGCGTACTCCTTACCCTTAAAAGGGAGATCCGGAAGTATAAGAGATGGAAGAGGAGGAAGCTCCCTATTAATGTAGGCATGGCCTACGCACTTCTATCCAGGCTCGGAAGGCTCAGGCACTGCAACAGTACCAAAATCTACTCATTATATGTACCTAACGGACTGCAAAAAGTCCTTAAAGAGGTTGTAAGGAAATTTCAGAAAGGAGAGTTGCTATCATGGAATATGTTATTGGTTCAATTCAAAGAGGAAATCTTAGCCACTTGATCCTTAAAACTAAGGGTGTAGAGCACACAGATTTTAGCGGCAGGTTATCCCTTGAGCAGAGGAGAGGAAATGTTATCATCAAGGATACTTTCACTATCATGAATAAGTATCATTCAGAAGATGGAGCAGATGGCCTTACATATGATTTCTACTATATAAAGGATCACTTCAAGGAAGAGGATAGATCTGAGGAAGTAAGAGCAGGCCTTGAGCAGCAGATCACGGATCTTGAGATCGATATCATCGAGCAGGATCAGGCGATCACCGATCACGATATAGAGTTAATGGAGCTTCATGATACCATTGATGGCTTAGTTGGATAAGGAGGAAAAAGAATATGCATAGCAAATTATTTGAGAAGTATAGAGATAGATACAACAGAGGTGGATGCACAAAGGAGCAGCTTAGAAGGCTCGTTAATCTTCATGCGATCACAGCAGAAGAGTATGAAGAGATCACCGGAGAAGCATTCGAATAATCGTGCGCATGGGCGCTTTTCTCATGCGCCGTTAATTCTCAAGGCGGAGGTCACTGCTTATGCTTTGGCCTTCGCTTTTTATGCAAGGAAAAAGCCCAGGAGAACGAATCCTGGGCTTAATCGGTGATTTATAAGTTTTCGAAACTTAGATTGCAGATATTATTCTAAAGCTTAAAAGCCTTATTGTAAATGCCTTTTTGCCAAATTTCTTACAAATATTTAAGATTATTATATGCCTTTAGATGACTACCTTTATTATTGTTTTAGCGTGAAATCTATGCAGAAGCGTTTCCGGTCCTATGCCTGGAAGCGCTTTTGTGCTTTATCTTACAAATCCATATAATTAAGTTAAGTCAAAGAATGTGGTTTGCTCCTTTTGTTTATTTCAGAACCAGTTAAAAGAGCTTTCGGTGTGAGGACATCCGGAAGCTCTTTTAATTTATCTTGAAACGGCATTATAATATTTATAGTAAATCAGGTCTCTTCATAAGAAATGGCTTCTCAGAGATACTTCCGGATTGATTTCCGGAAGTATTTCTGTATTATGAGCATTATATGTCTATCGCTAAAGCGAAGGAAAGATAATGCACATACTCTTAGAAATTCCAATAAATAGAGATATCTTCACCATCTATCTCGATTTTAGTTATAAGCTCGCTTATCATTGCATGGATCTCGACATCAGATCCATTTTTTAATATCTCAGGAATCTTCTTTATTGTTTTCTTTATCTTCTTAAGATCCTTTTCTCGGTTCTTTTCATTCTCAGCTGCCGCAAGCTCAAGGCCAAGATCTTCCTTGCGCTTATTCAAAGCTTCCATTTTGCTTTTGATCACATCCATAGGCATTGATTCCATCGAATACAGATCGACAAGCTTTGATATCTGGGCATCAACCTTAAGGATCTCGGATCTTATTGCAAGAATATCATCAAATTTCTCAGGATCCTGCTTCACCTGCTCAAAATATTCCGGATCAGAAGAGAGCTTCAAAATCTCATCGTAAATAATATTTGTAAGCTCATCAACTTTCCAAATCTTATTATCACATTTTATGTCTTTGTAACGCTTATCTCCATGACTGAGCCTTCCCATGCAGGCAAAATCTTCATGCCGGTAAACCTTTTCTCCTCTTCTCTGAGTTTTCGTGTTTTTATAATACTTGGATCCACACCTTGCGCAGAATATCAATCCACCAATAGTTGAATTGATCCTTCCAGGCTTTATATTTTTAGTCTTATAATCTGATTTTCTTTTTCTTATGATATCCTGGACAGCTTCAAACTGATCAATATCAATGATAGGATCATGATCTCCCTTGTACCATTTATTCTGATATTTAAGAAAACCGATATAAACCTTAGATTCAATCATTTTTCTTACGCTTGAATCATTCCAGGATCCTTTTTTAGGTTTATAGCCTGCTCTTGTAAGAATGCCTGCAATAGCTCCTGCAGCCTTGCCTTCATTTGCTAGGTCGAAGATCTTCTTTATCACCATCGCTTCATAATCGTTTACAATAAGCCTTCCATCGCTATATTCATAGCCATAAGGGATTCCACCTCCACCATTAAACTTTCCTTCTTTTGCCCTGGCTTCTTTTCCCATCTTCATGCGTTCTTTTATCTGCTCACGCTCAAGCTGCGCAAAAACGGCAAGGATTCCGATCATGGCCTTGCCGAATGGGGTAGAAGTATCAAAATTTTCGTTCATAGATACAAAATCAACACCATTTTTTAAAAAGATATCTTCGATGATCATCAGAGTGTCCTTCTGAGATCTAGATAGGCGATCAAGCTTATATACCACAACCTTCTCAAAGCATCCCTGGATCACATCATTCATTAGTTGGATAAGAGCAGGCCTTGCCATATTGGCTCCGGAGTATCCTGGATCAGTATATGTTTTAAATACATTCCATCCATGAGCCTGCGCGTACTTCTCAAGGCGCTCAGTCTGCTCACCTATCGAATAGCCTTCCTTGGCCTGCTCCTGAGTTGATACGCGTATATATAAAGCTACATTCATTCTTCTGATTCCTTTTCAATTTTCTCTGAATCTTTTCTCAGTATTCTTATTGTTTCAATTAAGGCCATTAATCCGGCATTAAATAATTTTGTTTCTTCTTCAGTAAGAGGAATTTTGTCTATCGTAAATTTTTTCTCATTTTGTAATATCTTCGCTAAAAGAGCATAGGCTTCAACGCTACGTGAATAAGTATGCTTGCGAGAATTAGGCTTCTCTACTATTGAGCTCTTATTTATGAGATAATCTGCACTTATATTAAGTGCATCACATATCTCAAAAACATTATCTATTCCGGCGTTACCCAGTCCGCGCGTTAATATAGCAACTACCGTGCTATATTTTAGATTATTTTCTAAAGCAAACTGCCTTACGCTCTTATACTTCATCAATATGTAGTTTTTTAAGATCTCTTCACGCTCCATAAAAATCACCTCATTAAAATCATAATTTACAAAATTACATAAATCAAATGATATTTACAAAATAATGTAAATATTTTTTAGGAGAACAAAGAATATATACAAAATTGTAAATATGCTTTACATATACAAAATTGTGTTTATAATTAGTTTATAAAGTTTTATAAAAATTTATTAAATATCTACAATTGCGTAAGGAGGTAAAAGCTTTGCTTAATATAGCTTTTCCGGAGCTTGTTGCTGAGATGAATGCACAAAACTTATCAGCACGAAAAATGCTCGCGAGAACAAATCTCAAATATTCAACAGTGATTATCAAATTAAGAACCGGAAGGAATCTAACTGTTGATGAAGGAGTTGAGATCCAGAAGGCGCTTCAGAGCGATAAACCGGTTGAAGTGCTTTTTAGAAAAAACAAGGGGATCGCATAATGGTTAAGCACTTTTTAAAAAATGGGCAGCAGGTGGATTCCATTGAAGGCATCGTGATAAAGATGGATGAATTTCCACGAGTTTACGAGATCATGGATCGGATAAATGAGCGCCTGGCTAAGGAAAACCAGGGAGGTGAAAAGTGAATTTTCAGGCAATTACTTTGGAAGATTGCCTTGTAATGCATGGCTTTGGCTACGACACCGTTATTTACAATGAGGGGGTAATCGGTTTTGTTAAGCAAAAAAGAAATGGTCGTGGGCGCTTTTATTTTAGCTTTAGCCTTAAGCCCACTAAGAAGCAGCGCATCGGCAGCAGGCCTTCATAAGATCAGGGCTACATGCTACTGCGAGCACGGTTTAACATATAGCGGCCAATATACACGCGAAGGAATTATTGCAGGCCGCAAGGAAGATATTGGTGATGTAGCTGCAATCTATGAGGTTGCAGAAGATGGTTCGGTTGGTGATTTCATAGGTTATTTTGAAGTATTAGATTGCGGAGCAGGCTTCGATACGGATGGAGATGGCCGTGGGGATTCCACTATCAAAGGCCAGACCGTTGATGTCTTTAGAAGCGATATGGATGGGGTTAATAAGTGGATCAAGCGCTATGGAGATTATGTCTACATAGTAATAATCCATGATTGTGAGGGGTAAAAATCTTATGAGCAAAAACACAGTATGCGCTATCTTTATCTTTTTTAGCGGATTTCTTACTGAAATTATCTTGAGCAGCATCGCAAAACGTACCCAAAAACTACTTAATGAAAAGCCGGATCAATGCCCTTATTGCGGCTATTACCTGGATGAGGAGGAGTGATATGAAGAAATCTCCAATTATCAAAGCATCCCAGGTACCGGAAAATCATAAATTCAAAGAGCTTGAAATTCCGGAGCAGTATATGGCACCGGATATAAGTGCAAAGCTTGAAAAAGCCAGGAAGTATGATCGAATGATGACACTCCTGGAAGCATCAGAGCGCCATTATGAGCACATTATTTCGCTCACTAAAGGCAGTATGAATAAAGAGATGGATAATCCCATCGATTTTTATAATAAAGGCACCTTATTTGGCTATGAAAATGTGCTAGGGGATATCCGGATCCTACTTGACAAGTAAATCATGTGTAACTGCTTTCTTACAATAATCACAAATAAATCGGCTTAAGTAGCATGATCTTAAGCCCAGGGGGGGTGATATGTGGAGAAACTATCCAAAAAAGGCCAAGTATCGGAATAACAAGATCACTATAGGCGATGATACTTACGATTCAATGAAGGAGTATCACAGATACCTGGATCTTTTAGCGATGCTTAAGGCAGGGGAGATCACCGATCTAAGGCGGCAGGTTAAGTTTATACTTTTGCCTGCTCAAAGAGAGCCGGAAACAATAGGCAAGCGCGGCGGAGTTAAGAAGGGCAAGCTCCTCGAGAGAGAAGTGTCCTATTATGCCGATTTTGTTTACACGGATACCGGATCAGGGGAAATGGTTGTGGAAGATACCAAAGGGATCCGCACGAAGGATTATATCCTCAAGCGGAAGATGATGCTTTATTTCCACAACATCAAAATAAAAGAAATCTGAGGAGATTTTTAAGGTATGGGAAAAAGGATGTCTTTCTCACGAAAGATTGTTGAATGCGGAAGATTTTACAAGCTTCCAGTGCAGCTCCAGGCATTATATTTCCATCTTAATATGAATGCCGATGATGAAGGTGTGGTTGATGCCTATCCTATCATCAAGATCATTGACTGCACGGAGGATGATCTTAAGCTCCTGGAGGAGAAGGGATTCATTAAGATCCTGAATGAAGATCTGATCACTTACATCTCTGATTTTGAAGAGAACAACTCTGAAAGATCAGATAGAAAAAAGAAGAGCGATTATCATGATCTTCTTGAGGAAGTCGCTGAGGATCCTGAAGAGGATTCTATGGCAGCAGCTTGTCAGACAAGTGACAACCAAGTGACAACCAAATGTCAACCAAGTGTCAACCAAGTGTCAACCAAGTGTCAGACAAGTGCCAGGCAAGTGCCGAAAAAGCGCACAGTTAAGCCAAATGATACAGATTACATCATAGTAAGTAATAGTATTAATAATAATATTAATACTATTACTATTAATAAATTAATTACTAATACTTTACTAAGAGAAGAAGTAAAAGAAGTAAAAGAAAACGAAGAAGAGAATATTGATTATCAGAGAGTGGCTGATAGTTTTAATTATCATTGGCCAGGGCGAAGGATAAGAGACATCACAGATAAGCGCAAAGCTTTGATCAGATCCCTGCTAAAGGCTTATAGCTACGAGGAGATCGATGAAGGCTTTAGGATTGCGAGCAAAAATCCCTTCCTTGCCGGAGAAGTGAGCGATAACGGCAAGCCATTTATCATGAGGTTTAACTGGATTGCGCAACGAGAAGTCTTTACAGAAATGCTTGAAGGCAAGTTCGACAGAGCCTTTAGGGCGAAAAGACAGATTGAGGAATCCGGCACTGATTATGCTGCAATGGAGCAGCTGCTAATTGAGAATTAACGCAGATTAAAAGCACAACTATCATGTTTTTTGAATTTAGAGGGGGTTCAAAAATGACAAGGTGCAGACACGATGATTGCTTCACATGTCCTTATTCGGACTGTATCTACGAGAAGGCCAAAAAAGGAGATAAGAAGAGCAGGGAGAAACTATCTCCGGATGAGCTTAAAAGGCACAAGAAGGAAGCTAATGCGAAGTACTACAACAAGAATCGTGCAAGGATCAGCGAGTGGAAACGCGAATATTACAAACAAAAAAAGGTAAAAGAAGGCAGGAAAAAAGGTGGATAAAGAGAGAAAACTTTTGTGTTTTATGCTAAATCCAAAGAATCAGGAATTAGTAGATACCGCAACAGTATCGGTTTTTAGTTTTTCGCAAGTACATAAGATTTCCGAGGAAGAAGCTTTGAATATTTTAAACATTGCAATTAAGGCAAATTTAGAGGAAAAACGTGAAGAAAATATTGCTTCGTTCAATGCCTTTAAGAAAATATTCAAAGACTTGGAATCTGATTAAGCAGCAAAGGAAGGTAGTTTTGAGAAGGCATAGTGAAATAGTCACACGCGATTATAGCAGGCACTTTTGGAAGAATGTCTGCAAGAAAGGAGCTAGATGGGACTTATTGAAACCTATGTCAACATCAAAAATTATCAGGATTATGAGATCGCCGCTTATCACCTGGAGAGAGCGGAAGCAAATGAGGTGATCCAGGCGCTTGAGAAACAGATCCCTAAGAAAGCAAAGATTGAAGCAGCCGGAGAGAAAACTATCTCCGGATCCTGCCCACGGTGCGAAGACGATATGGTTTATATCATTGAAGGCTATAAGCCATCTTATAAGTCTTATTGCCGGCATTGCGGCCAAAGGGTGGACTGGAGCGCTGTGATCGAAAAAGAATCCTAAAAATGAGGAGTGCCAGGCTTAAGCTTGGGGGAGCATAGCCTGGCAGGTATGAAAAAAGTTTTGTTTGGGGTAAAATTTACTCTTTCCACTAGTAATTATCGCATTTTTCAAGATTTTATGAAAGAAAACCGGCATTGTACCAGGAGGGGGATACAGTGACAGACAAAAAAATCGAAGCGATTATCGATAAGACCGTGAAAAGAGCTTTCAAGGAGCTTAAGGATAAGGGCGTTCTAAAGAATCAGACAGATATTGTCTACAAGGATATATCAAAGCTCTTAAGGTGTTACTTCAAAGATCTTGATGATTCAGGATCCGGAGATCCTAAGATCGAGAATGCGATCTCGCAGCTAAAAGATGATAGGTTTTATACAATAATCCCTGATTACTACGGAGAAGGATACACGCTTGAAGATCTTGCAGGAAGGTTACACTGCGATATATCAACTATCACCAGGAATAAGAAGCGGCTATGCTTTGAAATTTATGAGCTTATGGAGGAAGAAAATTGATTAAGGTTGATGAAAATGGAGTTGTTATTGAAGGAAATGATTTTGAAATCTATTCACATTTGGTTGCACTTCATGCTGTGATTATAAAAGAACCAATGCTTATGAAGCAGGATCAGTTTGCAATGGCAGCAGTTAAGAAGGCATTACAAGAAGGCTTTTTGGATGAGCTTGTTAAGAAGAATAAAGAAGAATCAAATAATTGAGATAAAGAATGCAAAAACTTTACGTGAAAACAACAAAAGATGATCTGGAGCTTCCGATCGCAGTTGCAGATTCTCCTTCAGAGCTTGCAAGGATGCTTGGAACCACAAGAGGAACAGTTGAAAGCTCGATATCCAAGCATCACAAAGGATGGTATCGGATCATCATAGAGGAGGAAAATGAAGGATAAGCTTGAAACCATATTTATCTATGCTATAAGCGCATTCCTTATATGGTGCATGATTCAAAATTTATTGTTTTGGTAACTACTTAAGGCAGCAGGTGAATGAATTATGAGGTTGGTGGATAAGATCTTCCTGGGAATCTTATTAAGCTTATATCTTTTAGGCTCGATCATCCTGATCGGCGGCACTTTATACTATGGATTTTAAGGGGAGAATGCATGTATACAATAAATCTATTGATATTATTCGGCATAATATGCTTTTATTGCACGATCGGATTCGGAGTATATCTATTTATACTTTGGCACGATAAAGAGCAGTGGAAGGAATCTGAAGCAGGCGTGATTATGTTGGTATGGCCTTTAGTGCTTATACTGCTCCTTCCGTGGGTAATAGTCGAATTATGGAATTGGTTTTGGATGATCATAAAAGCCAGGAAGGAAAAATAGGATGATGTTGATAATTGAGATCTTAACACTGATATTATTTGCAATCGTTCTGATCTGGCCACTTATCAAGAAGATTATTGGTAATGATGAGGAGTTTGATGATGGATCATCAGATTGATATTTTCGAATATATGGAGGATATCAAGCTCAATAAAACCGTTATAATGTACGGCCACGAATGGAATCCGATTGATATAAAGCCGGAAGGTATAACTGAGTATGACATATTAGAGGTGCTTGGATCCTACAGATATAACAACAAGGATTATAATAGTATTTGCAAGGCCTATTTCAACAAAGAGGATATTATAGCACTTAACGTTCCATGGGATATTCCTAGGCCTGAATGGAAGTATTGGAGATTAGTTGAAAAGGTTTATCCGGTTGAAGTAAAAGGTCTATGCGATGATGCATACTGCCCTAAGTGTAATTATTGTTTATGGGAATCCAAGGATCTTGATTGTAAATATTGCCCAGTATGTCATACGCGAATAAGTTGGAAACCCTGGCATGATCGGAATGATATGGAGGAATTTATAAATGAGTGAAGCAGCTATGGTTTTATGGATAGTTGGGATTGTAGCACTTACATTAAATATCGCTTGCATATGCGAGACAATTGAGAAGGTTGCCGCATATAAGTATGGCAAGAAAAAGGATCCTGAAGAAGAAAATACACAATGATTAAGTATTGAGTGTGCAAACAATACACAAGGAGGAGAGAATGGAGAAATCAGATAGAGAAATAGTAAAAAACTGCGCAAACTTACTTGCAGATATGTGCATGGAGTTAGGAGCGGAAAGCGGTGAAACCACTGTAATCAGAAATAATAAGGTTTTTAATGTGCAGGTAGTTGTTGAAGTAGATGAGATAAATGCGCAAGGGATGTGTAATGATTAAATAATTAGTGTGTAGGGGGAATCATGTACAATAGAAAATTCTATGTGCATAAAAACAATGGATCAAAAGATTATTCGATAACAATTCATTTTGACACCCAGGAGGAGCAGGATCGATTTCTGCATTTATGCAATGAGTTAAATTTGTTTAAGATGGAGCTCCCTGGGCAGCAGGCAAATAATACACACGATATACACAATTAATACACAAGGGGTACACAAATGAAAAAGTTTTTAACAAGTGAAGAAGCGATAAACCTTCTTCCGGATGGGGATGAGATCCACACATTTTACAATTTTCCACTGGGGTTAGTTGGAGCAGATTGGGAAAGAAAATATGTAATCGAAAAACTTAATAATCCGAATAATAAAATTGAAATTTGCGGAGAAGCTGCAAGGGGAATGAATCATGGAATATGCGTATATCCAAATAGAGAAATTAGCCAATCCGATATTCTATTTATAGAAACAGATATGGATAAACTCAATGAAATGGATCCTTTGCCGGAGAAAAAGGAAGAGAAGGCAGCAGGCGTTGAAAGCCACAGCGAAAAAGAAATCTATCAAGGTTGCATAAGGCTGATGCGCCAGATGGTGAAACGTTTTGAGGAATATCTTGATATTACCGGAGTAGATCTTTCAGGAATATATGAAGATGAGCGATTCTCAGTTGCGCTAAGTAATTTTGAGATCGTGCAGAATCTCTTCTTATATGGAACAACGCACTCCGGAGGAACATCTACCAGGGAAAAGTGCAAGGAGCTTGGCCTGGATGATTCAGATTATGTGGAATTTCATTTTACTGAGGATCCAAATGCTGATGATGAAAAAGATGTGTAAGTGATACACACTTTATACACAATAGTTATACAAGAGGTACACAATGATTAATTTTATTGCAGGGTTATTGTTTGGAATATGCATTGGAGCCTTAATCATGTGCAAAATAGCTATAAAAATTATTGATAATGCGATTGCAGATCGGCAGCAGGCGGATATCATAGAATTTCACAATACAAATTAAGCCTCCGTTAACAACATTGAATGAAATAATAATGGTGGTAGAAGATTGGGCTTATTATAAGAAAAAATTGGATTTAATTCCTATGGAAGAAAGTGAAAATATGACAAGAGAAGAAGCGATAAGAATAATTCGTAAAATGCTTGCGTGTACTGATTTGAGCGTCAGAGCAAACTTAAATGCTGATATGGTTGATGCTTGTCACATGGCAATCAAAGCCCTAGAGCAAGAACCAACTACTAAGAATGATTTAGGAGTTGATTGTATAGATAGGAAAGCTACTCTTAATGCAATTATTAAAAGATTAGGAATTAAGAATGAAACATATTTACTTGAAGCTGAAAGAGCTATTTATCAACAGATATTAGCTATGTCTTCAATAACACCACAAGAGCCAAGAAAAGGGCATTGGATAGAAACCGCAGAGGAATACTACAAGGCTATCAATGAAAAAGGCGGTGGAGTTAATGAGAATACAGATTATTTCGTTGATGATATAGCTTGTTCAGAATGTCTTGCTAAATTCAGCGTAATAGACAATGAAACAGAGCGTTTTAAGCGTTGCCCTAACTGTGGTGCAGATATGAGAGGTGAGGAATGACAAGGGAAGAAGCAATTAAAATGTTAAATACTTTATTGTTTTTAGGAACAGTTGATTGTACTAAAGAAGAAGCCAATGAATGTGTAAAAATGGCAATCAAAGCACTAGAGCAAGAGCCAAAGATAGGGCATTGGAAAGCATTTATTCATAATGCTTATCATGGCACAGATGAAGATGGTGAACCTATTTGGAGAGAAGTAACAGTCTACCATTGTAGCCAATGCAATAGACGGACAGTAATAAAAGAAAAGTATTGCCCTAACTGCGGAGTGAAAATGGAGAATAAATAAGTATTGAATGCGCATTCATTACACAACGGATGCGCATTTTACTTGCTTTAAATTATGAAATTTGATATAAATGTTAAGTTAATTTAATTAGTGTGTTTTAGGAGGTATTTTATGAAACACTTAAGAAAAGGTGCAGTTATTGTGGCTTTAATGGCCTGCTTAATCGGTTGTGGCGGCAAGCCTTCAGGAATGGATGATAACACTTATAAGTTAGGCTGCAAGGCGCTTGAAATCATGGATGATTATAACAGCATGGAAATATCTAAAGATGATGCTTATGATCAGCTTGGAGATATTTATGATAGATTAGATTCCAGGAAATATGATGAGGATCACCAATCAGAGAGCATACAAAATGATTCTATTAGATCTTCAGTTTTAGGTTTTCAAATTGGCATGAATGGGAATAGTGATCTGGTCGAAGAAGCAAATAATCTGAGAAATAAATTAAATAAATAATAAAAAAGATCCGGATCTTCCGGATCTTTTGACTAGACACGTTTAAAGCTTAAAAGGCTTTTGCAATCGATTGCTGTTAGTGTCTACATACTCAAGTATATACTTAATTATATATTAATTCAACAAAAGAGCGGCCAGATCGGCCGCTTTTCTTTTGTGTAATTAGTGTGTTTACAATGTGTAAGAGTTGCGTAATAGTTGCGTATGAGTTGCGTATGAATTTAGAGAAAAATCGCACGTATTTGAGATTTTTTCGTACGCAAGTGATTTAATCGCAGTGCTCATCGATCCAGTTGCGGATCAGCATTGATACCGGTATGCACTTCTTCTTTGCATAAGCCTTCATTTTCTCATGATAAGCTCTTGAAAGAGAAATGTTTACTCGGATGATTTCATCATCATCCTGGGCAGCAGGCATGTTCTTAAGCTTTGCTTCTCTATCCTTCTGCTCCTTTTGTCTCATGGCAGCAGCTTGTCCGAAAATTGATTCACTCATTATGCAGTCCTTTCTTCGCGTTTATATGCGATCTTATCTTCTTTAATGTTAAGCTCATACTTGATAGCTCCGTAAATTTGAGCAATCTGCCTGCAAGCAGGGTTTGAAGGCTTATAATCATGGATTGATTCATGCCTTGCACCGGCCTGGGGGAAGTCTGTTGTATCAGAGATACATGTTGTCTTAAGATCCGGATATAGTGTGTTGAACCATCCAATGAAATCCTTTGAAATGTTGAAGCGGTTCCAACGATTGAAAACGAATAGCATAGGCTTCTTGCCCTTGTAAGGTTCAAGTATCTCAACCATCCTCATTAAAGGCTTTGCATCGGAGTTAGACATCATTGTGGGTACGATAATGAAGTCTGAAGCTTCAATCCACTTTTTAAGTTCATCCGGAAGTGATCCTGCAGTATCAACTATTGAGATCACTGCATCAGGATCCTCAGTTGTCTTATGAAGTGATGATCCCTGACCATCAAGATCATAAAAGTTGTAGGGGATACCATCACGCTCCAGAGCGAATGCAAGCTCATCCGCTATCAGAGTTTTTCCTACTCCTCCTTTTTGATTGCAAACCAATACTGATTTCATACCATTTTCCTCCTTTTGTTTAACAATTACACAATGCTTGTGTAATGAGTGTGTAACGAATGTGTAAATTGATTATTACACACAAAATTCTGAAAATCAATAGAAAATGCATATATTTATCTTTTAATTTAAATATTGACCGAAGCGGTTAATGAAATTTCCAAAATAGTTAAATCATATTGATATGCGCATATGTGCGCTCTAATAAAATTAAATCCCTTATGATACCTTGAAATTAGGAAAAATCGTTAATGGACATGCGACTATGTCCAGTTTTTATGAGTGGGAGGTGTTTTATGAGTATCAGATGGTGGAAAGCAGCAGGGATAAGAGCCGTAAAAACATTCTTTCAGACATTTGTAGCCACAATCGGCACAAGCGCACTGATCGAGGATGTAAATTGGAAGATTGTATTATCGGCAGCAGCCTTAGCATCAGTTTTAAGCCTGGCAACATCACTTGCCGGACTTCCGGAGCTTGAAGAGGAGAAAAGCGAGGAAAATTGAATTTATTTAATTTTTTTAATCGCTTTAAAAAGGGGGTTGAATAAATGGGGAAGGCAGGGCGCAAAAATAAGTACGAAACTCACGTTTTGCCATACCTTGAAAAAATTCCAAAATGGTATTTGACAAGGACGGAAGCCCAGATCGCAAAGAAGCTCGGAATCACTCCGCAGTCCTGGATTAAATATAAAGATCAGCATCCGGAGCTTGCGGAGTGTTTAAAGAGCAGCCAGGAAGATCTTATTGATGAGCTTAAGTGCAACCTCAAGAAAAAAGCGCAGGGGTATTATTACGAAGAATTCACAGAAACAAAAATCGATGATGGGGATAAGATAATCGAAAAAACTGAGAAAAAGAGAAGATATGCTCATCCGGATACTGGAGCAATACACCTGCTTCTTAAGAATTTGGATCCTGAGTGGCACAACGATGATAAACAGACAATGGATATCAAGCGGCAACAGACTGAGATTATGAAACAAAGAGCGGATCAGGCGGAATGGTAGAGATAATTATTTTCATATTTTTCACTTTATCGATGTTTGAGATCATCTTTTCCAAATTCATGTAAAGAAGGGAAAAGAAAATGTCAAAAATAGAATACGCGCTCATGATTTTGCAGTTATGTTTAGCGGTCGGAAATCTGAGCATAATGATCTTTGCTTTATCAAAATTTATCAAGAAACCTCATGACAAGCTTATTGATAGAGTTGTATCTCTTGAGGTTAAGGTTGAAGAGCTCCAGGATTCACTTAAGCAGGGAAATGATCGCTTTCGTGAATATGGAAACAGATTTGAAAAGCAATATGACACAAATGAGGTCTTAATCAGAAGCATATTAGCTCTTATTGAGTTTGAGATGCAATACTGCATCGAAGAGAAAAAGGGGCTTTCAGATGGCCTCAAAAATGCTAAGGCAGATCTGGAGAAGTTCCTCGCAAGAAAATATAAAGACCAGAATGCAATGTAACTTAACGTTTAATTTAAGTTTTAGCAAGTTACCGGCAAGTTAATACACAAAGAATGTGTAAATAGTGTGTAAGAGGTACACAAGAATGTTAAATAGCATTGTAAGAGATATAGGAAGAATTGTCTTAACGATATTAATTGCAATTGTTCCAATATTGTTTACAGCAAGCCTTTATGAAGATTGGATTATCGAGCTGAAAATAATATTTGTAGGAGTGTACGTTATCGAGATCATAATTTTATTTGGGGTTATAAAAGCGTATACGGATTAGGAGAGCTAATGAAAATCAATGAAGAAGGATTCAACCTCATAAAGAGTTATGAAGGATGCAGGCTTATTGCTTACAAAGCGCTTCCATCAGAAAAATACTTCACTATTGGATGGGGGCATTATGGATCAGATGTAAAAGAAGGCATGGTAATAAGCCAAGCATATGCGGATGAGCTTTTTGGGAAGGATCTTGAGCGCTTTGAAGGCTATGTTGATCACTATACGAAACATTTAAGTTTAAATGTAAATCAGTTTTCAGCTCTGGTCAGCTTTACATACAACTGCGGAGCCGGAAAC
>JAEIGA010008006.1_pt1 | contig 16027 bp, 15 predicted proteins | sample 9270691 | NCBI WGS metagenome assembly JAEIGA01 (sample SAMN17057246, study PRJNA624740) | gut metagenome | biome: biome; isolation source: fecal sample | host: Bos grunniens | place: China: Xizang | collected 2019
GTAACCGTTATCTTTGGCATACCTTTCACAGCGGCATCTCTGGTCCTCAAGACTACCACCGTTCTCCTCTTGACGTTTAGTTGAAACTCTTGTCCATATAAAACAATTTTTAATCATAGTTTAACTCCTTTTTTAACTCATAATTTTCGTGGTATTCAATACCAATCAAGGCAAGTGCCTCTAAAAATTCCAATAGTGTTATTCCCTCTTCTTTAGTAATGTTTAGTTTGCTAAAATCATTCTCGTAATCCTGATAGTTCAACATCTTAAATCAGGTATATCGTGCTCTCGCACACCCTTTCGGGTTTATTTGTTTTTTGCCTCTTGGGGACATAGATGTTATGTGACTCAAGTCTTCTGGTCGGCAGGGATGAGCGTAAAACCCTTTGCACACTGGGTGCAATAATCCTTTGTTACGGACTCATATAGTATGTATATTAGTTGATTTTGATATGATGGAATCGCCCAATTATTAGTTATTGACGAATCACGCAACTAATATACATTTTTATTTTAATTTTTGTGAATTTTTGACTATTTTTTATAAAATTTCTTTCAATTTCCTCAAAGTGTTGATGCTGGTTGAGGTAATAGCACTTACATTGCGGAGGCTTAACCCCTTTCTCAGTAACTGAATCTCCTTCGTGTACTGCTCCCTCATCTGCTCTTCTGTTTTGCGATAACCTACCTTTCTGCCAACAGCTCCATTTTTAGCTCTATGGTTAAGATACCCACTATAGACTCTCTCTCTTATTGTGCTACGCTCAATGCGGGCTACTTCTGACAATATGGTAATCAGGAACTGGCTCATAGCATTTACCTTACCCTCTGGGGTGAGAGTCTCAATGCCGTAGTTTTGGATGTATAGACTAATACCCTTGGTATTGAGAAGCTCTATTACCTCCAATACTTGCAACGTGTTTCTTCCTAATCTACTCAGCTCCGTAACTAACACCTTGTCTATTTGGTTAGCCTCAACGAACTGTACCATCTTCATCAGTTCTGCACGTTCAACATTCTTCTTCGCTCCACTTATCTTCTCTGCAAAGACACCCTCAACACTCCATCCGTTACTCAATGCCAGTGCTGACAACTCATTTACCTGGCGGTCATACTCCTGCTGCAATGTACTTACTCGGCAAAACAAAACTACATTCATACTTATCATCTTTTGGTGATACTTATGCTACCAAATCTGAACCAATGCCTGGAGCTGGAAACATCTGAACTGACCTCGTTCTACATCAAAATAGGTGCACACCTTGCGGGCATCACCACAAGTACCTCTACCATTGATGTGCTCACCCACCAGGGCTGGCATCATAGTTCCATAGGCAATGCGTACTTCACCACTCTTCTTGAGATATGCAAACTTTACAACCTCTCTACGCATACGGCTCTTAAGCTCGTTAATCTTTGCTACTTGCATACCTGTTACAAAGTCATTATCTACTCTTTCTGAGATTACCGCTGCACGGTACATATCTCTATTTGTCATTGCTACTATCGTTGTCATATCGCTGTAATATTTTTTGTTACACTATACTTAAAAACTTCTTCTAATCTGCTTTGGTACTCCCCAACCATTGAGTCGGTAAACCTCAGTTACTGCCTCCTCGTAGGTCCTTACATCCTTGACAAACCTGGCTGTTGAACCATTCTCTGTTACTGAATCCCATTGCCAAATAGCCCACATCGAGCGGTGTCTTCCAAACTTATATTTGCCAACTTCAGCCTTCATAGTTATCTCCTTTTGTTATTACAAAGGTAATATATTTTTATGACTCTGCCAAATTATTTTAATATTAATTTATTACTATGATAAACTTTTTTATTACTTTTAAGCAAATTTTAAGTTAAAAGTTCTATATTTGTAATTACTAAAATAAAAATTGGGTAATATGATAAAATTACACATAGCGGAGGTGCTCCAGGAAAAGGGTATCACTAAGACAGAGTTTGCCCGTATAATGGGCATACAGAAGCAGAATGTTAATAGCCTATTGGAGACTAACAACATTCGTAAGATTGAAGAGATAGCAGAGAAACTAGGGGTCAAGTTTTCAGACCTGGTGACTGATACAGATGCAGAACCTCAACCAGTTATTAGCGGTTACATTGAGTTCGCCGGGGAGATTATGAAGATTAGGTCGGTGGAGGATGTTGAGAGGGTATTGGAGAAGTTAAGAGGATAATAAAAACAAAACACCCACGAACTTAATTGCTCGTGGGTGAAATATGATTAGAGGTTTATTGATTAAATCTATTTGTAATCGTCATGTCTCACTTGAATCATTAAAAGGCATATCCTACAATTGAATCTGCATATGCTGACCAGTTACTAGCTGACTTATACGCTTCTAAACTAGATTGTGGTACATAAAAGCGATGTGCATTGGGAATTCCAGTAAATGTATTTGATTTTATTGTTGGCACATCTACTGCTCTACAATATACATCCATAAGTGCACTACAATTAGAAAATGCTACAGCTCCGATATTGGTTACATTACTTGGTATTGTAATAGAAGTTAATGACATACAATATGAAAATGCACCATATTCTTTTGTCCCTTGAGAATTAGGCTCATACGAATCAATGCTTCCTTTGGCACCACCTATCGTTGTTAATTGAGAGTTATCTTCGAAATAAACAGAAGTCAAAGATTCACATAAGTTAAATGTGCCGATACCAATCTTCTCTACAGAAGCAGGAATAGTTATTGATGTAAGACTAGTACACTTTGCGAATGCACCTGTTATAAATGTATAATAAGTTCCACCAGAACAACCATCGCCAAACTCTCTTAATTTTGAGTTAGGCTCAAACGTTACAGAAGCAAGACTGCTGCAATTCTGAAAAACACACGCATCAATCACTTCAACATTAGACGGAATACAGATTGATAATAGCGATACACAGTCCTGAAAACATCCAAATGTAGATTTTGCCTCATAGTATATCTTACTTCCGTATTTTTTATATGCATACCCACCCTTTAGATGTGTCAATCTACTATCTTGTTCAAAATTCACACTGGATAGGTTTGTACAACCTATAAATGCACATTCTTCTATTGTTTCCACAGATGATGGAATTTCAATCTCTCTTAGTGATGTACAAAAGGCAAATGCTCCATATCTCGCTATATAATAGGATGTAGAACCAGCTGATGTTTTTGTGTACATATTGTGTCCACCTCCAATTGTCCTGAGAGATGAACTATCTTCAAATTTTACCTCTACAAGATTTTTACAATTTTGAAATGCACCTGCTTTAATTTCTGTAACACTGGACGGAATATTTACATATTTAAGTGATGTGCAATTTGCAAAAACTCCACTATATGAATCACTAGATTCTGAGAACTTTCCTTCTAAAACTGTCAATTTAGAATCTTTTTCAAACTTAACTTGATACAACGAGGAACATCCTACAAAAGCAGATGCGTCAATAAATGTAATTGATGAAGGGATGCCTAAAGTTTTTAGATTCACACACCCTTTAAAGGCATCTGCATCAATTGATGGTACACTTGTAAAATATTTAAATTCATTGAAATATTCAATGTCCGTATTTTGTGAAAAAACATTGCCAATAGTATCCACATTGGCCGCTTCTTCATATGATAACTCAGTATCTCCATCAAAATCCCACAATCCGACGCAAACCCGCTTTACATCTTTATCAGCAAAACTAATTATTTTACTATCCTGAGTGGCTAGTGGTATTTTAATTACAGAACCATCAGTAAGATGAAAATACACATACTCGTCATCTTGGGTCACACTAGTAAAGATACTATCACCATCACTGCCGTCACTGCCATCTGCACCATCCTCACCAGTTGCTCTACCCAATTCTATCCAAGTAGCACCCTCATCGTATGATACATACCAGTAGTCATTCTCAATCTTCAAACGTGGTGTTATACCATCAACTCCGTCACGTCCATCAGTACCATCCTCTCCATCTTGACCATCCTGGCCATTGCTACCATTAGAGCCATTCGTACCATCAGTACCGTCCTGGCCATCGCGGCCATCCTCACCAACTGCCTTAATCTTGTTACCGCTATCATCAAGTAACCACTCTCCATCAAGTGTCCAGTAGTACAATCCGTCAGCATCTTTCTTAACACCTATTTGAGGAGTGTAACCACCTGTTCCATCACTACCATCTTTACCATTATATATAGTAATGGTATCACTGCTTGCAAATGAAATAGTGTAACCCACAACCACACCATCCTCACGTACTGGTGATACATTTGTAATGTAGTCTCGCTTCTCCAATGCCTCAACAAGTGTCTGTAAAGCATTGATGTTTGTATTCATCTGCTTGCACAACTCCTCAAGGGCTGCAATACGCTTCTCGTGGTCATTAAGGGTTTGCTCATGTTCATTGAGCTTGTCCCAAATAGCGGAGTCATCAAACTTACTGCACGATGACACTACAACTGCCAATGCAATGGCAATTAGTGTTAATAGCTTTTTCATAGTTGTTATAGTTTGTTATTAAAATTTACTCCATATGTTGTATGTTCCATCAGATTGTTCCGTCCGAGCATGACTAACTGAAAATGTTTTCTCTCTAATCGGTGCGCCATATAGATTCCAAAAGTCATCACAGAGTGTATCTATATCTTGTTGACCTGAATACCCACCCAAAGGGAGAAATAATACTTTTTCACCTCGCTTATTTAGACAATAAGCGTGATTTGCAATGATACTATTGATGTCATTAGCTAATCGTCCCACCCTGAGAGGTTGTATCATTAAAATATTAGGTCTATATGAAGTACACGGAAAGATGGCGACCTCATCACCTACACTAGCATTCTCAATGATATCACTAAGGACATCTTTAATACACTGGGATGAATTAATGCTAGCAATAATGCCTTTTTCATAATATTGGCCTACCATGTAAGGAATGCAAACTTTGTGGTATCCACTATCGTGAATAATCTGCTTCCACAATAATTTATCCATAAAACAGAATCTCTTAACCGTAGCAGCTCCTATACGGTTGGTTATATATAAAAAGAAAGTGTGGAGTTGATTTCGAATATCAGCTTGAAGGTTGTGGCAAACCCAATCTCAATAAACGATACAATGCCCCACACCTGTAATGTGTAGGGCGGTAGCATATAGCATACCTTGCTCCTATACATATACAAGAAATGAGTGCTATCGTATCCTGAGATTTTAGAAAACTGCCACATTTTCAAGCAAGGATGTCGAAAACACTTTCAATATGTCTACTACTCTATCCGAATAGCACTACAAATTTAGAAAATATTTCCCAAATGAACAACACTCCCAGGGACATTGCAAGAATAATTTATAGGATATAGGTGTGAACACCGGGAAAACGAAAGAGGAGAGCTGGTGCCCTCCTCTGGATAGATAGGTTTAGTCCCTATCGTGCTACAAAAATCAGGTGCAGTGTCCCCTGACTGCATAAAGACTCACTGCCAGTCCTTACACTTGACACCAAGAATACCTCGACGCTGCATTCCTTTGATTGATGTCCTCGCTTTATTATAAATACTTCCTCAACCAGAAAAAACAACCAATATCTAACAAAAAAAATGTAACTGAATTTTCAAATTAATCTTTTAGGTTATTGTGCTACAATAGTTGAGGTGTTTTAGACTCAATCTAAAGATTAAAAGGTAACATAATTATATTGATCCACTTTGATTGTATAGTCACATTTTTATTGCATCATATTTCCTATTTTATCTTTTTGTTATCAGCAAGATAACTACTAAATAGATACAGTGGCAGGGGGTGTTGTTATCTATACCTGAGGTTGCAATCAAAGAGCATCTGCCAGTCAAGTTTTTTCCGTCCATCCGTGAACCTCAACAATGATTGTAGTGCCTGGAGGTAGATGAGGTCAAGGGCATCTTGGTTGAAGATGGTGTCATCGGTAACGGACACTCCTAAGGTTCTTGAAATTTTCTTTATATCTGGATTGTTTAGCCGTAGTTCAAGACGGTGCAGCTTGCTTGGATTACCGTAGTAATCTAATATATATTGCTTATGGGATTTTGAGGTAATCTCATCCAGTTTGTTGTATGAGTCCAGAGTTATTCCATCATACTTGTTATTTTCTGCTTTTGCTTGCTTTATGCACAGTGACTTTGCGAGGTCTTTGTTGAGGCTAATCTTGCAAGTGCGTATTATTCCAGCCACTTCATCATTTCTATTCTTTATCTGCTTGCCATTGATGATGGTTTTTAACTCTGGGTTACGCATTAGTGACCTTATCCTCTGGGTAATGTTGTATGAGAAGTCTCTGGCTAACTCAATATAGGTGATGTTGTTGTATTCTATATCAAGAAGCTCAGGTAACATTAATGTCTCAATGAATAGTTGTTGGTCGTATAGTACATGATTCTCTATTCTAAGCCAGATGTAGGACTCATCGCCAGCTGAACCATATCTATCAAAGTAGATAGTGGCAACCTTCTTATTGTGTAGATAGATGTCAAAATGCTCCTTATGGTGTTTGCCTGATGTTCGGTGCAAAGTAAATGTATCTATGCTGTATTGATGCTTTACTTCTCTTAAATGGTCAAGCACTTTACCCTCCGCAAGATAGCAGAGGGTTAGTGCATCAATAATGGTCTGACCAAGCCTTTCATTCTGCATTCTGATTTGAAGGTTTTACACTGCTGTTATTTTCACCTTGCAAATACTCTTGTATGCTTAGGTCTTGATGCTTGCTCTTCACACCAGACCAATACTTTTTTAAGGCCTGGGATAGGTGTTCTCTATGACTCATCGATTTAGTTTTACCTTTATTAGCTTTGCTAATCTTCTCTTTAGTTGAGGGTTCAAGTTCCCTCCATTGTCTTTTATATGTACTCATAATTGTAAAGTAGGCATTCTTGTTTCCTACACAAATAAATATAAGAAGCAAGGCAAAAAAGACAAGAAAAGTAAGAATATTTTTACCACTAAACATAGTAGTATCCAATATACCAGACAACGCAAACCTATTTAACCTACTCCACCAGGGGGTAATTAAGCGAGGGAGGATACCGTTCTAAAGTGTTGTATGGTAGGGTGGTATTAAGGGAAAGGGGGGTGGCTATCTCAAATTATAGACATCACCGTCGAAGGGGGACTTGCTATTTGCATATTTACATTTATTGCATTGTTTATGGAAGATTTGCTCTTGTAAAGAAAATATCTTAACTTTGTAATGTCCACGAGATGATATGGCGTATGCTTGAAAGCACATATCAGTATTAAAAGGTGGACAATGTATCGTATGGAGAATATTGTAACAATCTTGTCTAGTGCTGGTATCGCGGCAATGGTATCTGCAGTAGCATCATATTTTATTAACATGCTTATGCAAAAACGCAAGTATCAAGATGATTATTACAAGATGATTATTCAAAAACGTATGGATGCATATGCAAAAATTGAGGAGCTATGTAAACTATTGCAAGTTACGACAACATGCACCAAAACCAAACGTCAATTCTGTATATGTTTCGAAAATATTGATTCTTTATTGAAACTATGCATAACCTCTGCTACAACATTAGCTAATAATGTTTGGATGCCCCAAGATCTATATAAGGAATTATATGAGTTAAACGAACTGTTAGTTCGCACAGAAGAGGATTGTTTTAAAAATGGAGTTGAGGTTATATATGTTGGTGTAGAATTATATGAAGAGATTAAAAATAAACGAATTAGGATAGAACAACTTTACATCAGAGATATGTTGAGTCTTCATAAAGTTAAAAGGTTCTTAAAAAGCAAGGATAAAAAAGAATAGTATATGCAAAAACATATATTTTGGATAGCACTAGCAGCATTGACATTGTCATTGATCACTATTACTATTATCATAATGGATATTTGGAGTATTAGTGTAATTGACTCCAATACGTTTATTAGTGCATTGATTGGAATAATGACGTTGGTGTTTACTCTCTTTATCGGATACCAAATATACAACGCAATTATAGCACAGGAAAAGATGGAGCTACTCCGAAGAGAGATAGAGGGGAAATTAAAGGATGTTGATGCATTAAGGAGTGAGGTAAGTGCTCTGACTAATGAGTTCGTGCAGGGAGGATATCTTCTTCAAGCTCGCATAGAGTTCACAGGGCCTAATAAGGGCTATGGTGCTTTTATCAAGATGCTAAAAGCCATCTTAGCTGCATTAGATGTTGATAATAGACAAGAAGGATATAGTTGGCTTCTTAAAGAATTAAAGGAGTATATGTTATCAATAAATAACACCTATCCATTTACGGGGACTCCTCAAGAAGTGCTATTAATTGTTACAAATTACAAGGAGTTGTATAAAGCGGACGATGAAGCTATTAGACGGCATGAAAACTATTACTTAATTAGAGATGGATATGAGCCGCTAATGTCTGATTTTAATAAGCGTTTGGATGGAATCGCACAAATGAAAGCTATGTCCAATTCAGAAGTTGGTGAAGAAGCCAATTAATGAGTTATCTTAAATTTAAAGACGAAAGTAAGATATGGAACAGAAGTTATGCACATTGCTTAAAAGGCTCATTGCGCTACCTAAAGAAAATGAATGGGTAGAGTTTAAACATAATTTTCATAGTGAGGATGAGATCGGTGAACGCATATCAGCAATAGCAAATTCCGCTTGCATTGAAAATAAAGCGTATGGATATTTGGTCTTTGGCGTAGATGATAAAACACATGAAATTATCGGTACGTCTTTCAAACCGTCGCAAAAGATGGTCGGTAACAATGAATTAGAGAACTGGCTAATTCAAAACCTTACACCTCATATTGATTTCCGCATTCACGAGTTTCAATGTGAGGGGAAAGACATCTCGTTATTTGAGATTCCCGCTGCAGAAAACGAACCTGTCGATTACAAGAAGGTTGCGTACATACGAGTTGGTAGTATTACTAGAAAATTGATGGATTTTCCCAACAAAGAGCGTAAAATATGGAATAACGTAAAGTATAATTTTGAAACCTCCATAGCCATCGAAGAGTGTAGCGCATCTGATGTAATAAAGTTGCTAGATACGCAAGCATATTTTGACATGATGGAGTTGCCGTATCCAACAACTCAAGATGGCGTAATTGAAAGATTAATAATAGATGGTTTAATTGTTAAAAAATACGATAGCTACTCTATAACTAATTTGGGAGGCATCTTATTTGCCAAGAATTTGCACGACTTTAAGACATTAGAACGTAAGATTGTACGTGTAGTTCAATATAATGGTAACAATAAAATCGAGACTATATTTGATGAAGAGTTCCCTCAGGGTTATGCGATTGGGTTTACTACATTGGTTAAATTTATTAATGATTTGCTTCCAAGAAACGAAGTGATAGGTGATGCTTTACGCAAGGATGTTAGAATGTATCCTCAATTAGCGATTCGTGAGCTGGTAGCAAATAGTATTATCCACCAAGATTTTAGTGTTACGGGCACTGCAACTATGGTTGAAATATACACTGATAGAATTGAATTTTCAAATGCTGGCGACCCAATGATTGACCCAATTCGTTTCATTGATGAGTATCGCTCTAGAAATGAGAAACTGGCTTCCATGATGCGACGATTAAAAATTTGTGAGGAGAAAGGAAGTGGTATTGATAAGGTAATTTTTCAATGTGAACTTTTTCAGCTCCCAGCACCTTATTTTGTCTCCACAGATGTGCATACTAAAGCAATCTTATACGCATATAAACAATTGCGTGAAATGGACAAGGACGATAAGATTAGAGCTGTTTATCAGCATGCCTGCCTGAAATGGGTGTCAAATGATTTTATGACTAATCAATCGCTTAGAGAAAGATTCAATATAGACTCTAGAAATTATTCAATGGCCTCACGCTTAATAAAAGAAGCGTTAGTCACAGGTCTCATTAAGGAGGCAGATGCAGATAATAAGTCAAAGAAATATTCTAAATACTTGCCTTATTGGGCATAATCTTATGTGACGGTTATGTGACTAGATGCATTATCTTAAATTATACTCGCAGCCTATAATATTGTTTAACAGCGTTTTACAATTAGCAAAAGCCGTTAATCTCATGTGACTGTCATGTGATTGTATATTACAAATACTATGTGATACAATTTATCTAAAACTCGTTTGTCAAAGCAGCAACTTTCTCTGGATAGTATTCCTTCAACCACTCAACAAACTCTACAACCTTATAGAAATCCTCAACAATAGTTCGATAATCTGTCAGATTGTGGCACGAAGACGAGCAGCGAGAGTTGCTCGTCTTTTTTTGTACCTTGTGCGGACAAAGCACTAATCTATTTCAACAGACGCTTTAATTCCTTAATAGTAACAACTTTTCCATTCACTCGTCTATGCAACATCGCATAGCAATTAGCACACACTGTGATTAAGTCTGTCCTAGGATTAACCTGATACCCTTTTCCTATTGTAGAAAGCGGAACTATGTGATGCACATGTATATATCCTCGACCGATACTACCATATTTCTCTTCAAAATCCATCCCGCATATTTGGCACTTATATCCAAATATTTCAATACACTCTCTGCGCGCAACAGGATTTCTCTCATACCTATTTACCAACGCCTTTTGAACATTACCTTCACAATACTCTTTGCAGTATGCTTCATTGGAGATATCGTCTAATATCCAATACTTTCTATTTGTTTTATTAGCAGGCCGAACTCCTATTATCTTGCAAAACTCCACAAATTCACTTTCCCAAAACTCGTCATACTTACAATGTTTAGACAATATTCTACTGATACGGGGCGTGGTAGCAGAACCATTCTTTCCATTATTCTTAATCAAATGAGTCATTAGGTTATTATTTAAATAACCAACAAATCTACTTGGAGCAAAATGGTATTCTGAACCAGATTTATACACCACGAAATCGGTACCTCTTTTTATCAAAGTAGTCATTTCATTATATTCAAAATCATCATCACTACTCAAATATGTATCTACCCGAAATAAATTATTCATCAATTCTGACACATTCTCTATTAAGCGGCCTAATTTTTTCATAACTTAGAATAATTTTATAATTGATAACGCCTTTGTTTACTATATCCGGTAAACAAAGTTAATACTAATTTTGAGAAATCACCACAAAAGCAAAATAACACTACAAAATTAATTATTATATAAATGTAGAAATCTTCGATGATTTAGCACGAAAGTGATTATCGAGAGACAGTCGCTTTTTGCGTTTATAGCCCTCCTACGCAACTCCTATCGCATTTTCACATCAAATTAAAGGGTAACACCTCCGAGATATAGCGCGCGGAAGTGTGCGATAATCAATATTTTATTTGCAAAAATTCGGAAAAATTTTTATATTTGCATTATCCCTATCCCTTTAAGTAATAAGAATATAAACATCATAGCTATGAAAAAACTCATTAGCCTTATCGCGGCACTGCTACTCATAAGCCTACAGCTATCTGCACAGAACACATATCTCGTAAATAAGTGCAGACTCCTCGACTCGGAGAAGTGTACTATATATAAATACAACGGCTCGTCATCGGCAAAAATAAAAATGGCGGGCGGAGAGTATGGATATGGCGGATTCTCGTTCTGGGATGAGGGTGCTTATGTATCGTTCCACCTCGCAGGCGAATATGATGTTCTAACCTTCACGCTGGGCCACGATGACCGTTGCTCGGAGAGGGTGGGCGTTGTGACGATACACGGCGATGACAACAAAATCTTCGACGAGAAGGTGCGAGGCTATGAGCCACCACGCCAATACAGCGTTAATGTCTCGGGCGTGAGGATTCTGACGTTTAAGATTGCAGCGACGGATATCGACGTTGTGGTAGCCGATGCTGTGCTATGGAAGTCGGGGCAGACGCCAAAGCCTATAACACACGAGGTTACTAAGCCTATGGCACAAAAGGAGCTTGTGAAGGATATTCAGCCATACTACGTCAGCAACTTCACGACGTTGGTGACTCCCGATGAGACACCTATTCGCCTCAACCGCCAGGTCTACAACTATGGCATACGAGGCAATATGAATATGGCCCTTATCGGCAAGTACAACGGCTTTGCATACTTCAACCTCCACGGTCTATACTCCAAGGTGAGCTTCGTGGTGGGTTGTCACGATGATGTCTCGGGAGGCGCTGGCTCGGGCTGGGTGACCGTAAAGGCCGACGGCAAGATTATCGAAGAGATAGAGGTTAAGGAGGGTGACATTGCCAAGCAAGTGGTTTTGGATATTCCGAACTGCAAGATGCTCTCGTTCCACACCGAGCAGATTGAGGGAGAGTCGCACGCCGAGATTGCCAATATCTTGGTATACCCTACGGGCAAGGATGTCAACGTCACACAGAGCAAGGACGGCCTCCTACCTCCAGACCCACGTCTTAAGGAGCTTCCTGATGTCTGCAAACTTATCTCGAACATCAAGCCTTATCAGGTTATTGGCAAGGTTGAGAAGCAGATTTACGACGGCTCGTCGGACTACGTGACATTCTCGATGGGTGGCACGAAGTTCTCCGAGGGTATCATCCTCTATCAGACCGCCTCGTTCTGGGATGATAACCTCTCTGCCTGTGCGACATTTGATATGGGTAATGAGTTCGACTACATCAGCTTCACCGCGGGATATGTGGGCAAGAGCTGGAATATGAACGACGATATGCTTATGGTATATGCCGACGACGAGCTTGTCTTCTCAACATCGCTTATCCCTACCCTTCCAAACCAGAATTTCGTGGTGCCAATCAATAAGTGTCGCATATTGCGCATCTGTAACTCCGGAAGTGGTACTCTTGACGTTGCGGCCTTCGGCGTGGCGGATATCGTTGCCTATCGAGGTAAATATGTTGAGAACGACCTCTTTGTGCATCCTCGCCCAGAATGCCCATACGAGGTTGACCTTATCGACCTCGGACGACCATATATCCACTACGTCTCTACGATGAGCAACTATCAGGATGAGATTGTCCGCGATGGCACAACCAAGAAACTATACTACGAACTCAACGGCGAGCGTATCTACAAGGGCTTCCTCCTCCAGACAAGTACCCACTTCTCGTTGGACTTTGGCGTTTTGGGTTCGGGTAATGGCACTAATACTGCGGCAGCAGGTGCTGTTGGTGCTACGGCTGTAGGCGCATCGTTCGTGGCTACGGGAGCGGCCATTGGTGGTGCAACCGTAGGAGCTACACTTGCCCCTATGGCAGCGTTCCTGATGCTGGCGGCTGGTGGCGAGGCTGTAGAGAACTCTCTGGCGGCGTTCAATACCTATGGCGAGTACAACACCGTGACCTTTAAGGTTGGTTGCCTCTCTACCTCATCGCGCAAGAGCGACTATCTGGAGCATCTTATGATTGGTGCCGACCAGGAGGTTGTTGCCAATATCGGCGTTTATGAGTCTATGGAGCCTCAGCAGATTACCGTGCCTATACAGGGTTGCGAGCAGCTGATGTTCTGGCTTGCAAATACCAACGGCACCTCGGCAAAGTACGTAATATACGATATCGTTGTGAGCAAAAATAGGGCTCCGCTCTCAATTCCTGTGCCTGTAAGAATATCACTCCCCGAGAAGAGAGAGGTTAAGACCTCGGAGTATGTAATCAACAGACACTATGAGCGATACTCAAGCTCCTATAAGTCGGATGCTGTGGACGATTACCTCTCTGCGGCCAATAACTTCTACCGAAAGACGTGCGATATCATCGACAAATACAAATCGAACTATATCGTATATACCTACTACCTTGAGTCATCTATGGGCCCTTGCAAGGCTATCCAGCTACGCTCGGCAAGGAACGAGGATAGCTCATACGATATTGCCGAGGAGTATAACTACCTCAGAGAAACGCAGTTAAAGACATTGGAGGAGATGCTATCACAGAAACTCGCCTTCAAGATTGACCACGCGGCAGCCGTAGCGGGACTCCTGGACCTTGGCTTCGAGGCGGTGAAATATCGCAACTACATCAAGACGTACAAGAACGTTGTCAACGAGTGCTTCGCAATCATCGAGGCGCTGTACAACGAAAAAGTTGAGGAGTTTGCATTCTTGGAGTGGGTGGTTAGAAACTCATTAACACTTGACGGCGTGGTATCGACCGAGGATTGTATGCTCTGCCCTATCACGAAGGGCGACGTTCTACCAACATATCCTTTGCAGCACGTCACCACCTTCGATATGCGCGAGTAACATCCCATAGAACGCTAACATATTGATATTTAGGCTATGGCAATAAAACTAAAAATCACACCTACGGCAACTCCACTTGCTGGAGCGAGTCATTGGTGGGGCTTTCCCGACCTCCCCGAGAGCCTTGATTGGCCCTGCAACGAGGAGGGCGAGCTACTCACCTTCATCTGCCAAATACGTCTTGAGGAGATTGCCAAATTAGATACAGAGGGCGTTCTACCACATAAGGGAATGTTGTGGTTTTTCGCCGAACTCGACTACTTCCTCGGCGACTTGGATGCCCCTTGCGGAGGCACAGGAGAGTGGGATAAAAACAGTTTCAAAGTTCTCTATTGCCAGGAGTGCGACAAGCTTATCACACACGAATATTGCTGGGAGGATGGCGAGCCTGCGACACTCCCCGCCGAGGAGATTACGTTCGAGGCAACGTCGGAGCAGGATTTCGGATTTAAGCTACTCGGAATGCCTGCAATGACCGAGGGATATGAGAATGAAAATGAGGGCGTTATATCTCTTCTTCAGCTTGACGAGGAGGAGCGATGGAATCTCCGTTTCTTCGACTGCGGAACTATAAACTTTATGCTTCCGATAGACCGCGAGAGGAGCGATTTTTCGGGCGTAACGCTCCATCTCCACTCAGCTTAATTAAGCTGAGTTTTAACTTCTTCTCATATTTACAATCCCTCCAAACCTCCCTTTGAGAAGGGAGGCTTGTGGCAAGTGTCCCACTTGCAGTGGGATGAATCAAACCTAAATTATGTTATTTAAAATCATCATACTTTACATAATAATCGGAGCGTCTATTGCAGCAGCAATCGTGCTTATGGTACGCCACGAGCGCAAGAAAAGAGAGTTGATTAGCAGCGTCACCTCACTATCCCGCGGAGAGTGGTCGGAGAAAGATCTAATATATAGACTAATTAAAGCTGGAATTCCAGCTTCAACCATCTTTCACGACTTGTACATCCCCACTAAAAATGGGCATACACAAGTCGACCTTATAATCCCTACGAATGTTGGAATATTTGTATTCGAAGTGAAAGATTATAGCGGGTGGTTATTTGGCAATGCAAACCAAAATAAGTGGACGCAAGTTTTAGCATACGGGCAAGAAAAACATCAGTTTTACAACCCCATAAAACAGAATGCCAATCACATAGAAGCACTACAAAGCACATCAGAGCAACTGAAAAATATACCAATATTCTCAATTATTGTCTTCTATGGTTCTTGCGAGTTAAAAGATATCTCCAACATACCACACAATTGTTGGTTGGCCTACAATTGCAATGTGGCGCGTATAGTCAAAAATATCATAGCGACCTCACCACCTGCACCATATACAGACAAGTGGGAGGTAATGCGAATATTAAAGTCTGCGGTCACTAATGGCGATAACGAAGCTATTAAGGAAGCTCACATACAATTGGCAAAGAAGGCTGCTTATGGCAAATATCGTTCGACATATAGCTACAGCTACTCACACCTTTTTAGTTTTATCTACTCACGAATCCGCCGTTTTTAAATCTAAACAGAGCTACCAAACTAACAAAAAAAAGCGACCTCGGCGGGTCGCTTTTTTCTTTATGCGTTTGGCGGATTACAAGTTGCCAAGTGCGCGGTTAGTCTCACGGATAATTGTCATTGTCGACTCATCCTCAACAAAGATAGAGTTTAGGCCCTGCTGCTCCTGCGCTGGATCGCCAGTGTAGTCATCGCCCTTTGCCCAATACTCGTGGTCATCAGGGTTAGTCTGTGCATAACCGCCCCAGCTCCAGAAGTTACAACCTGCGAATACACCACCCTTCTCACGTGACTTTACGATA
>JAEIGA010008007.1_pt1 | contig 16026 bp, 10 predicted proteins | sample 9270691 | NCBI WGS metagenome assembly JAEIGA01 (sample SAMN17057246, study PRJNA624740) | gut metagenome | biome: biome; isolation source: fecal sample | host: Bos grunniens | place: China: Xizang | collected 2019
GCAAGAAATTGCTCGCTTGTTGCCTTTAGTGTCCGTTCAACGCCGTGAACAGGCATTGCGTTATAATCACGTGTTTGGCCGTTATTGCTGCCTAAAATCGTATGAGTTGTTGATAGAATTGCTATATGAACGGAGTGGAGAGAGAGATTTGCCAGACTTTATATATAATGAGCACGGGACGCCCTACCTAGATCATGGGCCTTATTTTTCGATCTCCCATTGTAAAGAAGGAATAGCAGTTGCAGTGAGCGATAGTCCTATTGGAATAGATATAGAAGGTATTAGGAAGGTGGATGTCTCTTTGATCCACAAAACTATGAATGAAGAAGAATGTCGGTTGATTTTATCTAGTCATGAGCCAAATAAAGAATTTATCCGTTATTGGACTCGTAAAGAAGCTTTTGTCAAGATGCAAGGGACAGGAATCATTTCAGATATGCATAGTATATTATCCGAAGTTTCATCTGTACAATGGCAAGAAATAGTTGATAAAGACAGTAGGTATATTTGCACAATATGCAAATAAATATTATAGCCTAAAAGACATCATATGTAAAAAAGACATCCAATAGGATGTCTTTTTTGGGTGACTAGTGGGGCTCGAACCCACGACACTCGGAACCACAATCCGATGCTCTGCCAGCTGAGCTATAGCCACCGTGTAGCTAACTTTCGAAAGCGATTGCAAAGGTACTGCTTTTTTTTGATATGACCAAATATTTTACAAAAAAATGAACAGATTTTTTATTTCTGTTCATTTTTTTATGAATTCCATGTGATATGTCGAATTTATTCCATGGTTTCTCCAAGTGCAACAAACATATTCAATGTATCTCGATTCTCAGCTTCATGCTGACTTAGGGTATAGTCTGCTTTGATTTTATCAATAATACGCTTCACAATTTTCATCATTTCTCCATCTTCCGTATAATCAGCAGCACATGCAAAATTTACGCGTCCCTCCTCAAGCAATTGTTGCGCAACTACTCGTTTTTTGTCATTCCCATATACAGCAAAACTATGTCCACCATTAGCGCGAATAGTTCGCATACATGGCACATCTGTTTCGCCATCGCCAAAATAAATCATCCTTTCAAATGGTACTGGGCGCTCCTCAGATGGAATAAACTCATTTATTCTAACCTTATCACTTACTTCGCGAATGCCTTTGTTGATTTTGAAAAGGAATTGCGTTTTCTTGGTGTAATCCACTACAACGGCAGGCCAACAGGCATCTCCATTGCTATCATAAAGGTATGTACAGGCGTATATTTGTTCGAATTCTTTGGCAATAGCACACCCTTCAATCATCTCTTTTATGCCAGAACTATTGATATAGTGCTTTACTTGCACACCAACTTCTTGGGCATAACGATTGATCTGCTCGAACCATTCGATTACGCCAGGGAAGAAAGTGACAGTTTGTCCAAATCGGCGCAACATTTCTCGTGTACATCTCAAACCAGCACGTTGTGCTTCTGCTTGAATGGCATACATCACAACTGCAATCCCTCCTGCGTCATTGGTTTTTGCAATTTGATCGCAAAGATTCCAGAATTCAGCAGGATTAGCATATCCTATGGCTTGCAGTAAACCATATTCTTGCATATTTCCCGCTGCCAACGTACCATCGAAATCATATACTAGGGCTATTGTTGGGGTGTTGGATTTCATGTGAGACACTATTGTTGTTTTTGATCTTTAACTTGATTTCTCTTTTCGTTGAGTTGTTTGGATAGAATCGTGATTTGTTCTTGTGCTCTAGTCCATGCTTTTTCGGAGAGTGGAGTAGTGTATGCATATACAATGGAATCCTTTTTTAATTTATCATCAAAGAAATGGTATTGATCATCCAAACGATGTACACACAAGACTACAAATAAGACGATTACCGCCCATTTCCCCGCTCCAAAGGCAGCTCCTACAAGGCGATTAATCATTCCAAGATGGATGGCATTAAATAATTTGGAAAGTAGTTTGGCTATGATATTGAGCACTAATGTGATGCCAATAAAGAGCAAGGAATATGCAACTACTGCACATACTGCTTCAGGCCATGCAAATTGTTTTGCAAGCCATAATGCAAATCCAGCTCCCCATAAACGTGAGCATATTAAACCAATAGCAACTGCAGCAATGGATGTTAGTTCAATAACAAACCCTCTCATTAGCCCTCTTACAATGCCAATGAGAAGGGGTATTAGTATCACGATGTCCAACCAAGTCATATTATTTGGTATATTCAGAACGTACCCAAAGGTTCTCAGGCAATATTTCTTCTGTATCCGCTTTGTTATTGCCATTTAGATCCTTGTACAATAGCAAATCATCAAGCGAACGAATAGAAATGGCCCAATCATCAGATGCAGGATCATATTGCGCATTGTCGTTGTAATAGCCCAGAATACCAACCACTTCACCCACATAATATTTGCAACTGTCAATTCCATTTTTGTTAGCGCCAGGCAAATAGAAGTGTGCGAATTTGGTATATTCTGAAGCAGAGATAGCGGTTTTGTTGCCGTTTACATCAGCAATAATGCGGCTTTGAGGATAGCCAATATTACCCGTAGTAGGAGCAAAAACGTTGGCATTACCATCTACCTCTGGGTCGCCAGTTGTACACTTGGATACACTTCCGTTGCTTTCAAAATATTCTCCCGTGTAGTGTACATCCTGGATTCTAACTAACTTAGCATCCCATTTACGTGTCTCTTGCAAGTTGAGAACAGATGTAAAGTCTTTGATGTTAAGTGTGTCGTAGATCAATTTGTTCTTATCTGGTTTTCCAATACGTTGTGTATGTTTGTTGAATATAGCGCTAGGAATACGTCCTGGTGCCCAACCAATTTTTTGCTCAGCATTATTCGCATAGATGTTGTTATTGTAGGTTGGGAGGCAAAGTTGTGGTTGGTTTGCATAACGACCGATGGCTAATCCATCTACGCGTATTAGGATCTCTTGACCCAAAGGATATAATCCGTTGATAGAACCAGCGTCCACGGAAAGGCGTAATGCCTGTTGTTTTCCATCTACAATCTCTTGAATGCACATAGTCTTGTAGAAGTTTCCACTTTGGTCGTCCGTGGTGATGCGTCCACGAATATAGATAGGAGTATTGGCATAAGGGATAGTGTCGATGGAAAATAGGTAATCTTTGCCGTTTTTTGTGGCGCGAGTACGATAGAAAGTAGTATCGCTAATGTAATTACCTTTTTCAGTCATAAAACTATCCAAGAACTGGTTTATGTGCATAAACTCGCCTTGTTGTAATATCTCTTGTACTTGATTCTCAGTAAGATACAAGTTGTCATAATCAACCGCTTCTGGAGTACAAGCGAAGAAGAGTGACACTAAAAATATATATACGACTTTTTTCATAATTTCAAAAATATATTATAATGTATCTATAATTTTAGAATTTATATTGGAAATTGAGATAGAAGTTTGTTCCCCATGCGTAGTAGTACTTTGATGGGAACTTCCATACGTTAGGACTAATAACAGAGTTCTCTCGGTCTGCTACTCCTTGTCGAGTTTGACGTGGCAAACGTGCTTGTTGGTAGCCACCAGTTTTGAAGTTGGTGTTATTGAGCAAGTTGTTGACAGTCAAGTTAATCGAGATAGATTGGCGGTTTTTGAGATAAATCAATTTACCTAAACTAACATCTACCAAGAAACGATGGAGTGGATTTTTACCAGTAAGAACCTCTTGATCTGACAGTAAATTATATGGATACTTTAGTTCAGGTACACCATATTGGTCATATATGATTTCTCCTTCAGCATTCTTCTCAATAGCATCTGTATATGTGTCACCATACCAACCATTCACAGTACTTCCATCAGCGCGAGTGCCAGTGAACAGTCCTTTCATGCGTCGTGCAGGTGCATAATCCAAATAAGCCCAATCAAAATAACTTACAGTCACATCAGCAAACCACATTTTAGGGTGGAAGAAGCTGAGTTTCAAGCTTGAGTTGACTTGTGGACCAGTAGCAACGCGCAATCCTTTGATGAGTACACTATCACGCAACTCATAGATCGGACCTTTAGCGTTTTCAGCAAGTGCCATACCGTTTTCCGCAGATGTGATTGCCAAAGCATTGCTAGTGTAGCGGTAGTCACCTACGCTAACAGCTCCCGTCAGGGTGAAATAAGTACCCAATTTGACAGCAGCAGCAGCTTCAACACCCATATGGCGACGTGCAATACCGCTTAACGATTGATTGACAAAGGTGCGTGCCTCATCATCGTAGTAACCATTGAGCTCAGTACCATTCCAGAATTGTGTGAAGAAACCGGTAATACGACCACGTACGTTTGTATAGTTGAACGCGTATGTGAGATCACCTCCCACGATCTTTTGGCTCGCACCAAAGTATTCATTGAGCCAGGATGTGCCATCTTGCTTAGCATAATAGCGTGCATAGTCGTGGCGATAGATATTTTCTACAGCACGATCGTGTACACGAGGTGAAATGTATGCATCACGAGCTAAAGGAGCTTTTGTTTCTGCTAATGCATTGATTTTGATTTGGTTTCGACCATCAATTTTGTAGTTGACACCCATTTTGAATGCAGGATCTACAAAATGATGTGCATATCCAGCCAATCGGGTGGGGAGTTTAGAGAAATTATCTCCAGCTGCTAATACATCGTCTGCTGCATCTGCTAAATAGTAATAATGATGGTTGTTAGCCTCTCCCAAACGAGCTAAATACCAGGCACGACCATTCAACATATCGGTAGTACGTTGCATAGCTGAGTAAGTGAATTGTAAAGCGTAGTATAAATCAACAGAATTCCATGACCACTCGTTTTGTGCCCACAACTTTGCATTCATCATGTTGATACGATAGTTGTATCCAAATTTACCATTGTCACCAACAGCGGCATTTGGATTTTGCAAGTCGTTTTGTTTAACATTGATAATATCTGCTTGTGTTAAACCGATATTAGTAGCTAATTCTTTTATATCACGCTCTGCAAAAGGATCCACATCAATCCATTGATTACCTCCTAGTAAATCATCTACAGATTTGTAGTGAATACCCTGCGATGCCTTTAGTTCAAGCCCAACAGTGGCAGTTAGGTGCTCCACAGCAGTGTTTTTGTAATTCACATTGGCAACCGCTTCTTGTATGTCGTTGTGACGACGCTCTACAATATATCGTGCCGAACCATCAGGGTTATTAATGTTATTTGCATAGTTGGCTGCGTAGAGGGCATCCCAATTGATCTGAGTTGCATTATCATCGCGACTAGTCCATAGGTCGGTCAATGCTGCGTAGGTATCGTAGTCGATCGAGTGACCAACAGAAGAACCATTATAATGCAAAGGATATTGTATATATCCTCTATCGGTTACGGCTCCTAATGGTCTATTATTCATATCATGGCTGATGAAATAGCCATCCTTGTCAATTTGTCCGTCTAATAGAGCTGATGGCAGATTTCTATAGTAGTCAGGACGTGGATCTGGTGCATTATAGAATGTGAGTGCCGAGTTGCTATAGAATGAGTAGTGGTAGCCAGCAGCCACTTTCAGATGGTTTTCTTCATTAATCTTCCAATCAAAACTAGCGATGGCGGTAGGATCATATGTATGTACAATACGCGAGTTGCGCACTTTACCACCTTGGTAACCCCAATATGGATTGTAGTTGTTGTACCCCCATGAATTTTTGTTGTATTGATTAGTCAAGTCGAATGTCTCTTGCGTTAGAGCTGCAGATTGACCTCGCATGGTAGGTGCACCGAAAGTGATTAATGACAAACTCATGTCTTTGCCCCATTGTTTTTCAGCTGTAAAGAAGTATCCCACAGAACTATATGTGATACCTTCTCCGATACGACCTTTTACATCAATATATGGACTATAGCGCCATGCTAATTGCGCAGCGAAAGCCCATCCGTTATCGAGCAAACCGCTAGAGTAGGTAGCACGTGCAGCTCCTTTGTAATTGCGATTAGTAGCTGCTAATCCCACTTTCCACCCTTGTGCATAGTTGGTGGCAGATTGCAAGTAGTTGGTGGCTTGTCCGATAGAACCGAAAGAGAAATTGTTTGCCTCAATACCTTCTACTACTTCTTTGTATCGAGTAGCATCGTTCAATCCACCCATTGCAGAAAAGTTAAATTGTCCACGCTCTGCAGAGTTAAAACTTAATCCTTCAATGTAGTTGGATTCGTAGGTTTGTTCGTATCCACGACCGCGATAACGGGCATTAGACCATGCGAATGACACTGTAGAATTGAATACGTCTTGACTCGCACTAGAAGCAGATGAAAAAGATTGACTTTTACCTTCGTCGTCGTTGAGATCCATCTCGCTCAAGTTTAGCAGAACTTCTTCCTGTGCTTCACGTACAATATCAGTTTGCAATACGATATCTCCCATGTCATTTAGTTGATTTTCTTTTAGTTCAACCATAACAATGTCGGAGATATATCCCACAGCCTCGATGATTACATCCTCATCTATAGCCTCTAAGTAGGTAAGCGAAAATTTACCTTCGGCATTTGTAGTGGTAGTCATTCCTTGATTCGCCAGGGTAACGACTACTCCTTCAATTGCTTGTTGCTCTGGGGTTAAAACACGTCCCACCAACCTAGTTTGCGCATGAAGAGCAACACAAGCAAATAGAGTTAAAAAAGTTGCAATAATGGTTTTACGCATATGCATTGTTATTATAAAGTTATTAGAATTCAGCAGTTTTTGGTGTTCGTGGGAAAGGAATCACGTCGCGAATGTTCTGCATACCGGTCACGAATAGCATTAAGCGCTCGAAGCCCAAACCGAAACCAGCGTGAGGTGCAGCACCAAAGCGGCGAGTATCCAAATACCACCACATATCTTTCATTGGAATATCGCGGCGCTCAATCTCAGCATTGAGTTTGTCGAGCGACTCTTCACGTACACTACCACCGATGATCTCTCCGATTTGTGGGAAGAGTACATCGGTACCTTGTACGGTCTTGTCATCCTCATTGATCTTCATATAAAAGGCCTTGATATCCTTTGGATAGTCGGACATGATGACTGGCTTATTGAAGTGCTCCTCTACCAAGTAACGCTCGTGCTCAGAAGCCAAGTCATCGCCCCAAGTGCATGGAAACTCAAACTTCTTGCCATTTTTGATAGCTTCTTGTAGGATATTGATACCCTCTGTATAGGTCAAACGTACGAAATCAGTTTTGATAACAGACTCTAGACGTGCAATAAGACCTTTATCTACGAATTGGTTAAGGAACTCCAAATCATCTTTGCAGTGCTCCAATGCCCAACGCACGCAGTATTTGATAAAGTCCTCTTCGAGGTCCATGAGTTCGTCTTTCTGGATAAATGCTACCTCTGGTTCAATCATCCAGAATTCAGCCAAGTGGCGTGGGGTATTACTGTTCTCAGCACGGAAAGTAGGACCGAAGGTGTAGATCTTACCTAATGCCATCGCTGCCAACTCGCCCTCCAACTGACCAGATACGGTCAAACTGGTTTGTTTGCCGAAGAAATCGTCGGAGTAATCAATCTTACCCTCTTCGTCTTTCTTGAGGTTGTAGAGGTTCTTTGTTGTCACTTGGAACATTTGTCCAGCACCCTCGCAGTCGCTAGCCGTGATGATAGGGGTGTGGAAATAGAAGAAACCATGCTCGTGGAAGTATTGATGAATAGCCATTGCCATATTGTGGCGAATGCGGAAAACGGCACCAAATGTATTGGTACGTGGGCGCAAGTGCGCGATCGTGCGCAGGTACTCCATACTGAGTCCTTTCTTCTGTAGAGGATATTGCTCAGGATCAGCAGTACCATAAACTTCCAATTCTGTAAGTTGGATTTCTACGGCTTGCCCGCTACCTTGACTCGCCACTAGATGACCTGTGGCAGAGATACATGAACCAGTAGTAACTGGTTTTAAGTTCTCTTCTGGGAATTGAGCCAAATCTACAACGATTTGGATATTCTTGATAGTAGAACCATCGTTGAGCGCGATGAAACTTACGTTTTTGTTGCCTCGACGGCTACGAACCCATCCACGTACGTTGATGAGTTGTCCTTCTCCTGCAAGTTGCAGGGCGTTGATAATTTCTGTTCTTTTCATTATGTTTTTATATTATTATTCTCAAGTATGTCTTCTCGATGAGCCACCGATGTCCTTACATGGTCCCGTAATTGGCTATATAATATTACTTAGAATTGGGGTATATCATCATCCAATTTAGCTCCGTCAGCTTCAATAGGCATTAAGTTCATCTTACTAGTTTGAGTGCCGTATTGCACATCTGCATACAAGTTTTCATCATATGCGTCACTTTCGTTTTGGAAGCGGGTGTATTTACCTATGAACCTCAACCAAATTTCATCTGTAGCGCCGTTACGGTGTTTCGCCACAATGATTTGCCCTAATCCTCGCAGGTCTTTGCCATTGCCATCATCATAGAGTTTATAGTACTCTGGTCTATGGATGAAGCATACCATATCTGCATCTTGCTCAATTGCGCCTGATTCACGCAGGTCAGAGAGTAGGGGCTTCTTTCCATCTACATTGCTATTGCTAGAGTCACGTTTCTCTACAGCACGGCTTAACTGGCTAAGAGCAATGACGGGGATGTCCAATTCTTTTGCCAATCCCTTTAAGTTGCGCGAAATGATACTAACTTCTTGTTCACGACTACCGAAGCTCATTCCATTGGCGTTCATTAGCTGCAAGTAGTCAATGATGATTAATTGTATTTTGTGCTCTTTTACCAATTTTCTTGCTTTGCTTTGCAATTCAAAAACGCTCAAGCCAGGTGTGTCATCCACAAAAATAGGTGCATTTTCCAAAACACGAATTTGATTATCCACACGTGTCCATTCTGCTTGTGTTAATCGTCCGTTTCGTATCTTATTTCCTTCTATCTCGCAGACATTCATTATCAAACGATTCACCAATTGCACGTTGCTCATCTCCAAGGAGAATATCGCTACAGGGATATTGAAATCTACCGCTATATTTTTAGCCATAGACAATACAAATGCCGTTTTACCCATCGCCGGACGCGCAGCAATAATTACCAAATCGGATTTTTGCCAGCCGGACGTAATCTTGTCCAATTCATTAAATCCACTAGGAATACCCGATATGTTTCCTTCATTTTCTGCCGCTTTGTGCATACGCTCAAAGGCTTCAGTAATGACGGGATAAATATGTGTCACATCACGTTTTTGCGCGCGTTGGGAGATTTCAAATACTTTGGCAGTAGCCTCTTCTACCAATTCATCTACATCTTGTGTTTCGTCATATCCTTTCTCTTCGATTTGGCAGGCTACTGTGATTAAGTCGCGTGCCGTAGCTTTTTGCGCAACAATCTTAGCATGGTATTGCAAGTGAGCAGCAGATGCGACACGACGTGTAAGGTCGCTCAAAAATAGTACGCCTCCAGCTTGTTCTAGTTTACCTTGCAACTTCAATTCTTCAGCTACGGATAGCACATCAATTGGAGCATCTTTTGCAGAAAGCGAACGAATGGCTTCATAGATGTAGCGATGCTTATCTGAGTAGAATGATTCAGGGCGCAGCAAATCTGCTACAGAATTGAATGCATCTTTTTCTATCATCATAGCGCCGATGACAGATGCCTCTAATTCTAGAGCTTGAGGGGGCAATTTGCCAATCTCATTGGTTCCCACTTTGATGATGGTGGGTTGAGTGCTTTTGCGTTTTGTTTTATTTGTTGTTGGCATATTGTTTTAGTAGTTCGTACGCAGCCGTAAAACTGCTTATTTCATTATTTAATACTCGTTGTTCTGTACGCTCAATCATTCCTTCCATGTGCTCATTCTTGTAGAAACTATCCAATAAGTTTTGGTTGATAGTTTCGTACATCCAATATTTGGCTTGTTGCGTACGCAAGTGCTCTAAGTATCCATTTTCTTTCACGAAAGCAATATATTCTTCCACCATTTTCCAAACATCTAGAATACCATTGCCTTCTACTGCCGAACATGTCACTGCATATGGTTTCCACCCCGATTCTGTAGGAGGGAATAGTGAAAGGGCATTTTTGAAACTCACTCGTGCAGCTTCTGCCCGCTCGATGTTGTTCCCATCACACTTGTTGATTGCAATACCATCAGCCATCTCCATAATGCCACGTTTGATGCCTTGCAGTTCGTCGCCAGTACCCGTCACTTGGAGTAGCAAGAAGAAATCTACCATCGAATGGGCAGCAGTTTCTGATTGGCCTACACCTACAGTTTCTACGATAATCGTATCAAACCCAGCCGCTTCGCATAGTACAATCGTTTCTCTAGTCTTACGTGCTACACCACCTAAGCTGCCTGCTGATGGACTAGGCCGGATAAAGGCATTATTTTCCACCGACAACTTGTTCATGCGCGTTTTATCGCCCAAGATACTTCCTTTACTGCGTTCTGATGAAGGGTCGATTGCTAGTACTGCCAAGTGTTTACCCATATGACACAACTCAGTACCCAGTGCCTCGATAAAAGTGGACTTTCCTGCGCCAGGTACACCTGTGATTCCTATGCGAATGGCATTACCTGCGTAAGGAAGGCATTTTTCGATAACTTGTTGAGCAATTGCTTGATCACTAGGAAGTAAGCTCTCCACTAGAGTTACTGCTTGGCTGAGCAAACGTAAATCGCCTCGCAAAATACCTTCTACGTACTCATCCGCAGACAATACTTGTTTTTTACGACGGAAAGTGGCATAGGGATTCACCGATGGCAAGTTTTCTACGCCAGCGTTCACAGTTAACCCTTTGTATTCATTGCTATTCTCTGGATGTTTCATCATCACTTATCTTGATTATTCTTCTACTGTCCAAACAACTTTTAAGTACACTACTGATGCGTTAGGGTCATTGGTTATCACAGTCAAGATGCGTGTGAATTGAGTAGGTTGCATCTTTGCGCTATTCACTTCCAAAGACAATGTTGCCTCACGACCGCTCTTTATAGAAGTAGCTGATGAGTAAACGGACATGTTGATATCATTACAAACCACGCGACGAATCAGGAGAGGATTTATACCAGCGTTGCGTAACGTGATTTTAGCCGACGATTTTTTACCTTTCTTAATCACACCCAGATTTACTTCGCGCTCCATCTCCAGGATAGGGGCTTTTTGCTTCTCCTCAACGGTCATCTTGCTGAAGTCTTCCTTGATGTTTGCTTTCAACGTGATAGGATTTTTATCCTCTTCGTTTCCGTTAATGATGAGATATAATTGTCCTTCAATCGGACCATATACTTTAGAGTCTGCGCTTTGTAATGCCACTTGAATCTTACCAGTTTGCTCAGGAGCCACCTCCTTTAATGTAACTAAGGGTTTGAAGCAAGCATTTGATACGGAGGCAATTTCCACTTTGATAGGGGAAGCTGTCTTGTTGGCATAAGTCATCTCTAGCATCTTATTTTGCCCCATCATTACGTTAGCAAAATTAATCAATTTCTTCTCTAAACTCAGCTCTCCAATCTTAGCACTATATTGTTCTGTAGGTTGAGCTGGTTTGGGGATAACCTGACCTTTGATAGTCAATCGAAGTGGCTCGGCAGAAGCGTTGCTAGTGATAGTTATCGTTTTTTGAAATACACCAGGACGGCCGTTGGGATTGTATGTTACAGTTATTTGACCGCTTTTTCCGGGCTCAATAGGTTCACGAGTCCATTTAGGAGTTGTACAACCACAACTAGCGCGCACATTGGTTAGTACCAAAGGAGCGTCGCCTTCATTTTTAAAGTCAAAGATGGTTGTCACACGACCATCAGCTTCGTTAATTTTACCAAAATCATGAACCATTTTGTCAAAAGTCATTACTGCCTTTTGAGCCATTCCTGTCATGCTTATCAGCAGGGCAGTCATTAAAATCATTTTTTTCATATCGTAATTATTAATGCTTTATCTCTACTACATTCACTACCGTCACACTTTGCACCTCACGTAATTTCATGCAAAGTTGACTCACTACTTTCTCCTTAAATACAACCAATTCTACCTGACAATGGAAGAATTGACTATCAGAGGTTACATGCAAGTCACGAATATTAATCTTATGCTCATCACAAATGATTTGCAAAATGCGCATCAATATTCCCATAGCATCTTCTCCTTTGATATGTATTTTAGCTATACGGGCCTTTGGATCTTCTGTTTTCAGCAAACCAAACAAACCGCCACTAGACTTCTTAAAATACTTTTTAATCGCATCTTTAGCTTTTGCAGTTACTGCAATCTCTAGCCATTCGGGCTCTGGTTTCTGCTTATTAGAGGTGAGAATCTCCACTTGATCTCCACTCTGCAATATGTAACTCAACGGACGAGCACTCTTGTTCACATTCGCACCGATACAATGTTCTCCCAACTCTGTGTGCAACTTGTATGCAAAATCTAGTACTGTCGCCCCTTGGGCAAGGGTGCGAATATCGCCGTTTGGAGTAAACACGGATATTTCGTGCGTAAAAAGATTCAATTTAAATGTATCCAAAAAGGCAATTGCATCTGGATCAGGATTAGCTAATACATCTTTTATCTCACGCAACCACTTGTCTAACTCACCACCACTATTATCACCCGTCTTATATTTCCAATGTGCTGCCAAACCATGCTCTGCTAACTCATGCATACGATTCGTACGAATTTGCACCTCTATCCATTGACCATGTTGCCCCATCACCGTTACGTGCAAAGCTTCATAGCCGTTAGCTTTGGGCATTGAAATCCAGTCACGGATACGTTCTGGGTGAGGACGATAAAGCTCTGTGATGGCGGAATAAATCATCCAACATTGATCCTTCTCTGAAAAATCTGTGGTGGGTTCAAATACAATGCGGGCTGCCAATAAATCGTATATTTGCTCAAATGGCACATTCTTCTTTACCATTTTTTTGTAAATCGAATATACCGATTTTGTACGGGCATATAATTGATATTTGTACCCCGTTAATGTCAGCTTCTTGCGGATAGGAGCTGCAAACTCCTCAAAATTACTCATTTGGGCATCCTTGCAATCGCGCAACTTACTCTCAATCTCTGCGTATTTATCTGGATACTCATATTTGAAACTTAAGTCCTCTAGCTCTGTCTTTATGGGAAATAATCCCAAGCGATGTGCCATTGGAGCATAAATGTATTGCGTTTCTGCAGCTATCTTACGTTGCTTGTCAGGACGTTGTGCGGATAGTGTGCGCATGTTGTGTAAACGGTCTGCCAATTTTACCAACATCACGCGAATGTCATCCGACATGGTTAGTACCACCTTACGCATGTTTTCCGCTTGTTTCATCGCCTTGTCGGCAAACACACCACCGGATAATTTGGTCAGACCATCCACGATGCTTGCTATTTTACTACCAAACAATCGCTCTATATCTTCCACTGTATAATCAGTGTCTTCTACCACATCATGCAATAGCGCTGCACATATGCTCGTACTGCCCAATCCTATCTCTTTTACCACAATACGAGCCACTGATAACGGGTGCATCATATAGGGCTCGCCAGATAGACGACGCACACCATTATGCGCCTTCTTGGCCAACTCATATGCCTGGGTTATCAGATCCACGCGCTGACTATGCATCGAGTTCAAATACTCTGTCAATAGCAATTGAAACTCGTTGTCTATCAAACGTTCTTCTTCAGGAGTAAAATCGCATAGGTTCATGTCAATAGTGTCTTTATTGGATTGGTCTTTTTTCGTTTTTTATAAAAAAACGCACAAAATTACTGCTTTTTTTTCATATATGCAAAACATTCTACATATTTTTTCTATGATAATGTTTTAACGATATAATTTTATACTTTCTTCTCATACTTTTACATTGTGAAAATAGGTTAAAAAATGAATTGTATATAGTATTTTTAGTTTATTTTATTTTCGCTAATATGTGGTAAAATAAATTTTATTATCATAGATAAAATATTCAAATCAGTAGGTAATTCTGTCAAAATTCATTTAAAATATATTCATTGAATTTTAATATAGTTTTGCATAATTATGAATATTTTTTTTGTTGCTATTTGAGATTTCAAAAAAAAAAATCCATGCACTCTTGTGCATTTCAAAAAAAAGTAGTAACTTTGCACGCAAATTCAAAAATTTGCACTAAAAATGGCGACTAATCGCAATATAATACAAATTCCGGCTCTTGTGGATCTTCATGTCCACTTCCGTGAGCCGGGTTTTTCGTATAAAGAGACTGTCCAAACGGGAAGTATGGCTGCTGCTGCATCTGGTTATAGTGCAGTCTTTACCATGCCAAATCTCAATCCTGTTCCCGATACTGTAGAGCATTTGCAACAGCAACTCGATATAATCAAACGCGACACCTACACAGGCGTTTATCCATTTGCCTCTATCACTGTTGGGCAAAAAGGTGCAGGCGAACTCGTTGACTTTGAGGCGCTTGCGCCATACGTAAAAGGCTTTTCAGATGATGGTCGCGGAATCCAAGACGAAGAACTTATGCGCGATGCAATGAAGCGCATTCGTGCGGTAGATCGTGTGATGGTGGCTCACTGTGAAGTGGAATCACTCCTCAACGGTGGCTACATACACGCAGGCGAATATGCCGCAAAACACAATCACCGTGGCATCGTGTCTGAAAGCGAATGGAAAGAGATAGAACGCGACATCCGTCTAGTAGAAGAGACTGGGTGTCGCTTTCATATTTGCCATATCTCCACCAAGGAGAGTGTGGCACTCATCCGTGAGGCAAAAGCGAAAGGACTACCTGTGACTTGTGAGACGGCTCCCCACTATCTCCTACTCACAGACAATGACTTACAAGAAGATGGGAAATGGAAAATGAACCCACCGCTCCGTGCAGAAGCAGATCGTTTGGCACTTATCGAAGGTATCAAAGATGGCACTATCGACTGTATAGCCACCGATCATGCGCCACATAGCGCAGAGGAAAAGAGTAGGGGATTGGAGAAAAGTGCCTTTGGTATTGTTGGATTAGAAACAGCCTTTCCACTTATGTACACTCACTTTGTCAAAACGGGAATCATCACTTTCGAACGTCTTATCGAACTCATGTCCACTAATCCTGCCCGTATTATTGGTTTGGACAATGCGGACTCGTTCGCTTATTTCGATCTAGATGCGTGCTATACGATTGATCCTGCGAATTTCCTATCAATGGGACAAGCGATGCCATTCGAAGGATGGGAAGTGTATGGCAAATGTGTCAAAACTATCGTCAATGGAATAACAGTATATAACAACACCAATCATACGAATACCACCAACTTGTAGTTTGCCACCTATCTGCCACCTGTTTCCATCGGGACCTCATCGGGATCTAATCGAGACCTCATCGAGACCTCAAAAGGACATCGCAGAGCGACATTTGTAACATAAAGAAGATATGAAGCAACTTACATTTGAAATAAAATCCAACGAACAGATAGCCAAGAATGTCTATCGCATGCAGCTTGCTGGCGATACCGCAGGCATTCTCCCTGGGCAATTCGTGAATATCCGTGTACAAGGTCAATTCCTTCGTCGCCCCATATCTGTCTGCAATATTACTGAGGCGAAAGGCGAAAGGCTAGAGGCAAAAGGCACAGATGGTGTGCTCACTATTATATATAAGGTAGTGGGCGTAGGTACCGAAGCTTTGAGCCACTTGTCCATTGGCACCCAACTCGATGTGCTTACCGTTCTCGGTAATGGCTACGACCTTCGCAAAGCGGGCGATGCACCATTGCTGGTAGGTGGTGGAGTAGGTGTTCCGCCTATGTATATGCTAGCTCGTCAACTACGCGAAGCAGGCAAGAAGGTTCGAATAATCCTTGGCTTTAATACCAAGGACGAAGTCTTCTACGAGGAGGAGTTTCGCACTTTGGGTTGCGATGTGACGGTAACTACCGTGGATGGTAGCCACGGCGTTAAGGGATTTGTAACCAACGCTGTAGATGGACAACAATCCTACTATTATACCTGCGGACCATTGCCTATGATTAAGGCTCTGCTTCAAGCACTCGGCACCAACGGTGAAGTAAGTATGGAAGA
>JAEIGA010008008.1_pt1 | contig 16026 bp, 7 predicted proteins | sample 9270691 | NCBI WGS metagenome assembly JAEIGA01 (sample SAMN17057246, study PRJNA624740) | gut metagenome | biome: biome; isolation source: fecal sample | host: Bos grunniens | place: China: Xizang | collected 2019
AGTTGTTGTAGCTCCAATATTACCTACTACCATACCGCTAAGACGGTAGTTATACCACTTGTAATTCTTATTTGCAGTAACATCGTTGTGTGCGCTGAGCTTGCAACTAACCTCGATATTTTCGAAGTGGTAAGTGCCATCGGTGTAGGCCTCAGCCAATACGCCACCAAGTGCAGCATCGACAGTATCCCAGAATGCCGCAATAGTTACATCGCTCTCAATCTTGATATCCTTGAAGAGGTAGTTACCAGCCTCCGGCCAACCGAGGATACCTGCAACACCGTTGTTGTAAGAGCAGAGTATAGAGTTCTTTACGGTGATGTTCTCGAAAGTACAGTCGCCGGCAGCGTTACCTGCAATACCACCACAATTACCACCCTCAACACGCAACTCAAAGCCCTCGAGAGTTACATTCTTAACGGTTGCATTCTCGAGCTTACCGAACAAACCGAGTGAACCCCATTTGCCCAACTCGTAGCCGAAATCCCAACCATTCTGGTAGATGTTCTTAATGGTGTAACCTGCACCATCGAAAGTACCCTTGAATGGGTTCTTTACAGTCTTGCTGCAAGTGCCGATAGTAGCGAAAGAGATGCGCTCGCCATTGTCGTCATACTCGATACCTGCGTCAATATCATTGGTCAAAGTTACAATCTTGCTCTCGAAGGTGTTGCCTGCATTTACCTCATCGCGCAACCAATCCAAGCCCGACTTCTCGGTGAGCATATAGGTAGCATTTGCCTCGTCGTACAATACGCCAGGAGCAACCTCCTTGTAATCTACAACCTCCTTGTTATACTCCTCGGTATTGAACTCAGGAGCGATGATAACTGTGATATCGCCTGTCTTTGTGAACAACGAACCAACGAGGTTGGTGCGCCAGTTGCGGCAAGCAGGAGCATTTGGATACTCAACCATAACCTCGTGACCGTTAGCTGAAATTGTCATTGCGCAAGTCGAGAGCGGAGTCTCGGTTGCAGGCCAAAGGAGGTAGTTCATAGCTACCCAACGATAGTCGCCATTTGTAGTCTTGAGAGTCTGGTCGTCAACATTGGTTGCGCCAGGAAGAACATCATATGTGAATGTAACATCCTGCTCACCCTCAACTGCTCCATTATTCAAATAGAGGGTGTTGTAGGCGCGAGTTGTGAACTTAGATGTCGCATTCTCGAGAGAGTAACCTACCAATGCTGCTGCTTCAGCATCGTCAGTACCGAAGTTTACCTGAGCGAAAGGACGCTTCAAGAATACAACCTCATCAATCTTTGAGCCAACAACATAGTTTGTCAACTTGCCAAAGAATGCATCGAGAGTCTCGTCATTAGCATTGAGAGCTGAGTAATCCACTTTAAGATTTGGCATAACACCGTCGGTGTCCAAATCCAATGTGTAGCATGTAGCGTTAGGCGATTGAGCCCAGAATACGAAGTTGTAGGTCATACCCTTTACCAACGATACTGTAACAGTAGTTTGGAGTGGGCTACCGCTCAATGTTGCTGTCTTGGTTAGGAGATGCTTCCAATTAGCATCATAAACAGCGTAGGTGAGGTCTGTAGCCAACAATCCCTTGCCAATGGTCTCAGCACGAGAAACAGGATTTGTGGTCTTGAGCGAGAAGGTTACATTGCACTCCTCTCCACCCATTTGGACATTCGGAGCAACCTCCGAAACGCACGATGTAGCAAACAATGCTACAACTGCTGCAAGCGAGAAAAATAGCTTTTTCATAATACTTTGTGTTTAAAAGAGTTAATAAATAAAATTAGTTTAAATAGTGTTTGTTCTGTTCTATTATGATATAGGTATAGTTATTTCGTCGTCAAATTCGGGATCAACACCGATGCCTCCGTTCTCCTTTGTCGTTAGGAACGCACCTCTTACCTCGGTAAGCTTTCCGCGTGAAAGTGGTACGAAGAATGCATCAACTCCTCCGACCTTCGTGTTGTCGCTTCTGAATATTTCGAGTGAGACCGAAACCTTTGTGTCGGCATTTCCTACGAATATATAGTCAAAGCCTATTTCGGCCTCGGCTTCGCTCAACTGCTTGATGTGTGCGCGGTACGATAGACTGCGACTTGGTGCGGCAGGGGTATCGAGCAATATATTATACGAGGTATTTACATAATCGGGGTAGGTGAATACGATATAATAGTCGTTAAGAGTTGCCGTATTGTTGGAGTTGCTCTCTTGTGATAGGAAGGTGTCAATATCGTTTGATATGAAACGATATTTTGCCAAAGGTCGCTCCATCGGAATAGTGATATCCTTGGCCTCGTCTGTCGAGATGCTGACACTCTCCAAACGGCCAATAAAGGCGTCGCGATAGTCGTCGCAACCCTGAATATCACCCACGATTGATATGTAGGAGAGGTCGTCTGTGTTGTAGTATTTGTGAGAGGTGGTTCCCGAAAGGACATAGTCCGCCCAAACATAGAGGTCGTAGACTCCCTCAGTCAATTCAATATTGATAGAGTGGTCCCACAATCCCCCCCCCTTGGAAGACACAAGGCGTGTAATCTCTTGATTGTCAGCGCTGTGGGTGTTGGCGATGCGATATGCCTCTACGATATAACGGATATCGTAGTTGTCGCTTGATGCGGTGCGACTAGGGTGAGTTATCTGCTGATATATCGGCATATCGGTATCGAATACAAGATTGAGGGTGCAATCTACCGATTTGCTATCATTACCAGTTATGATATGTTTGTTTGGATATTCGTGTATCAGAACATCGCAACTCGACAATACCATAACGAGTATAATAGGTAATATGTAGCATATTCCCCTCATTGTTTACTCTCTCTTTTTCTCTCTTTTATTGTTTTTGTTCTCTATATCGAAACGGTATGAAAGATTTACTCCCAAGCGTGTAGGGCCAAAATAGTTTACGGTTTTTTGCTCTATAAATTGGCCATTCTTTTTGCCTTCATACAGGTCGTACTTGATGCGTGCATAACCCACACCGAGTGTGAATTCCAAACCCCACTTCTCCTTCTTGCCAAGCGGTAGCATATAGCCATAGGCGAGTCCAGCTCCCCATAGCGCATAATTTGGGTCTTGTATGCGAATGCTGTTGTTAATCTGTATGTTAAAGGCCGAAGTGAAACCGTGTAAGCCAATAAAATGGCCTCTCTTCATAGCCTCTCCCCACCAAAAACGAACCTCGGGGCGAACGCCAAAGAGGCGAACCTTGCGGTTTCTGACAAATAGATCGTAAGGGGAGAGAGTTCCCATAATATCGAGCGACCAGCGCTCGGCGAGTTTTATCTCTACTCCAATATTTGCAATTAGGGCGCTATATGCCAAGAGGTTTGTCTTAATCGATACGGCTTTTAGTTCCTCTGCCACTTCCGATACAGCTTCTGTTGGTGTTGGAGATGCAATAGGCTCTGGCTCAGGCTTATCGTAAATCTTCTGCTCGTATGTAATAATTGCTCCACCTCGGCGCATATAGTCGAAATAACGCATCTTTGCTACGCGCCATAATCGACCTTCGTAGGTGTGGAGCAACTTTGCTCGACGGTTTTTGGGGAGTGATAATATATCCAAGAACTCCTTACGATATGGCAGGTTCTTATCGGCATCAATTGCCGACGAGAGATACTCCTCCCAAGGAATAAGTTGTACATTATGCGAGACCTTTACGGAGTCGGCTATATATAGATGTTCGCGCACGAGCTTTTCGGCTGTTACGATACGCTCTTCGCAAATTCGTTTGTTTGTTTTGTATGAACCATCGGGAGAGACCGAACCGTAAAATTCGACACTCTTGATAACAACGGTGCTATCTTGATTGAGGCATTTTAACTGGTGTAGAGAGTTGGCGAAAGCGAGAGAATCGAGGGCATAGTTGATGTCTTTGTAGTCGCTACCAGAAGCAACAAAAGGTATATTGAAAATCATTCGATTCTCAACAACACTAACCCCTGCATAAGCCAAAGTTGTGGCAAATGCAAATACAAGAAATAGACAGATTTTTCTCATCTATTCTGCGAATTTTCCGTAACTTCCTAACTAACACGGGCTAATACCCATCATACAAAGGTATGAAATTATTTCTACCGTTGTTCTCCTCGTCTGCTATTTTTTTTAGGACAAATGCCCCCCCCAAAGTGTAAAGCGTTGAAACACAGGCTGTTGCGAGAAAATAAAAATTTTAACAAAGTGGAGAGAAAATTTGGCTTTCTCTCTACTTTATAGGTGGTTACAACGATTTGTGTTGCTATTTGATGGGGAAAAACTATCGCAGATTACTGCGTAGGTGGAACTCGATTTCACCGATGTTGGTGGAGTCCTTGACAAGAACTTTCTTCTGCTTGTCGAGCAGGTAGAGTGCAGGGATTGCGCTCACATTATAGAGGTTTTCGCGCTCGATGTGGCAACCTCTATCGTAGCCATTTATCCACTCCGAAGGCATATCGGCTAGGTGCTTGTGCCACTCGTCGAGATTTTCGTCGGGGTAGATTGCCAAAATCTTCAGCAACCCCCGGCCTTGCAACTCCGATATTAGTGCCGACTGCTTTAATGCCTCGGTAATTTCGCGACACATCGCACAACCCGGATTGTTGATGTAGAGAACAACAAAGTCGCTCTTCAGGGAGTAGAGGTTGCTCTCGCGCTCCGATTTTGTGGTGTAACGGAAGTCGTTTGCGGGTTGTCCAATACGGTTTTGCGACACTATGCGGAGGTCATATTCGGGTGCCATCTTCTCGTACTTGTCGTAGTGGGGCGATGCAAGTTGCGCCTCCAAAACAGGAATGTACAGCTCGTCGCTACGATAGGGCGAATTGGGATCGTGCAACACCTTGTCCGAGAGCATCACGAAGTAGTCGAACATCTTTTTCGACGCAGATGCTTTCGCCATCAACTTGCGAATTGGCTCTTGGTCGAGTGGCCCAACAAAATTTGCTACATAAGTGGCATAGGCGCGTAGCATCTCGGTTGTGTCGGCTTTGGTAGTCCAAAGGGTGTCGGCAAAGTCGAACTTATCCCAATAGTGGTCGCGCATATATCCTGCTTGTTGCACCTCGGTTGCTTGCATAGGAGGTTGCACATAGCGAAAATGGTAAACCTTTGGTTGTGCCTCCCGCTTTTGCTTGGGAGCGCAACCAAAGGTTAATCCAATAATCAATATTGCAACAAAAATGCGCATTCTAACTTTTCCAATCTCTACCACGATATGGTGGTCGAGAACTCGTTGCCGAAGCGGTCTTTCACTGTGATTGTACCACTGCCTGACGAACCGAGTGTCAAGCGGCGGAAAATACTGTTATGATAGTTCAATGGCAGCGTGTATTTATAGTCACTGTAGCCTGATAAAATCGAATTTACCGAGTAGAAATCACACAACTCTTTATAGGCGTAATCTTCTGCATCATTGGTCGTTCTGCTTACGATAGACATATCCGAGCCGTTATATTTAGGAGTCTCCCACTTGTCGTCCCACATAAATACATTAGCGTAGACATAGTAGCCCTCCTTCCAAGCCTTAATCTGGTAGGAACTATCAAGAATCTTGCCGCTATCCTTCATAATGGCAACACCATCTTCATTGTAGTTCCAGTCGCGATAGGTGTAGCTTGGCGTGCCAACGGTAGAGTAGTTGTTGCCGATAAACTCTGCCTGATAGATTGTAGGCTTGAATTTCCACGAGATGTTGTCGCCATCAACCTCTACTATGGTATAGCCACGCGGTGTGCCATAAGCATTCCATTCGTTTGTCCAGAATTCACCTGTTGAACGCGCCAAGGTATGAACCTCGATATTCTTGAGTGTGTTCGAACTTGGATAGTTGTAGTTGAATGAGCGGTGAGTGTGACCTGCCCAGGCATGTACCTTGTTGTACTGTTTGAGGAGGTTTGCGTAGTCTTCTCCGTGTGTTGATTGTTCCCAGAACTCCGTCTTTGCGCTATCCTTCTTGAACATAGGGCAGTGCGATGCAACCATAAGTGTAGTCGATTTATCGACATAGGAGAGGTCATTCTGCAACCACTGCCACTGTCTGTCGGTCAAACCGTAGGTGTACTCATTCTTTTTGAGCTTGCCATCCACGACAGTCATAATGATATTATCCAACACCACGAAGTGCTGCTTACCTATGTTGAACGAGTAGTACGAAGGGCCGAAGTTCTCCTCGAAGCGACGCGCACCCTCCACATCGGTTGTGGCCGAAAGGTCGTGGTCGTGGTTACCGATGATGTTGAACATCTGGAAGTTGAGCGTACTCAAACCTGCTACATAGTATGCGTAGAGCGACATATTCTCGTGTACGATATCGCCCAACATCATACCATAGACCTCGCGGTCGGTGATTGCTGCACGAGTTTCGCGCATATCGCGGTAGAGGTCTTCGCAGATGTCGAGCGAATGGAATGCCACTCGGTCGTCGCCCGCAGTTCTTGCGCGTGGCTGTGGATCGGCACCAACGATGAGGGTGTAACGATTAGGGTTGGCGATAGCTTCAAGTTCGAAATTAGCTACGCAATAGCCTTGTGCGCGGTCCTCCTCTGTGACAGTATAGTAGAACTGAGGAATGCCATTGCTGTTGTTTTGAACTTTGTAGCCCGAAGGTATGCTGATAAAGACAAATTTTGTATCATCTACCTCAATATCCATCTCGTAATAACCGATATCGTTTGTTGTAGTACAAACCAAACCATCAGAAACAACTACATTACTCAAAGGGTTTCCGCTTGCATCCTTGACAAAACCACAGCATGGTACTATGCCAAGCATATTATCATACTCGATGTTGAACTTATCGAATAGGCTAAGGTCAATTTTTGTGTTAGGTTTGTACGAAAGGCTCGAGAACTCGCGAATAACACCAGCCTTAAGGTTGGTGGCATTCCATGTAGCCTCCATTGTATTGCCCTCGGAGTCGATGAATTTAACGGTGCAACGACCTGCCTCGACTACTGGCAAAGCGATATAGAAGACCTTGTCCGTTGTGGTTGAAAGCGAGGTGTTGGCAGTATAGGTGATTGTGTTAGACGCATTCTCGGTAGGGGAGATGGTTGCATTTTGGCAATCAAGCTCAAAATTACCTGCGATATTTGCGGTTGCAGACGAGATGACAATCTTATCTAAGGTGGTATTCTCTTCACTCGCTTTTACGGCAAAACGCAACATTGTAGCAAGGTGCTTCAACTCAATCTTATCGCCACTTTTTGCGACATATCCGCACATTGGGGTACTGTATTGTGTGTATGAACCCTCAATATAGCTCTGCTCCGGCAAGAAGTAGATAATGCCTTGCGCTGCATCGGTTGGATATTCGTGGGTGAGGACTAGAGGATACTTGAGAAGTCCCTTGAACTCGAATTGAGCTGTGCTTGGATTATCCTCGTTGATGGTAATCTTCTGCGAAGTGATACCATTTGCTCGCAATTGGTCGTTCTCATTCCAATATACAGGGTAGCCGCCATTTGGGTTTTTCTCACCCAAAGTGGTACGCACCTGTTTTGGTAGGCTGATTTTTAGGGTTGTTACGCCATTGTTGATGACCAAATCATCCGAGCCGTCGCCCACAGTGTCGTTGGTACAACCGACAAATAAGATTGCGATTGCTGTAACTGAAAGTAGAAAATGTTTCATGTTATTGTGTAGTTTAAAAGTTTTCTTCTTGCAAAAATATATATTTTGTTTTACAAAAACAAATTTATGTTTCACATAATGAGAGAAATATGATGGAATGTTATCGTGGCTTAATTCTTGCGTTGTGCTGTAAGCGTTAACAAAAACATCTAAAGAATATGGAAACAAAAAAGGCTACAACGGGGTTCCGCCTAACGGTTGCAACCCTTGCAATTATGAATGTTACCGCGGTAGTTAGTTTGCGCGGTCTGCCTGCAGAGTCGGTCTATGGACTATCTTCGGCATTTTATTATCTCTTTGCGGCAATTGTCTTCCTTATCCCTACGGCACTTGTGGCGGCGGAGTTGGCTGCGATGTACTCCGATAAGCAGGGTGGAGTATTCCGCTGGGTAGGCGAGGCAATGGGCGGACGAATGGGATTCTTGGCGATATGGATTCAGTGGATTCAATCGACCATTTGGTATCCTACCGTTCTTACTTTTGGCGCTGTGTCGATTGCTTTTATCGGTATGGACCAGTCGCACGATATGGCTCTCGCCTCGAATAAGGTTTTCTCCCTTATTGTGGTGCTTGCAATCTATTGGGTGGCAACATTTATCGCATTGAAGGGCTTGAGCTGGGTAGGAAAAATCAGTAAGTGGGGAGGACTTATCGGTACGATTATTCCTGCAGGCTTGCTAATTGTTATGGGTATCGCCTATCTCGCTACGGGAGGTACCAACCATATGGATATGTCGCAGGGCTTCTTCCCCGACTTGTCGAAGTTTGATAATCTGGTGTTGGCGAGTGGTATTTTCCTCTTCTATGCCGGTATGGAGATGATGGGTGTGCATGTTATGGAGGTAGATAATCCTCGCAAGAACTATCCGAAAGCGATTTTGCTCGGCGCACTCGTTACCGTTCTTATTTTCATATTCGGAACATTCTCCTTGGGCTTTATTATCCCTGCGAATGAGGTAAATCTTACCCAATCGCTATTGGTTGGTTTCGACAACTACCTCTCATATTTCAAGATGTCGTGGGCGTCGCCAATCGTGGCTATTGCGCTGATGTTCGGTGTGTTGGCAGGTGTGCTTACTTGGGTTTCGGGACCTTCGAAGGGTATCTTCGCGGTAGGTAAGGCTGGCTATCTTCCTCCGTTCTTCCAGAAGGAGAATAGCAATGGCGTGCAACGCAATATCCTGCTTATCCAGGGCGTTGTAGTAACCCTCTTGGCGCTTCTCTTTGTGGTTATGCCGTCGGTGCAGTCGTTCTATCAGATACTTTCGCAACTTACCGCATTGCTCTACCTTGTGATGTATATGCTGATGTTCCTCTCTGCCATCGTTTTGCGCTATCGTCGAGCGAACAAGGAGCGTCCGTTCCGCCTTGGCGGAAATACCACAATGTGGATTATTTCGGGCGTAGGATTTCTTGGCTCATTGCTCGCCTTTGTACTCAGTTTTATTCCGCCTGCACAAATTGCAACAGGTAGTACAACTGTCTGGTATTCAGTACTCTTTGGTGGAGCATTCATAGTGATAATTCTGCCATTTATTATCTACTCTTCGCGTAAATCATCGTGGCGTAGCCCTGGGGCGGTATTTGCTCCTTTCGAATGGGAGAACGAGAGCAAATAGTTGGCTCTTTTTGCACGAGTGCGTCGGACACCGAAATGCTCACATAGGTCGGCTATGCTCCGCTTTCGGTGCCTAGCATCGCACAAAAATAGCTCAACTATTTGCTCTCGTTGCGAGCGCTGCGCTGGCTTAAAGCAAAGAATTCCTAAAACAAAACGGAATTATATAGTTTAGTGTTGTAAAAATATAAAGGAACATACCCCTCTGGCTTTCAGCCACCTCCCCTAATTTAGGGGAGGAATATAAAATAAAGTATTGTCCCCCTAAGTTAGGGGGACGAGCGTAGCGGAGGGGGTATGTAAAAAACTACAACACTAAACTATATAATTCCGTAGAGTTTTGCGTTTTTGCGCTTTTGCGCTTGTAAAGGGCGCAAATGTGCAAATGTGCAAAAGGGCGCAAAAAGAGCATCAAGGCGCAACAAAATTAAGGGCTATTAAGGGTGCGCTGAAGCTTTTTAACTCTCAACTAAAACCTCGCCACCGGTGCGGCATCGAGTGAGGAGAACTCCTCCTTCATATATTTGTAGTAGCCAGCAACAGCAATCATCGCTGCGTTGTCGGTTGTGAAACGACGCTCGGGTATAAATGTGCGCCAACCGCGCTTCGCTCCTTCGGTTGCAATGCGCTCGCGGAGCAGTGAATTGGCGGCTACTCCACCACCTATCGCAATGTCCGAAATACGATAGTGCTTTGCAGCCTTAACGAGTCGCTCCGCAAGTATATCTACTACGGTGTGAAGTATGGCTGCGCATAGGTCACACTTGCGTTCTTCGATGAAATTAGGGTTTTCTGCTACTGCATCACGCAATGTGTAGAGGAACGATGTTTTTAAGCCCGAAAACGAGAAATCGAACTCTCCGATGCGTGGCTTTGCAAACTTGAAAGCATTGGGATTTCCCTCCTTTGCAAGCGCATCGATAACGGGTCCGCCAGGGTAAGGCAACCCTATAACCTTGGCGCACTTGTCGAGTGCTTCGCCTGCAGCGTCGTCGATAGTTGAGCCAACAATCTCCATATCAAATGGAGAGTTGACCTTAACTATCTGTGTGTGACCACCACTAACCAATAGACAAAGGAATGGGAAGTTAGGGTGTTCGCACTCCTTGTCGGGCATATCCACAAAGTGTGATAGGATATGACCGTGCAGATGATTAACCTCTACGAGAGGAATATTGTTTGCTATAGCTAAACCCTTTGCAAACGATGTTCCTACCATAAGCGAACCGAGCAAGCCTGGTCCGCGAGTAAAGGCTATAGCGTCAATCTTATCGGGTGTAACCCCTGCATCGCGCAGAGCGGTATCTACCACAGGAACAATGTTCTGCTGATGCGCACGCGAAGCGAGTTCGGGGATTACACCTCCGTAGCGCTCGTGTACAGCTTGCGAAGCAATAACGCTCGAAAGTAGCGTGGTATTACGCAAAACGGCAGCCGAAGTGTCGTCGCACGAAGATTCGATGCCTAATATAATGATGTCGCTGTTCATATTTAGTTTTTTGCTATTTTTTGGCTTTTTACTTGCAAGTTCGGTAAATTATCGCTATCTTTGTAAGTTATTTATAACTTACGACGGCCTAATAGCGGGCTAAAGTACCGAAAATCAGAGCAAAGCAGTGCGCAAAGTTACAAAAATATTGTTAAGAACGCTATCCGCAATCGTATTATTGCTGATAATTTTGCCTTTGTTGCCTGCGTTGTTGCTCGCAATACCTGCGGTGCAGAATATTGCTATTGACCGCGCTGCCGAGTGGGCAAGCCAAAAGCTTAGTACGAAGGTGGCGGTTGGACACATCACTATTGGTATGTTCAATCGAGTTGTGGTGCGCGACTTCTATGTTGCCGACTGGGACAACGATACTCTGCTCTATGCCAAGCGCGCTGAAGCCTATCTCGGTTCGCTGGCATCACTCGCAAAGAAAAATCTTGTTATCAATCACGCCGAGGTTCAGAACGGAAAGTTTGTGGTCAAAGAGACCACTCGTGGCTCTTTTGGCGTGAAGGAGATTACCGACCAACTTGCCAAAGAGGGTGAGGATAGTGGCTTCCGCCTTGATATACATACGATAGATGGCTCGGATGTGGATTTTGACCTTATCCGTATAGATGAGCATAACGAAGAGGGCGTAGACTATGCCGATATGCATCTGTTTGGCATAGATACTCATATCGAGAATTTTATCGTTAAGAGCGGTGGCTATGTGGCGATGGATATCGAAAGCCTCTCCTTTGTGGAGCGAAGTGGCTTCGTGCTGGACAATCTGACGGGAGGTCTTCTCGTGGATAATGGCAAAATTGAGATTAGACAGGGTTCGATACAGACAGCATTGAGTAATATAAATCTCGACTATCTTCTTCTTGATGGCGATGATTGGCTCAAATATCGCGACTTCATAAACAATATACCTCTCATCTGCACTGTAACCAATAGTAGTGTTTCGTCGGAGGATGTGGGCTATTTTGCACCCGAGTTGTGGGGTTGGAGAACCTCTTTGCGCAATGTCTCCGCTTCGATGAATGGTACGGTGGCCAACTTCAAGGGAAAAATCGCAAATGCAACCCTCGAAGATGGCGGAGTCTTGCGTGGCTCGGCTCGAGTAAAGGGGCTTATAGATGTGGAGAATACCCAATTTGATGTCAAGGTTGATAGACTGCGTACATCGAGCGAGGAGCTTATCTATCTATTGAGTAATATTGCCCATTTGTCGTTTGGAGAGAGTGCGACACAATATGTGGAACGCATACAAGGCGTAGACGCTTCGGGAGAGTTTAAGGGAACAATTCGTGATTTCAAGGCAAAGGCAAAGAGCCTGCTGAAAAGCGGAGGCTCGGTGGCTGTGGAGTGTGCGATGAAGAACCCTAGCGAAGGTCGCAAAGCAGTGGAGGCTACCCTATCGGCAAACGATGCCGACCTTGCGAAGATACTTGCGAATGAGATGTTTGGCTTGGCAACCTTCAAAGCCGATGTGGCATTGAAGTTTGGCGATGACCGCGCAATGAGATTTACGGGTAATGGTGAGATTGAGCGCGTAGGGTTGAACGGTTGCGACTATAATGATGTGGCTGTTGTTGCAGATATTGACGAGGGGCGTATTGCTGGCTCTGTGGGAGTGAACGATGACGCTTTGAAGCTCGATATGCAGACAATGATTGACATCTCTGACCGAAATATGCCACTCTACGATGCGGTGGTGTCGATAGAACACGCCAATCTTCACGCAATGAATATCAATAAGCGAGATAGTATCTCGGTGTTGAGTGGAGATGTGGGCTTGTCGGCACAAGGTTCGTCGCTCGATAATATGAACGGAGTGTTGCGTATTGCCGATGCTGAGTACAAGACGGTTGGCCGTGAATGTAGTGCAGGCTTGGTTGAGTTGTCTATCGAGAGTAATGAAGATGCCAGAAGGCTTGCTTTGACATCGGATTTTGCCGATGCCGTATTCGAGAGCCGTACCGCCTACAAAGATGTGTTGTACTATCTGAAAAATCTGTTGGTGCAGTATGCTCCAATGCTCTATGATGAGGAGGCACGCCAAAATATCGACACCCATGTTGCCAAGATAGGCGACGAGGTGGCTATTCTCTCCGTAACAACCAAAGATATAGACCCTCTGCTTGGTTGTATAACCGATGGCCTGGAGATGGCTGAAGGCTCGAAGGTTGAGATGCTGGTCAGCCCTTCGGATAACCGCTTTTTGATGCGTGCATCATCGGAATATTTGATGCATAAGAACTATCTCGCCACAAATATAGATGTCAAGGCTGGTAATGCAAGCGACTCGTTGGCTATGTCGTTATCTGCGGAGGATTTATATGCTGGAGCATTCCATTTTTCGGGCGTAGGCGTTAAGGGTGGCGCAAAGGACAATAATATACAGATAGATGCTATGTTTGCCGACTCGTTGCGTGATTTACAGGGCGAGTTGTCGGCAAATGCTAAGATTTCGCGCAAGAATAATCGTAGAAATATCTTCGTGTCATTCAATCCATCGTCGATGGAGAACGAAAATACACTCTGGCGTATAACGAGTGATGGTATCGAAATGGACTCTTCGCGAGTGGATATTCGTAACTTCGCAGTGCGTAGCGATACTCAAGAGTTATATGTCGATGGCGTGGCTTCGCGTAGCGATAAGGATTCGATTTATATGAGGTTGAAGAACTTCTCGTTGGCTCCATTTACGCAGATAACAAACCATATCGGCTACGAGATAAATGGTCGCACCAATGGATATGCTACGGTACATTCGGCTCTGAAGGATACCCGAATAGCTGCCCGAATAGAGATGGATAGCGTAAATGTCAGTGGCGTGGCAGTTCCTAATCTCTTGCTTACTTCGCAGTGGGACTTTGGTCGTAGTCGAGCTTCGCTCGATATCACTACGCGCGACGAGGGCAAGCGTGTTATTCAAGGATATTTTGCCCCTGCGCAGATGCGTTACTATGCTCGTATGCAGACCTCGGGCGTAAAGATGAGTTTGTTGGATCCGCTGTTAGAGGGTGTGATATCAGATACCGAGGGTAGCGCAATCGTAGATTTGTCTATTAGTGGCGAGAAACGAATGGCGGAGTTACGCGGAGATATAGTCGTTGATAGCCTTGCTACGACAATAGATTATACTCGTTGTAGATATAGCGCCCCAAGAGCTGTGATAAAGGTGGAGAATAATCGCCTTACGACAGTTGATGTGCCTGTTTTTGACAGGAACGGACATAGAGGAAAGATGGCGTTAGATGTCTCGTTGGCGCACCTTTCAAATATTGAGTATAATATTGGCATACAGGTCAATAATATGGAGGTGTTGAACACTACCGAGCGAGATAACTCGATGTTCTACGGAAAGATCTTTGCTACGGGTACGGGTTCGGTGCGAGGAGATAAGGCAGGCGTGAAGATGGACTTTGTTGCACGCAGTGACGATAACTCCAAGTTCTATATGCCTCTTACCGATGATAGCGAGATTCAGTCGGCAGACTTTGTGACATTTGCTACGGAGAATAGCGACACAACCTCCTATCTTGTGCGTAAGAAGTTGATGTTCGAAAATCGCCAGAAGCGTCGTTATACGAGCGGTGATGCGATGGATATAACTATGGCACTCGATGTGCGACCAAATGCCGAGGTGCAGTTGGTTATCGATCCTACCGTGGGCGATATTATCAAGGCTACGGGCGAAGGATTGTTGAATTTGCGAATTAACCCACAGGCCAATATCTTCGAGATGTATGGCGATTACACTATCGAGAAGGGAAGCTATCTATTCACCTTGCAGAGTATTGTAAATAAGTGGTTCGAAATTGAACCTGGCTCAACAATCCAGTGGACAGGAGACCCTCTCGATGCGATACTCAATATCGATGCTGTATATAAGTTAAAGGCCTCGTTGCAACCTCTGCTCGAAGGCTCTGTAACCGAGAGTAATCGCTCGACTCGCGCAGTGCCTGTGGAGTGTTTTATACACCTAACAGACCGCTTGACGCAACCAACGGTAACTTTCGATATTGTTGTGCCGAGTGCCGATTCGGAGGTTCAGGGACTTATATCGAGTGCCTTGGCTACACCGGAGAGTAAGTCGCAACAGTTCCTCTATCTGATAATTGCGAATAGCTTTATCTCGGAGTCCCAGAATGCGATGACTTCGTCAATTGGAGCATCGGCAACTGCAGCTACTGGATTTGAGTTGCTATCAAATCAATTTAGCAATTGGCTCTCGAATGATGATTATAAGATAGTTTTGCGCTATCGTCCGCGTACCGAGCAGATGAGCGAGGAGGTCGACTTCGGATTCTCGAAGGGATTGGTCGATAATCGCTTGCTGATAGAGGTGGAGGGAAATTATATTGTGGATAAGACGCAGGTGGTGAACGCTACCTCGAACTTTACGGGCGAGGCATATCTCACTTGGTTGATAGACCGTGCTGGAACACTCCGTTTAAAGGGCTTCACCCATACGATAGACCGTTTTGATGAGAACCAAGGTTTGCAGGAGACAGGTATAGGAATCTACTTCAAGGAGGACTTTAATAATGCGAAGGACTTGCGCTATCGTTTGAAAAACCGCTTTAAGCGCGATAAGGAGCGCCAGCAGAGCAACAAAAATAGGACAAAACAACAAACAAAATAAATTAAAAAACTAAAAGATTATGATCAAATTATTGCAGGCAGCCGAAGTAGCGGTAGAGACCGTATCGGCAAACAAAATGTCACTTTGGGAGATGTTCAACAGCGGAGGTTGGTTGATGTGGGTACTTCTTTTGTTGGGCGGAGTAACAATCTTTATTTTCGTGGAGCGCTTTGTGGCTATTCAGCGAGCGCAACACCTTGATATGCACTTTATGAACCGCATTCGCGACTATGTTGTCGATGGTAAGGTTAAGGAGGCTATCGCTTTCTGCCACCACGAGAATACCCCAATCGCACGAATGATTGAGAAGGGTTTGGAGCGTCTTGGTCGCCCTATGAGCGATGTGCAGAACGCAATCGAGAATGTTGCTAACCTTGAGGTGTCGAAGTTGGAGAATGGATTGCCAACCCTCGCAACTATCGCTGGTGGTGCTCCGATGATTGGATTCTTGGGTACTGTACTCGGTATGGTTCGTACCTTTATGGATATGTCTAATGCTGGCGGTACTGTCGATATGGCATTGCTTTCGGGCGGTATGTATGTAGCTATGGTAACAACCGTAGGTGGTCTTATCGTGGGTATTCCTGCATACTTTGGCTACAACTACCTCGTAGCTCGCATCGAGAAGTTGGTGTTCCGTATGGAGGCTAACTCTATCGCCTTTATGGATATTTTGAATCAACC
>JAEIGA010008009.1_pt1 | contig 16026 bp, 16 predicted proteins | sample 9270691 | NCBI WGS metagenome assembly JAEIGA01 (sample SAMN17057246, study PRJNA624740) | gut metagenome | biome: biome; isolation source: fecal sample | host: Bos grunniens | place: China: Xizang | collected 2019
AAAACCATTTTTTGATTTGGAATTACGATATTTACAACCATGGCCGGTCGGACAAAGTTCCATAAAACGAGAAAAAAGGATATATGAAATAAATTCATATATCCTTTTGGTATTAATTTACAAAATAATTGTAAGCCTTTATTGCGTTCTGTTGTCTAACACCATAGCTTCCAGAACCGCATCTTTCATATGATTTAGCAAATGCTAATGCCGCCTGTTGGGCGTCTGTCATATTTAAGAACGAATCGAAATTAAATCCTTTTTGGTATTTAAATCCATAAGTATCAAATTCATATTTGATTGTATCTTTTAAGAAATTACATTGTGTTTCAAGTCCGGCACCCCAAACTTCACTATATGCTCTATTCCATTGACACATTCCATAATAGTCATTAGATGATGAGGCATATCTAATATTAAGCGTTTGACCGCCGACCTCTGTCATCAAATTTCCCATGATACCTGCGCAAACATAATCGTTCCAACCTTGTTCTTTCATATAACGCCAAATTTGTGTGGCTACTGGATATTCATTTTCTTTTTGAAACCACTTTGCTTCTTCGGCAAGTTTAACCTGGCGTTCTTCTTCGGCTTCCATAGCAAGCAATACATCTAATTGTTCTTGATATTTTACTTGCTCATTGTTTGCTTCATGCCATTTGTCCTGTAACTCTTTAATTAACTTATCATCCTCTTCCCAGCCAAGAGCTCTTGCGCTATTAGCCATTGTGTGAGCATGATCTTTAATATATTGAGTTTCATTGATTTTGGTTGTTAATTCTTCTTTTGTGTAAGTTTCATTGATTTGTCCCGTAGCAACGGTTGTAAATACAATTCCTAATACTACACATAATAATAAACCAACAATTATGCTTACATATGTTCTTTTTTTCATTTGATATTTTCCTTTCTTGTTGTTTTTAAGGCAACAAGTCAAGGTATGTAATTAAATTTTAAAAGTAATAATCATTTCTGCCAACAATTTCATAATCTTTAATGTTAAATTGCGGAATTCCCCAAGTGCTCCGCGAACATGTGCCTACAGCATTAATAATTACATAACCTAAATCTGAATGTAAAAGTTCATATTCTTCTTCAGATGACTTGAATTTGACTAATGAACTCCCATCGTCTAACTTAATATTTAACATAGGTTTGCCTTTATCTAACCCATATAGATTAAGTTGACTACCGTATATCCTGAAACCTTCGATGGCAATAAGTGGATCTTCTACCCCTCGGCCCCAAATTTGCTCTTCATCCGCTATTTCTGCGAATTTTTGCGCACTTAAAGCACTATTACCATCCCATATAAGGTCTACATTATATATGGGAGCACAGTCAAAATCTTTGTAGGCTTCATTAACATATTTAACTAATGCATCATAGTTTTCAGCGGGGAAACCCACACCGAACGCTGATGCGTGACCTTGGGCATAATCAACCAACCCAGATTGTTCCAATAGTTCACGAAGACTACCAAGATTTGCTTTATCGTATCCTCTGCCGGATCCTCTCCAAAAAACTTTTTTAGTTTTAACCAACTCGCCATCAATTTCTTCTTCAAGAATATCAATTTCTTGATTCAAAATTAAAATTGGTCTATGGAAAGTATCCAATAATCCATTTGCAATCAAACCAGTTAAATTTTTATCTGTTGCGTATTTGGGATCTAATCTAATTGCTAAGATTTTATTTTCAAGTAGATTTTCATCCTTAATTGTTTGTAAAACTGCGTCCATAGCATTGTCTTTTAAACGTGTTTGTCTATTTTTAACATTGGTGCAAGTTCTTACTGCTTGTTCCACTCGTGTTTCTACTTGTCCCGAACAACCGCGCTTGGTCGACGGCACAGTTTGAAATGCTAAAAATTCTATCATTGATTCAAATACTACTTGTTTCTCTTGAAGCGTTCCGCTTCGTGAGATTGCGTTAAGAAAGGGTGCTATATACCACGCAATATTAAACGGCGATAATTGCTGCCCTTCAAAATGAAATTTATCCTTTTCCACCATAGTTTTCAATAGGGGATTTTTAAATTCTTTCATTCCGCGTAAGATTATTTCACGAACCTCAAAGTCTTTAAGACTCATAACATCCGCAATAATACCTACCGTCGCTAAATCAACATAATCATTGGCGTAATCAAAGCCAAGTAAACTGTCAATATAGCAACAGAATTTGTAAACTACACCAGCACCAGAAAGTGATTTGTTTGGATAATCACCCAATTGATTATTTATTACACACGCATTTTCAGAAAATTTTTCAGTTTCGTGATGATCCAATACTAATACATCAATTCCTTTTTCGGCAAGTAATCTATGCTCTTCGAAATCAGAAGATGAAGAATCGGGTGCGATGACTAATTTTACATCATCTGGAATTGTCTCGACTAACAATCCATGTTGTTTACCATCGTGGACACGATAAGATATTTGTGTTTGGACAAAATGGGGGAATAAACAATTTAAGTAGTTAATTAAGATTGCGGCACTTGTATAACCATCACAATCAGCATCTACTTGAATGAAGATTTTATCATTTTGTCCTATATGTGAAATGAGCATTTTAGCCCCTTCGCGTATATTGGTTAATAGCAACGGGTCCAAAAGTTCATCTGCACTTGGAAATTTAAAACGGGTAATGTCTTCAAATTTAATACCTCTATTAATAAGAACCTATTCTACTGATTTTAAAGAATCGCATACAGGATTTATTAACTAATATCTCATTTAAATAACACTCCTTACTATATTTAAAATTTGTAATAAATACATTAATTTATTTTCTCCTTAATAATAGTTGATAGCATGAAATGGTGGACACATCGTGCAAGCCTCTATAATAGGCATCATATCATATGGAATACGTTCATCAACTAATGAAATATTACATTTTTTGCCACGTGCACTTTCTGCTATTACTACTGCTCGCCATATATCGCCATTTTCAAATTCAACCAAATATTCTTGCCTTGATTGTCGAATTTTTTTTGGTTTTATATTCCAATAAAATTCATAATCTTTTATTAAAGAATCGAGTTTGCCGCCGCAGGTAGGGCGGTCTAGCCCCCAGACAATTCCTTTCATTAAAGTAAAATCCTTTCTTTAAATAATTGTAAAAATATATCTTTTCCTTGGTCTATTGGCGCATCTTTATATCCTAATAAAGTTCCTTTATCCCAAAGAAAACTTACTACACAATCATTTTTATATTTATTATGTAATTTTGTTAATTTTCCACTCCATTGTTTACTTTCTGTGGTGTTAAGTTCTTGATACTGTTTATCAAATGCTACTACAATTTCTTCTGCACCACAATCTAATAATAACTGCATTTGATGCGCTGATAAATTACTACCACAACAAGCAACGGCAATATTGTTTTCAATTCCAAAATAACTCATATATTTAAGAACTGCCTTTTCACTTTCAAACACAATTGCCTTTTTTACTATCGGTATTTGATTCTTAGCCCAATTTAACCCATATAAATTCATTCCAAGCGGGTGATTATATTGAATATTATTTATTCTTAATGGACGATATTTGCCAAATCGCTCACCCTCATCTTTACACATGGTTCTTCCTCTAAGGCCGACGAAACGGTCATTAATATCATAATGAGGAATTGTTATTTGGTCGCCGCCAAGATAATAACCTATATGACTATATTCAATTATTTCCTGTTCAATATCTTCTTCAAGCCAAGGAACAAGTTTTAATTGATAATTAAATCGGGATAATATATCATTATCATATTCTTTTAGAATAATTTGTTTTTTATTATTTAATTCAATATTTTGAATTCTATCATAATTTGATAAAATATCCCAATCTACTAATTTATCAACATCAGGCGCATCTTCAAGGCGGCCGGCAATTCCCATACGAGCTGCGATATATCTTATGGCATCATTTAAGTCCATTTTTTTGTTATATTGAATATCAAAAACTTTTATAGTTAATTCAAATATATCAAATGATGAATCGCAACCAGTATAGCAATAAAACAATTTACTATTTTCATAAAAATATAATTTTTTACTGCCTTCACCTGGAACATTATGACAAATGGTTGAACTTAACAATCCAAATTCAGTGTATATGGGATCGCCGCCCCATTCTTGAAGTAAATCAAATATGTTTTCTATTGATAAAGCATTTCTTATTTCTGATTTATCAAAGACAACCATAATTAGCTAATTACAACTCTGGTGCATTCACCCTTAACGCCAAATTCTTCATTTACCAAGTCGCATAAAAACGCCTGTGGGTGTTTTTTCTTTTCATCACCTTTGCGCGCATTTAAATAAGCATTAGCCATTGCTTCTGGCATTTTATATTCAAATCCACAATAATTAATTGATTCTTTCTTCTTATTATTTGTTTTTGCCATAATTTGTTTCCTCCTCAAAATGCTGAATCTTCTTCTAAAACTATTTTTATATCATCAATACTTTGCATTTCATAATCATAAGTAGTGCAGAACATCGGTTCTACTCGACAACAACCTAAATCGGCTTTACACCAAAGATATATTCCTTTGTATCTGCCTCTACGATTTTTATAAACCGACATTTTAATTGTTGGTTGTTGAAAAACATTAGTGCAAAGTATTTTATCTAACTTAACCAAATCTTCATCTTTAACTGGCAATAAAATTGCTCCATAGTCAATCTTATCGGCAATCGCCTTAGCGCCACGAAGTAAGTTTTGGTCTGGCGTTTCACTATTTTGATATTCGCCATTTAACTGTGTGGCTGACATAATGAAAATACCATATTGATTACATATATCTTTTAAACGAATTGAAAGCATAAATAAGATATTATCTTCTCTTAATTTAACACCGCCACTACGTCTTGTTATTTCTTCTAAAATTTTAAGACTTGTATGAATATAATCGTGAAAACAAAATTTAATATCGTGGTCACGAATATTTTTCTTGATTCTATCCTCAATGTCTTTTAGTGAAAAGTCAGGTAATTCCTCTATATATAAAGGACTATCCATAAGAATTTGCGCCGCTTTACGCACGCGTTCTTCTTCATCGTTAACATATTGACCATTTAAAATATGTTCTTCATTAACACCTGATAAGAATGCTAACATCATTGTTTGAATTTCACTTTTCTCTTGCTCTGTTGCTATATATAATGTAGGCTCTTTTGTTCCATTATGAATCCAACCAAATCTTTCATCATATATTTCATTACAAGCAATATAACAAGCATCCGCAATCATTGTTCTAGACTTGCCGACGCCAGTAGGGGCCGATCGCAAATAAAACTTCTTTAATCTCGCACCTCTGGTCACCGTGTTAATTAACGGACCATATAAAGGAACACCTACTTCTGGATGTTCTTTTAATGAATCAATCAAGTCTATAATTCCTTCACCAGCTTGAATTGCTTCTTCTCCTACGTCATCAACATATTTTAAACGAATCATTTCTATTTTATTATCTATTTTATCTGCGATTTGTTCTAAACTTGAATTATCTAATAAGTCTTCTTGTATTTGTTTTTTCTTCGTATCAAGAATATTATCAGCATCATAAATGTCACTTACATCAACTCCATAAGCATCATAGGCTCTTAACAAAGTGAATTTTTTAAGTCTGCCATAATAATAATCAAACGCTTCTGGCAAACAAGTTTCCGAAACTTTTAATAGCCATTCTTCGCCTTTCTGTTGTTTAAAAATCGCTGCCGATTTCGGTCGAGAAGACAAAAAATCTGAAATATTTTCTAATGTAATTTTATCCGCGCCAAGTTCATGAATTTTATAAATTGCACCAAATGCTATTCTATGAAATTCATCGGCAAAATCTTCATCAACTATTGTATATTTATCTGTATATTCTAAAATTTGAGGGTTTTTGAACACGGAACCAATAACTTGCATTATTGCCGTAGTATCTACATATTTTGACGCCATTAATCTTGTTCTCCTTCCTCATCTAAGAAACTAAATAAATTTCTTTTTTTTACTTGCCTTTGCGGCACTGGGATTCTAACTTCTATGGTTTTGGGAACAAATCTTTCAACTGATTTGGCATCTGAAATATTGTTTTGTTTTTGTTGGGCTTCCCAAATTGCATAATAGTAATTGTAAGCGTGTTGGTAGACGAATGGGACGATTCCAATTCCGCCTTGTGCTTTTCCTTCATCAAATTTATTCCCCTTTACTTCATAATAATAAACCAAAGCCTTATGAATGCCTGAATATGTAAATCCATGATTTGTTATATAATCTTGAATTTGCTTTTTAATTTTAGCATAAACATAATCGCTACCAAATAAAGTCATTATATATTTTTCTAATTTCTCTTGTTCCGTAAGTTCTCTTGTTTGTTCTAAATCAAAACAACTTTGATGTGCATACTTCCCATTACTAAATACTTTAAAAGGTTCTTCTAATTTATTAAAAGTTTTTTTACAATATATACAAGTTACAAAATCATTAGGGTCTACAATTTTTGGCTTTTCATTTTCGGGATGTAAAGCCTGTTCTCTTAAAGCACAACTGGCATGTGCATATCTGCGTGAACCAGTTATAGCATAAGCTTCTTTATCTCTATCAAACCTTGTTTTACAAATGGTGCAAATTACATTATGTGCCATAAAGAACCTCTCCTTTCTTTTATAACTTTATTTTACATATATATTATAACATATTTTTTATAAAAAATCAAGTCGAGGATTGTTACTTCTCCTCGACCGATATTTGAATTAGAGCAAATCGCTCTTAATTTCGTTAATAATTAAATAAATAAGTTCAGCCTGTTCGGGTGTTGCTTCCGCAACTTTTTTACCTTTGCCTAAATATTTATCAACAATACTTGTTAATTTAATTGCGTTAGTCTGGTTTTTAGCCATAACTGCACTAACAATTTCCTTAAACTCAGCCATAAGAGCATCATAATCATATTCTACAATAGTAACTGGCGCTTGGCGTTCATCTGTAACGAACTGACCGTTTGTTTCTGCTGCTTCGGCATCAATAGCGGCATTTAATGCTTCTGTTAATGCTGGATAAGTAAAGTCAATTTCTGATGCTATATGCTTAAAACGGCAACCACATCTAATACTATTATCGCTTGAACGCAATGTTAATACCATTTTTGATGTGCCGTCTGCTGAAATCTTTGGATGAGCATAACCAATAATATCGCTCATATTTTCAATAATTGATAATGCTGATGTCTGCATTGATGAACCAATTTGCTGATATTCATTTGAATTCTGTGGTTTAATTGTTTTTTCTTTGTCGTGTGAAATAAATACAACTGCATATCCTAATTGTGTTAATGTTCTAAATACATCTTCAAATTCTTTCTTGTATTTAGCCCAACCATTAGTGCTCCAACCACCATCACCAATGTTTTCAATGCCTAACTGATTACAAATATATTTTTGACAGCAATCTGCCGCAATATCTGCTGTATCTATAATAATACTTTTAAACTGTTCTTTTATTTCTGGTTTCTTTAATTCTCTTACTACCTGTTTCATTTCACCCCATGAAGTAACATCCTGTGCCATTACACCAGGCAAAGCATTGTATCCACGTTCAAATGCGAGCAATAAGTGACCTGGCATTTTACTACCAAAGGTTGTTTTACCGCACTTAGCTGGTCCATAAATAAATGTAATGTAACCACTTAAATCACGTGATACTTTATGGGGTTTTAAATCTAATAAATTTATAGCCATATCTTATAAACTCCTTCTTAATATACGTTCTAATTCTTTTCTATCTATTGGACACCATTCGTCTATGGGCCAGACTTTAATTCTCTGGCCCCTAGCGAAATTTGTTGAGTTTAAATTAAAAGTTAAATCCACTGTTTGAAGGTGCTGCTACGTTTGCGCCCTGTGATGCTTTGTATTCATCCTGACGCTGTTTCATAGTAGCAAGATATGTTTCACGTTCTGCAATTGCGTTTGCAAGTTCATTCGCAGTAAGAATACCATCTGTATCCCATTCATATGGTTCTCTTGCCGCACCAGTGATTACAAAATCTTTTCTTGATGATTTTACTTCACGAACTGAATCTTCGCCAAATGCTGATTCTTCTGTAATTGTGCGAACAATAGTTTCTGATACCTGACGTCCCCATACTTTTGTGAATGTAGGGTTTTTGCTTGATGCTTCAAGACTCATAAAATAGTCAATCGCTTTTGGATTAATTGCACTGAATTCTACTGGCAATAAAGAACCACGGAAATCAAAGATTGCGCCCTTAATAATTGCTTTTTCTGGCAAATTCTTTTCTTCATCAGCTTCTTTAATGCTTACACCAGTAATTAACATATCACAAGTGAATGTATTACGAGTGTTTTCATCTTCTGCAAGAGAGTCGGCTACATGAACAAATCCGCCTTCGTTTCTTTTTGCACTTACAAGTTCTTCTTTGCCGTTTCTATCAGTATAGAATTCATTAAGTCCAAGAGCTGAATCAATTCTTAACTTTGTAGCATTTTCTTTTCCGTTTGCCATTACAGTGCCGAATTTTTTATCTATAATATTCATCAAAGTTGTAAATGTTGCATTAGTTGAACCCTTTGATGTTTTTTCTGTTACATAAGTAAAATGAACTGGAACAATGTTAATTCCTGCGTCATCTGTTGCGATATCAATAGTTCCTGAAATAAATTTAGTTCCAGGATTTTTAGAATTAGGACCACTTTCTTTTAATTCAAGTTTGCTTTCATAAAGTAATCCTTCAATGTGTGTAGAATTAATACATTTTTTCATAATATTCTTTTTCTCCTTTATTTATATAAATTAATTAATTTCAATATTTTTTCCTTTTTCAGTTATTACATATAATACTGGTGAATCACCGATTTTTTCAACGAACCCATCAGTTACCAATTTACGCATTGCGCCAGACACACTTCTTGATGATACAAACAAAGCTTCTGCAATATCTTTTGCTTTCATTGCTGGTGCGCCATCTGGCAAAGTTTTAAGATATTCTATTACAAGCTTACCATTATCAGTAAACAATGGTTTTTCAACATCTTTTGCCCCTTTTAACGCATTCCAATAGTCTAATACATCTGGGTCTAAATCATTTAGGTCAATTTTTGAAAATAAGGCATTTTCAACACATTCAATAAATTTTTCTTTTTTACTCATAACTTTTCTCTCTTTCTTATAAAAATAAATTTAATTTATTTCTTACTTTGTATATATATTATAACATATTTTTTTAGAAAAATCAACTTAAAGATTTAATCATTTTCATAATGATTCGTGTTAATCAATTCTTCAAAATAGGGTAGGGTTTCGATCCATTTACAAAACTCTCTCCATTCAGGTAAACGGTGATTTTTTCTTTGAATATATATATTTTTAAGACAACGATAATTAGTTGTCATTCTCGCCGTTAAATTAAAACCAGCTGGGTTAGAATATAAAATTTGTAAATATAAAAGTGTTAATGTGGCTTTTATATTATTAAGTTCATCTTCTGGTAATTGATGTGCTTCATCTTTAAGATAATCTTGTAGTTTATTATATTCTTTTACTTTTTCCTCCATAATATCAATCATGCGAGGATCTACATATTCATTATATTGTCCACGCAAATCGAATTTGGTGATACGATGCATAGTAGATTGGCTTGATACGAATTCAAGAAATCTGTATCTTTCAGCCTCAACCCAAGCTTTATTAGTGAAAGTTAAATCAAAACTTACTCTAATGCCAGTCATAAACTATCCATGTGCGCCATTACCTGTATCACAAGCTTTGGATAAATTATGTCCTCTTTTAAGGTCTTTTTCATCTAAATCTCGATCCTAAGTCGCCATCGTGCGCATTGGATATCCACTAGCAATTAGCGATTCTTCCAAATCGTAAATTCTTACATTCTCAACTTTCATACTATTCTCCTTTATCTCTTATTTAATGCTATATCCATATTCTTTGGCTCCAAAATAATCTTGCCAATAGTCTTCTCGTTCATTTAGTTGGGCACGGGAACATTCTTCAATTATTTCAAATGAAAAATTTTCTACTCCATTCTCTAACATCGCTGGATAAAGTTTATTACGGGTTGGGGCTTCTGCTCCTATACCGCGTTTAATGTGCTATTTCCAGCGCGCGGCTATATCGGCCGCCTAACCAACATAACATTTTTGATTATTAAGGTTAGTGATTTTATAAATTCCCGTATGAATTCCAGAACCTACTACACGACCAATTAAGTCCGTATAAGGTTTTTCATAATAGACTTTCCAAATGACTTTATTAAGTGGTTCACTATCTCTTAATATAGTAGTTACTTCTCTTAATTTTACTATTTCATTAATATCTATTTCTGGCAAATTTAAGCGATAAAAATCTTGTTTGATTTCCATTTCTTCTCGCCGTTTAGCTGCCTCAACGGCTGCTAACACCTTGGCTGTAAGTTCGGCCAAACGGGCTTCGGCAGTTTTAATTTGTGTATTAGTAGCTGTTAAAGTGCTACTTAATTTTTCACTATTAAATGCCATAGCCTATAAATATTCTTGTTCAGCCTATTTTCTCGCTTCTTCATATTCCGCCGACATTTTATCGGCAGCGGCACTCATTTGTTCATTTGCTAATTCAAAACTTTTTTCATAAATTGTATTAGCACTTTCTTCTGCCTACTTTTGGATATCTACAATATGCTTTTTAATCTACTCAACATTTTCTTGTAATTGCTATTTTTTAGTTGTGTAACTAGCACATTGACTTTCAAGATATAGCATATCGGCGCGTAATTTATCATTTTTTTCTTCTGTTTCTGTATCTAAAATCTTAGTGGCTTTTACCTTTGGGTTTAAGATAACATAAACAATTGTGGCGCCGCACACAATTCCCAATAAAAATAATATTCCAATAATCATAGATAAAAATAAAGGGGAGACAAATATTTATCTCCCCTCATACGCTTTATTCAATCGGATTATTCAGCGTCAGCGTCAGCATCTGGGTCAAAAGCCATACCTTCTGCTGTAAGGCTTAAAAATTTAACAGCCTTATGTGAACCATCTTCAAGTTCGATTTCAGCAGGAGTTCTTACTCCAAGACCTTTTCTCTGGATAGCTGAGGTAAAGATACCATCAACACTTCTTTTTTCAAGACCAAGAGCTTCAGCAACGTCAGCTGATGTTACGTTTTCTCCGTTAATACCTTTCAAATAATTTAATACTTTTTTTGAATTTTCTTTCATAGCCATTTTAATTTGTCTCCTTTTTAATAATTTTATTTTTTTAATATATATAAAATTTTTCTGAAAAAATTAAGACATTTTTTGCGAAAGAATATCCTAAACCATTTCGTCTAAGGCAATCATGTCCTCTATACCGATGGCGTGGCTAGATAAATCCATAATTGTATTTTTAGCCTTCATGATTTCATTTTTATCTGAACTTTTTTGAATAATAAATTCAGCATCTGCTATTCTCTTCGCAAGCGATTTGAGTTCTTTTTTCTTCATAAAAAATTTCATTCCTTATCTTTAATAATATTATATCAAAAATTTTTAGAAAAATCAACTTAATGACACCAACAGGTGAAATTTTTTCTAAAATTTTCTTCCTTATTACATAAATATTATATCAAAATTTTTTAGAAAAATCAACTGTTAGATGCCAAACATCTGACGAAAATCTTCTTCTGATATAATAGGTATGTCTAGTTTTTTGGCGGTAGTGTTTTTGGACGATGTTGAATTTACATCGTTATTAATCAAATAGTGTGTTTTGCTACTAATTGAACCAGACACTTTTCCTCCAAGTGATTCAATAATTGATTTTAATTCATCACGATTTTTATAATAATTTAGTTTTCCAGTAATTACAACTGTTTTATCTTTTAATTCACTTGCCGTTTCGGTTTCACCGATTTCTAAGGCGCGTATCATGAGATAATTATCGGCTAAATTTATCGCTTCTTTGTAATCAAAATTAACTAACGAACTATGCATTTCTGCTCCAAAATTTGGCAGTTCATAAAAATTGAATTTTGTTTCAATTGCTTTAATAAAGTTCGGCCAAGCGAGGAAGTGAGTCATCAAATCCTTCGATGCCCTAGACCCAATCAACGGGATACCTAGCGCGGCAATAAACTTATCTAAATCACAATTTTTTGATTCATTAATTGCATTTAAGATATTATTAACTGATTTTTCACCGAAGCCTGGTTTATTCATCCATTCTGTTCTGTAAATATATAGATTAAAAATATCTTCATAAGATTTAACCCAATCCCATTCAATTAATTTTTCTAATGTGGCTTTGGATAAACCTTTAATATCTAATCCTTTTTTACCACAAAAATGATCTAATCTATTAATTAATTTACCTTCGCATTGTGGATTCATACACAATAATTCAATAGTTCCACTAATACTTTGATGAATTTCTGTTTTTCCACCGCATACAGGACATATCTTTGGTGCAAATAAATATTTACCACCTAAAACATCTGATTTTGCTGCTGATTTAATTTGTGGAATGATTTGATTTGCTTTATACACTTCAATTTTTTGACCGATATAAGGCGTGCCTAGTATTTCATTTAATACACTAACATTATGCATACTCGCTCTACTTACTTCGCATCCATCTATTTCTATTGGCTCAAATACTGCGACCGGTGTAAGAACGCCTGTTCTACCCATAGTCCATTCGATACCAATCAACTTGGTTTCATATGTTTCGTCATAAAATTTAAATGCTATACCACCACGAAAGTGATGGTCAGTATTTCCAAGAGAGTCATAGTATTTACAATCATTATATTTTACAACTAAACCATCTATTGGAATGCCTTGATCCTTAGCACTATCTTTAAAAAATTCAATATTGTGTTCACTAAAATTACCAAGTGTAGTAAAATCTGTAATTTCAAATCCCAATGAATTTAAAAATGATAATCTACCACTTAATTTTTCAACATCTTCAAGGTGGTCATCCACACCATAATAATTTACTGCATCCCAAGCAATGAAACTTAAATTTCTTTTTGCACATTCTTTACTATCAAGTAATCTTATACTACCAGATGCAAAATTACGAGGATTTTTATATTCATTTTCAAATTCTTTAAAATGATGGGTTTTACAAATAATTTCACCATCAACTGTTAGTTTGCCTTTATAAGCAATTTTCTTTGGGATATTTTTAACTACCATAGCATTATGTAGTATATCTTCTCCAATTTCGCCGTCTCCTCGGGTCTCTGCGGAAATTAAGTTTCCATCTTCATATCCAAGAGAACAAGTTAAACCATCTATCTTTAACATAATAATATAATCTTTATTATTGATAAAAGAATTTATTTCTTCTATGCTTTGTGTTTTTTGTAAAGATAACATTGGATGATTATGTTTAACCTTTTTCAAATCATTTACTACTTCATAATTAATTTTTTGAGTGGGCGATTCTGGTAAATAATATCCTGTCTGATTTTCTAAATCAAATAATTCAAAATATAATTTATCCCACTGTTCGTCAGTTATAATAGGATTTCCTTCATCATACAATTTAGTATGATAATTAAGTTCACTAATTAATTCTTTAATTCGATTAATCATTATTTAACTCCTAATTACATATATTATTTTAACAAAATTTTTTAGAAATGTCAATATAAGGGGGAATTTAATCCCCCTATATTATACTTTTGACACCGAAATAATATTATTATCTTTAATAACTATTGTTCCTAATGCCGGACGCGAACCGATTGTAATATCCTTAGCAGAAATACAAATAGAATTAGTATCTCCGCAGATTAACAAGTTGTCTTCATCCGACACCAAGGCTGCGGCGGCAATCTCAACTTTATGACAAATTAAACCTTTTCCACCGCGCTTTTGGATTGGTAGCTCTGATGATGCGAACTTTTTAGCCATACCATTAGTAGCAAATATAGCTAAATAATCTTTTTCATCACGAACGGGTAATGCTGCGACAATTTCATCATCTTTACCCAAGTTAATTCCTTTAACACCAGCAGTAGTTCTTGATGTTGCGCCTATTTCAAGTGAATTAAATTTAATTCCCATACCATTCTTTGTTAATAAAACTAATGGTTCATCTTTAATAAGACTTACAGAAACCAATTCGTCGCCTTCTTTAATATTAATCGCCGCAATACCGGTCTTTTTCTTTGTTTTAATATATTCATCAAGGCTTGTTTTCTTAACTAAACCATTTTTAGTAACAAATAATACATATTGTGCATCTGTATCACGATAAATAGAATAAATTACCGTAGGATTTTCATTAGTTTCCATAGCGATTAAAGACTTAATAGACTGACCTGCTGACACATTAGTCCCTACTGGAATATCATTTACAAGTAAACGATACATCTTACCTTTATCACTAAAAACCATTAGTGAATCGATGGTGTTAGTTCTTAATACCATACTTGTAATATCGTCTTGTGTTTTTACACCCTTGCCGTTTCGCTTTTGGGTTCGAAATGACGAGGTCGGCACTCTTTTAACGCAACCACTTTCTGTCAATACTACCACACATTTTTCTGGCTCAACAAATTGAATTTCTTTTTCTTCTTTTGTTTCTGCTTCAATTTGTGTTATAGTAGTTCTACGATTATCGCCATATTTTTTCTTTACTTCATTAAATAATTCAGTTAATTTTGGAACGGGATTTTTAAGAATTTCTTCCAATGTGTCGGCAAGTTTCATTAAATCCTTCTTTTCATCCTGAATTTCTACTTTTTCAAGTTTGGCAAGTTTTGCTAACTTCATATCAAGGATTGCTTTTGCCTGGTGCTCTGATAGCTTATACTTCGTCATAAGGGCCGTTTTAGCTGCCGCGGCAGACTCACTTCCCTTGATTAAAGCAATAACATTATCAATATCTTCAAGGGCGATTAACAAACCTTCTAAAATATGAATTTTAAATTTTACTTTTTCTAAATCAAATTCTGTTGTTCTTGCTAATACATCTTTTTGATGATTTATATAAACTTCAATTAATTGTTTTAAATTTAACAATCTTGGTTTTTTATCCACAAGTGCCACTTGATTAAAACTATATGTGTCTTCTAATCTAGTGAATTTAAACAATTTAGCAATGATTGGTGCCGAACTTACTCCTTTACCAAGTTCAATAACGAATCTAACGCCATCCTTATTACTTTCATCCCTAATGGCCACAATTCCTTCTATTTTCTTTTCTTCACAAAGCTTGTCAATATCCTCAATCAAGCTTTCTTTGGATACTTTATATGGAATACTTGTGAAAACAATACTGTCTTTTCCGTTCGATGTTTCCACTGTATATTCTCCACGAAGACGAGCTCTACCCTTACCAGTTAGATAGGCACTTGGTAATTCGTCTTTATTTATCAATAATCCACCAGTCGGAAAATCAGGTCCAGTAATATAATTTAATAAATCCTTACATTCTACATTTGGATTTTCCAAAACCGCAATAATCGCATCCATAATTTCATTAATGTTATGTGGCGCAAACGAACAAGCCATTGCCACTGCGATACCTGTTGTTCCATTTACAAGCAGATTTGGAATTAGACCTGGTAAATATATAGGTTCATCTTCTTCATCGGTATAGGCGGGTTGCCAATCAACCGCATTCTTTTTAATATCTTTTAACATATCTTCGCCGATTTTAGCAAGTTTACATTCTGTATATCTATATGCCGCTGCTTCATCACCATCTCTTGAACCATTGTTTCCGTGAAAAGCAATCAAAGGATAACGCATATTCCAAGGTTGTGATAACCACACCAAAGCCCCGTAAATTGAACTATCACCGTGTGGATGAAATCTACCCATTGTGTCTCCTACTGGTTGTGCGCACTTTACGAACTTCTTGTCATTTTTATATCCTTTATCAAACATATCCCACAAGATTCTTCTTGCTACTGGTTTTAAACCATCTTCCGCCGAAGGAATTGCTCTATCTGTAATAACACTTAAACTATAATCAAGAAAACTTTGTTCTACTTCTTCAATAATAGGTGTTTGTATAATATT
>JAEIGA010008010.1_pt1 | contig 16025 bp, 12 predicted proteins | sample 9270691 | NCBI WGS metagenome assembly JAEIGA01 (sample SAMN17057246, study PRJNA624740) | gut metagenome | biome: biome; isolation source: fecal sample | host: Bos grunniens | place: China: Xizang | collected 2019
TACGACGTTTCTAATTTCGTCCGTTCTGTAAACTTTCATTTCGTGTGCCTCCTTATTTGTAGTATCACATGTTGATATTGTACTAAAATTTTCAGAATATTGCAACACTTTTATTTGATTTGCACAGACTTTTTCTTTTTTGCGTTAAAGTATCACAGTATCAGCTTGATTAAGTGATTTTTTCTTCTATTTGTATATAAACGAAGCCCTCTGTGAATAATAATAAAAATATAAATCGAAAGGAATTCATATGTTATATTTTTTATTATTTTCTATATTCACATTTATCGCCGGCATCCTCTACTGCTGCATCCGCTGTGCTTCTGAATACGATAAAGAAATCGAGGACATGGAGCAAGAAGAGTTTCTCAAGAATTGGAAATAGGATTATAGACATGCGCTATTGCATGTTCTATAATCCTATTTTTCTTAGAATTCCTTCTTACACATATCAAGTGCGGATGCGATGACTGCATCCATGTCATAATACTTATATTCCCCTAAACGACCACCAAAAACAACCTGCTTTTCTTGCTGAGCAAGTTCCTTGTACTGCTGATACATCTGTTCATTTTTCTCATCGTTCACAGGATAATACGGTTCGTCACCTAATTTCCATTCGCTACTGTATTCGCGGCTGATAACGGTCTTTGGCTGTGTGCCAAATTCAAACCATTTGTGTTCAATAATACGGGTCCAAGGAGTCTCCCTATCTGTATAGTTCACTGCCGCATTTCCTTGATAATTCGGCATATCGAGCACTTCGGTCTCAAAACGGACACTACGATATTCCAATGCTCCTAGCTTATAATCAAAATACTCATCAATGGCACCCGTATAGATAATCTTATCAGCCATAGCATTCCACTCTTCGCGATTCTCTAGATAATCTGTGTCAAGTCGAATCTCCATGCCCTCCAGCATGCGTTCTACCATCGCTGTGTATCCACCTTTTGGAATCCCCTGATATAAGGCATTAAAATAATTATTGTCAAATGTGAAACGAACTGGTAATCGTTTGATAATAAACGCTGGCAAATCCTTGCAATCGCGTCCCCATTGTTTTTCTGTGTAACCTTTTATCAGTTTTTCAAATATGTCTCGCCCAACTAACGAGATGGCCTGTTCTTCCAGATTCTGTGGCGTGTCAATTCCTGCTTCCTTCCTCTGCTCTTCAATCTTCGCAGCAGCCTCCTCCGGAGTTACAACACCCCACATCTGATTGAACGTATACATATTAAACGGCAGCGAATACAATTCACCTTTAAAATTTGCCACCGGGCTGTTCGTAAAACGATTAAAATCCGCAAATCGATTCACATACTCCCACACTTCTTTATTATTAGTATGAAATATATGTGCTCCATACTTGTGAACATTGATATCTTCAATCTTCTCCGTATAGACATTACCTGCAATATGAGGGCGTCTGTCAATCACTAATACACTTTTTCTGTTTTGCTTTGCCTGTTGTGCAAAGACTGCGCCGTAGAGGCCGGCACCAACTACTAAGTAGTCGTATGTCTTCATTTATTTATCTCCTTTGGAGTGTTTTCGAGTCACTTTATAGCCTATCCAATATATGAAACCGCCAATCAAACCACCAAGTGTGTTGTAGAACAGGTCGGAAAGTTGGAATGTTCCAAGTCGCAGGAACAATTGTAAGAATTCAATCGACAACGAGAACAAGAAAACAATCTTTACTGACTGCCATATAGTCGTAAGTATCTTGGCACCTTCGCCAAGAATCTTCTCATGGAAACTCCAAAGTAATAATACAGTAAATGGTATAAATAATGCGAGATTTTCAATAATTTCTGTAGTCAATTCACCATTCGGTTTATGTAACCCCCAAATACCTATTACATTTTCCAATGCATTCAACCATCGATTTCTATTTAGAAGAGTTCTAAATAAAATTAATGCAGAATAAAAAATTAAAAAGAAGATTTTACGAAAGGTTACATTGTTTTTAAATGATTCTATCCAACGTTGTATCAATGCTCTCCATCCATAATCTTGCACAAACATATATACAAACATAAACAATACCGTTAAAATTAATGCAAATCCGAGCGGTTGATACAACGCATCTAGCACATTTTCAATAATTTTTTTTCCTATTTCTATCATGACTTCATCCTCCTTTAGACTAAATCATATTTTCTCAATAATCTCATCCGTCTTTGACTAATCTTCATGCTTTCAATCGTAATATTTCGATCATTACCTCTACTTTTCTTAGTATATCTTCCCCAACGTTTTAACCATGCAATAGGCAATAACCATGGCTTCTTTAACAAATAAGGTGCCTGATCTAACATATACACCTTGTTCGGAAACACAGAACGCCATATAACAACCAACATATTGCTTGACTTATTGCTTAAATAATTTGCAGAAGCACGCATTGTTGCTCTTCCCGCAGTAACTTCCGCTTGCGATTTGTTCCCAAATGCACCACACTGAACCATGTCATCTAATAATTCATCCGGACAATTTGGCTCTTGCATAGCATGCAATTCAAACCCCAAATAGTGATTACCAATATGTATCATATCATTCCAAAAAGCGAAGGCTTTGAATTCACACAACGTCTTGTCTAACTGCTCAAAATCAATTTCTTCACCAAACTGTTTTTGATACAACAAGATATCCAACATCTGTCGAATTCCAAAACCGCCCAGTGTAAAGTGCTTAAATGCGTGTAAAATCAAAAAGGTCAAATGATCTTGATGGTTCATGGTTCGAATCGGAACATTTTGAATATCAACTTCCCTATAATCCTCGAACACATTCACAAAATGGTCGCTCATCCGAGCTCTGTCTTCTGTTTCTCTTCCCATCGGGTTCAAATGTAATTCAATATGTAATCGTTCCTTTGGATGAATAAAACTAACCTCTTGCAACCGCTCAATCTGTGATTCTGACTCTTTCTCAATCTCTGAAATATATCCATTGGCAATCAAAATACTTTTTGCCTGTTCATACTCATTTGGACGGATCAAAATATCCTCATCTCCAGAAGGTCTGTGATCACATAATGATTCATATAGTTCACGACAGATTAATCCTTTCATAACAATTGGATTAATTCCATTCTCAATAAACGATTCATACAACTTCAAAAAAGCACTTGTGCGTCTAACCTGTGCAGATACTATAGATATACTTTCGTTCATTTCCTTTTCGTATTCAGGTCTAGAAATATATGAATAGTTTTTACTTGCTCCCTCAATAAAAAGTGCAAGTATATTATGTTCCTTTGCTAATTGAACAAGGCTAGACCAGTCTACTTCTCCCTCTAAGTGCAAATCTTCATTTCCATGTATTATGTTTTTTATTAGTTTCAAAAAATTCTCAATCTGAAAATTCATATATCCTCGTCTCCAATGAGTTATATAGTATTGTTGTATATTTTATTACTCTAAATCACCTAATCTATTACTTGACTCTCTCAATTTTGCTATATAATAAGCTAATGGAAAAAGCATAAACATCAAAGGATTCTCTACCACTTCAACAATTCCCATAATGGTGTATACAACCACTCCATAAATTCCATATCTTGTCAGGCGAATATCCCAATTCTGCTTACCCTCTTTTATAACTAATATATATGCTAAAACGATGAATATTGCCGCAATAAAACCACCTTGAAAAACTAATTGCAAAAATTGACAATGACAATGCGTAGCGCCCAACCATGTTGCCGTTTCAACTCGTCCTAAATATTTTACTACTTCATTATTTTCCAATATACCATACCCTAATATTGGTTTATCCTTGATTGCTTCAATTGCATTCTCCCAGATTACTACACGTCCGGAAAAGGTCATATCCTTCCCCAACATTTCTACAATAGGTTCTAGAAATCCCATATTTCCCATCAAAACAATAACAACAAATGCTATAAATACCAAAATAATGCTTCTAAATGGTGTCAATATTGTTCTCATATACGGTATGAAAATTAGCATCAAAAAGATTAGCACACCTATAAATCCTGTTGCCGAGCCTCTCACAAGTTCAGTTAAAATAATTACCATTGTTAAAAGGATACTTCTCTTTTTAGTTTTAAAAACTTCAGCATAAATCCATGCAACAACTAATGCCGGAACCAACCACATCGCAAAATTATTATCTGCTCCTAAAAACCACTCTTCTGTCATACCATACGCCGAATTGTTTCTACTAAAAAAGCCATCTGGTGCTATTAAAATGGTCAATAAGTTTATATACACGCATATTTCCGAGTATATCATTAGACTTTTTAACAAGACACCCATATCATCTGCATATATCTGAAATAGAAAAACAATTAAGGATATTTTTGCGGCATACAAAACTGAATTATTTATATACCCATTCGCTAAAATTGTTGACACAACAAGCGTACCTGCATAAAACAAAAATACAAACGACATGGCGGATATCTTTTTTCTTTTTAAAAGGACGTGTAATGTTGCATATGTAAAACATCCTAATGTTAATAATTGGTATATTTTCAAAGGAGCTAACATGACTTCCAAATAAACTGGTTGAAAAATCGGTAATAGCAATATAAAACACATCAAAGATTTCTTTTTTATTTTTAACATTCGTTTCCTCCCGGTTTCTATGCTATAGTTCAAGTACTATCTATGCATTAATCGCTTCAACTCTTTGACAAGGTAGCAATAATTCTCATTCCCACAAACAAAAGAAATCAAAAGATAACTTCCCCCACCTAAGATAATCTGTGCAAGTAATGTTATCGTATTAGGCCATGGAGATACTTTACCAAAACAAAAAACAATCACTCCCATTGCAAATGCATGAAAAACATTTTTTCCAAAATCACAAAAAACTTCTCGTGGTTTATAACCTACTACTCGTCCACACACATTACTATATAAAATAATTCCAAACAAACCTACCATCAGCTCCGAAACAGCTATATAAGTTATACCAAACCTCATTGTTATCAATAAAGTTGTAAGTCCAAATACTCTAATAGGGATGTCCATTTTCAGAACCAAATCACTTCGTCCAATTGCTTTTATGGCTTGCAACGCAGCAGTTTGCGCCGACCTGAACAATAAATTCATACATATAACTCTTAATATTGGCACAATTGGCATCCATTTACTCGTCAATAGAACAGCTACAAAATTTTCTGCACAAGCAAAAAAGCCTATAAGTAGCGGACTCATAATATACGATGATAATTTGGTCGCTCGTCGAGCAATGTCTTTTATCCGTTGCAAACTCTGCTGTTCTTTAGACATTGCAGGAAAAAGTGCACTACTCATTGCTGTGTCAACGTTAGTTACAATCAAATTGGGATAATAACTCCCCTTATCATAATAAGCTAAATCCTGAGCCGAATAGGCCTTTCCTATAACCAAACTTCTTACATTCGCATACAAAGTAACCAACAAACTCTGTAAAAGCAACTTCCAGCCGTAACCGAATAAATCTTTCAAACGAGAAAAAGAAAATTTTAATTGCGGTTTCCAACGTACAGTAATCCACAAAATAATTGTATCAATTATTGTATTTGTTAAATATTGTGCTACCAATGCCCAAATTCCCATTTCTAGATAAGCCATTGCTATCCCAATAAACGCTGAAATAATTGTACCTATAATCGTCGCAAAGAAAAAATGTTTAAATATCATATGTCTTGCGACATATGCTTGTTGGACAGAATTGATTGCAGCAATCGGTATCCTGATAGCCAACACACGAAATACTGGAATCAAAATAGGCATATCATAAAATTCCGCAATCCCAGGCGCTACAAATATATACATTAGTACATATAATCCTATCGAGAATGCGAGACCAAAATAAAACACTGTCGAAAAATCAATATTATCCGCATCTTTTTTCTGAATAAGACTCGTTCCAAATCCATCGCTTACAAAGACATTCGCTAAAGTTATAAAAATTGTAACTAACGAGATGGCACCGTAATCTTCAGGCATAAGTAATCTAGCCAATATAATAGTTACCACTGCAGACACTAGTTGAGCTGAAATTCTCTCCGCAAACTTCCAGAACAAACCACTCATCACACGATATTTAAGGTTTTTTTCACTCATTTTCAACCCCTCTTACATTTATGGCATCAAGTAAAAACTCTTTTGACTCTTTCCTTTTATGCTGAATATATTTTTGAATATTTTCATTGTTTGTTTGAAAATTCAACATTTCTTTAGCGCTTCTACCCCTAGCATTATACAACTCATACAACCCTAATTCTTTCAAAAAACTAGAGGCCTTTGCAATAATGAAATCACTTCTGCAAAAAGCCATTTTCTTTGAGAATATCAATCCAAATGTCAATCCATGATATGTACTTGTTGCAATGGCTTTTGCATCCCTAAAATATCCAACCCATTCAAGTGGTGTTAAATCATACTGTTTTATTACAACATCGCACCAGTCATAATTATCATCATTACAATCCAAACAAATCAAATTATAGTGATTTTCCTTTGCATACTCAATAATTTCATCAATAAATATGTCTGTAAAATCCTGTCCATACACAACAATATAATCCTTATATTTAGGAGATACTACATTTGGATCTTTTTCAAAATCCCATAACCATGTTGGATCAAGAACCACCTTTGGTCTTACTCCTGTTAATTTTTCAACAATGTTTGCCGAATTTTCATCACGAACAGAAATGGCATTTAACTTCTTAATTCCGTCCATAACATATTGTGGATGACTCCACTCTTTCTGAACAGTGCCAAAACTAGCAGCATATGCAATTTTATTTGTTGAGATAATATGCTGACCAAACAAATAACTATCATTATCAAAAACCTCAAATGAATAGTCCCAAATAATATCGCTGCCTAAAATCAAATTATCGAATACTACTTCAGATAGCCTTGTTGAATCCATCTCCTCAGTATGTGGTATTTTTTTGTATTCATTTAAGAACATATTACGTCTTTTGTTATATGGCGATGTAGGAATCAGATATTTAAATAAATTTCTGTAAAAACTCCTACCAAACATGCTTGTCTGCGGGAATTTAGAATAATAAAACTCGTAATGCTTTTTCTTTAAGTAAGCTATCTGCTTGACTTCTGAATCAGGCAAGCACTGTTCTACTACTTTTTGAAGCGCATACGCCTGTGCATATGTCCCATAATTAGGAACATTCCAAAAAGTCAAAACACCTGTGTTGATCTTATGCATCAAAGAGGACCTCCCTTTTAATCTTCTATCATTCTTATAACTTTAGCAGGAACTCCCGCCACAATTGCTTTTGCTGGCACATCATGTGTAACCACAGAATTTGCACCTACAACTGCATAATCACCAATGATAACATTTGGCATTACACAAACATTTCTTCCAATCCAAACATTTCTTCCAATGGAAACTGCACCTTTACTTACAAGTTTCCTCTCAGCAGGCGGAATATCCAATTCTTGAATCGTACTAGAACCATGCATATTGTCTGAAATAAACACATGACTCCCAAAGAGAACCCCATCTTTTACCTGAACATGGTTCATGCATGAAATATAACAGTTATCCGCAAAAGTAACATTATTACCTATATGAACTTGCGCATGATATCCTGTTTTTTTACCTCTATAACTATTCCATGTTTCAATTGATAAATTCTTTCCCGCTATGAAATTGTCTCCTATGTGAATATTCTCCATGCCAGTAAACAAAAAACCTTTGCAAGCATAACAGTTTTTTCCGATGCTTCCAAACTTTCGTTTCACAAGTTTCCACATGGCATGATTCCATAGTCCGATCATTTTTTCAATAATATCAACACTTTTCATATGTATAAATCACCTTTACATGTATTGTTTTACAACTCGCGAATACATTGTATGCTCATTGCCCTCTTTAGGAACATAATTCCAAGCCAATTTCTGTGGCAATGTTTCTATTCGCCTCATATATTTTTTGTCATAAGGAACATCCAACAATCCAATTAATTCAGCCATATCACCCATGTGTTTTCGGGTTTTACTTAAAACATTATCATCAATTTTATTCAATTTACACACCATCAAAGCGGCATCAATAAAGAAGTATATTGAATAGGTATGATAGGTGAGATAATATTCTTCGAAAATTTTGTCCATGACCCGAACTAAAACTCCGTTTTTTCTTGAACAAATAAAATACCCTGACCAAGAACAATGTTCACCTTTATACCGCAGATAATTTTTGCTTGTACTGAACTCTACAGATTCAAAAGATTTATCTACTAAACTTGATGTCAAATCAAAATTCCCTGCAAAAAAAATTGTGGAATCAATCCAAGTTCCACCATTATTTTTAAGCAGATTAAAGCGTAAAATATCCGAAAATGTTTGAACTGATATTTTACCCGCCTCATAATCTGCAATAATAACAGGATTAATATCGGTATACTGTTGATAATTGTTTTTTGCAATCATAATAACATTGCTTTCTGAATGCCACTTTTCCACTGAAGCAAAACAACATTGCACAATTTCAGGGGCATTTTCCAAACCATCCCACCAAAAAACAAATACATTATTTTCAATCGTAGAGTTGCCTATATTCGTCTTCATATTCGTATATGGATGTATAATTGATTCAATTCTTTTTTCTATGATAGGCATTTCTTTTTTTAAATCTTTAAACGCTTTTCTACGATTTTTTCTAAACTTATAAGCATACCTAGTTTTTTTTATTCCTTGTTTTTTGATCGACAAAAGCAAGAAACGAAAATCCTCTGCAAACAACTTGATATTTTTGATACCATTAATTCCATGTTGCAATATAAATCTATAAACACTTGGAAAACATACAAACTTGTTTAACACAAGACCTATTAACTGTCTTTTTTTATGTGAGCGTTTTATCAAAATATTCAGTGCTTTTTGATAAATCTTGTTCTTATATAATGTTTTATATAAACAATCGAACGTTTTTTTGTTTTCTAATAAAGCACGTCGAAAAAGAGCATTCACTAAATAATAATACAGTACATAAGCTTGAATATCAGATATGTTAGCATCTAACAATAATTCCTGATAAATACGAAATGCAACATATGCCTTCTGTAAATGCTTATCTATAGTACCGTTTTTCATCATAGAATTCTGATTTCCGACATTATAAAAATAGTCATTGACATCTGCCAAAGTTTTTCCCTTTCGGCTATATTTTAAAACAAAAAAGGTGAAAATGGTATCTTCGCCTAGCGTAATTTGCTTGCACCTACTAAACTCTTCTATAACTTTCATTAAGCACTCACGACGGTATAATTTATTCCACCGCGAAATAAAGATTTCGTTTGAAACAGTTGCAGAACAATTATCACAAAGATATTCGCCCATAAGTTTATCAAGTTGCTCTCTCTCGTAAATTCTATTCTCCTTTAAATAATACGGACTATGGACTCCTTTATCATCATAAAAAAAACCGCTTGCAACAAAATCACAGTCAGCATCCATTGCTACATAGAGATTACTTATAAACGTTTCTCCTATATAATCATCTGGATCTAAAAAAACAACATATTCTCCAGTAGCATTTTTAACCCCTGCAATAGTTGCATCTACCAATCCACCATTCTCTTTTTTAATAATTTTAATGCGCTTGTCCGCCTGCTTATATTTTTCAAGTATCAATGGAGATTCATCTGTCGAACCATCATCTACCAATATAATCTCTAAGTTTGTATGTTTTTGTCGTTGAATAGATGGAATGGATATATTTAAGTATTTCTCTTGATTATAAACAGGAACAACTATTGACACTAATTCTTCTCGCATATTCTTTCCTCTTTTTCCTCAACTTCAGGCAACTCATTATTATCTTTAAGTGCATTATAGATTGCTTCCAAACTACCATATCCAGTTCGCATGTCGGGTTCCAAATAACCTCCTTCAGCCCATTCATTCCAAGCATACATAAACAACAAATCTTTTTTATAAACTTTTTTTGCTCGCTCTATTTGCTTGGATAAATACATTCTGAATTTTTCCGGAGTATCATGAACATATACCTCTCCTTTTTTACCTTTTCTTGGTGAATTGTCCCACCCAACAAAGGCTCCCGGAACATTTTTTTCTGATTCAGGGATTCTCTCCAATATCTTATTCCATGCTTTATCATAATCGATTTGTATACTATTAAAAGCTCTTGCCCCATATCTCAGAAGATCAATTCCGAATCTTTTTTCTACAATTGAAGCGACTTTTCTTCTAAGTGTTTTAAGATACCTAAATTTGTTCTTAAACATGTCGTAACGTGCATATAATGGTTGAAATTCTATATTGTATGTAAATTTGGAATCATCCTTGTCCTTCTGCAAATCAAAATCGATATTTTGATAAGCGTAAGTCAATCCCGTGAGTCCATTTTCCTTTGCTAGTTGTGTCCAACAATCTAACATTTCATTTAAACACTCTATAACTTCTGGTCGATAGATTATCAATAAAGGATTGCCTTTTTCATAAATATATCGTTTGTCCTTAAAAAATGGAAGCAAGTAATAAAAATGCGCCTCCCAATCTTCCCTTTTTCCATAAACTTGAGGAATCAACACTTTCTTTTCTCCAACCCAAGCCTTAGTCCATGGTTCATTTGCCCAACAAATACAAAAAGGTAAATCAATCTTGTCATTAGCTAACATGTTTTCCATTGGCTTCTCAAGTAATAGTTTCCCACCAAACCAATAATGATAATAGCAGAATCCATATACACCATATTTTTTTGCAAGCTTCGCTTGCCATATCTGCGTGTCTGAATTAAGCAAATTATAGTAATTATTATTTAATGGTATTCTTGGCTGATCATGCCCCTCAAAAAGAGGTTTCGCCTTCTTTACGTTAACCCATTCTGTAAACCCTTCTCCCCACCATTCACTATTTTCAGGTATTTCGTGAAATTGTGGCAAATAGAATGCTATTATTTTCATATTTCTGATCCTCACTATATTTTTAAATAATAGTTTTCTAAGATGCTATGTGCAAGTTTTATATCATAGCAACTACTAATTATGTCGTTTTTTTCAGAGCTTCTCTTTCTTCCCCTTGCTTCAAGTATTTTTTCTGCCCATTCATTAGCAGATAATTTTAAATCGATAAACTCACTTTCTTTGTTAAATTTAACCTCTTCAGGTGTCTTGTTAGAGAAAAAGCACGGTAAATCTGCAAACTGAGCTTCAATTCCAACAACAGGAACTCCTTCGAAAAGTGATGGTAAAACAAATGCATCCATTGCATGATACAATTCTGCAACGTCATTTCTTTTTCCAAGAAATATGACTTTATGCTTCAATCCCATATTTTCAACTTGCTTTCTGACTTCCTTTTCCTTTTCACCGACACCTACAAGTATAAGAACCGCCTGTGATTCCTTTTTTTGAATCTCGTGAAATACTTCAATCAAAAAACGATGATTTTTTTGATATGATATTCGTCCTACATGTCCCACGACAAATTCATTCGTATAACCAAGTTCTGCTCTTTTTCTTTTTCTTTTTTCAATATCATAGTAGAATTGTTCTGCATCCACGGCATTTGGAATTATTTCATAATATTCATTACCAAACAAAAACCTTCCCGCCAAATCACCGCAAGCCAAATATTTATTGGCAACAGAGGTTAGTCGAAATTTGAAATACCGTTTTAATATATATTTAAAGTCTTTATCAATGCCAGTGTTATGACTATGAGCAATCCTAATTTTTACTCCCGCTTTCTTTGCCGCAAGTAGTGGCAAATAACTCATGGCATCTATGTGTGAATGTACAATTTGGTATTCAGGATGTTCTTCAAAAAATTTTTTCATCCATTTGAAATATGCCGGATAATTTTGAGGGTATAGGCGTGGTGCATGATATATTTTGCCACCCATACTTTCTATTTCATCATCATAATCACTTCGCTCTGGCCGATGCGTCAAAAAATCGAACTGAATCTTTGTCCTATCAATATTTCGATAATAGTTCATCAACATCGTTTCCAAGCCAGCACGATGCATATTATTAACACAATGCAACACTCGAATTATAGCCATATATTTGCCCTTCCCTATCGATACATCTCCAATGTCTGCTCGCAAACCTCATCCCAATTATATTTTTCACAGATGAAATCCGCAGCTTCTTTTTTGTATTGCCCTACAACACTTGCTTCATCACAAAGCCATTGTAACTTTTCTTTCAAATCTGTAACATTGCTTTTTGCGAATGTCACAGCTTTATCTTCCACAACATCTGCGCATTCCGGTATGTCTGAAACCACACAGCAATTGCCATAACTCATTGCCTCCAAGAGACTAAGTGGCATTCCTTCCAAATCAGATGGCAACACATAGACATATGCGTTACTATATAACTCCTCCAATTCTTTCCCCTGAATAAAACCTGTGAACTGGATTCGCTTGTCCTCTTTTGCCTGTTCTTTTAGATGTCTGACAAATTCATCAGAATCTGAAGAACCTCCGGCAATCACAAGTTTTTTATCTGTCTGTACATTTTGAAATGCCTCTATCAAATATTGAACACCCTTTTCTGGAACCAAACGTCCCAAAAATAGAATGTATTCATCTTTTGTAAGTCCATGCTTCTCTGTAATCACAGAAGCAGATATTTGTTCTGGTCGATTGACACCGTTTGGTATAAATCTTGTTTCCCGATTATATGTATCTTTAAAATACTTCTGCACACTGCGACTTAACACAATGATTTCATCAGCAAATTTAACACCCATCTTTTCACCAAAACGAATGTATTTCTCTCCAAAACCACCTTGCCACTTCGCTCTTGCCCAATCAAGTCCGTGTACCGTAAAAACAATTCGCTTACCAAATAGTTTGGGAATCCAACAAAATGCTGCAGGCCCTTCTGCATGCACGTGTACAACATCATAGTTTCCTAACGCAGTCCTTAATGCTGCAAAAAATGAGGATGTAACTGCTGCCAATCCCTTTGCCTCAATCGTCATGACAGATTTCAGACGAATTCCTTCATATTCCGTTCCGATATTACCATCAAACTCTGCTCCACTGACATGATGTCCTCTGCGATTGTAACAGGTTACTTCATGTCCTTTTGAAACCATGCGTTTGCAAAGTTCTTCAACAACAATCTCAACGCCACCTTCACGTGATGGAATGCGCTTTTGTCCAAACATTGCGATTTTCATTCTTACTCACCAATCTTCCCATCTAAGAACAGTTAATCAGTTTATTATATCATGAGTTTCTCCCCCCCGCAACAAAACTTGACAAAATTGGTGGCTCAAAAAACTTAAGTTCAAGGGGCAAACGCATACGCATTTGCCCCTATCGCATCTTATTACTTTATTCGACTCGTTGTAATTCCTTGACGATTTCCTCAATGATCCCCTGTTCTTCCAGCAAGTCTTCAGCAATCTTTTCAACAGACTGTCCGTTTGCCAGTTTCTTCTGTACGATACTGACAAGATGATTTCTTTCACCTTCCGCTCGTCCACGATTCAATATGTCCTTTGCTGGATAATCTAATATCTTTCCACCCATAATTATACCTACTCCTTCCTTCACGTTGGAATATTTATTTGCAAGATGTTCCAATACTTTCTTGGTCATATCGATAATCATGAGTTTTGTATACTCATCAATCACATGTTTCTCAGAATATGCATTTAGTTTCTGAATGATTTCTTCATAAACCAGAGTAAGTTCTTTCAGTTTTTCTTCGTTAGTGTCGTATTCACGAAATTTACTTTCATATACAAAGATATGGAACGGAATTAAAAAGAACAATTTCTTTTCAAAAATTTCATCAATTGAATATCGTTGCACTTTCATTACTGGAATAGCATAACTGCACGAAGCACCTGGAACTTGTATCTCCATCGTCATGTAATCTGGAGTATTTTTATTATGTCTTAGATAAAGAACTGCTGTGTTTGGAAACTTAACTATCAGTTTGTCTTTCCTTAAAAAGCCATCCTGCATAGCAATCTGCGAATCATATTCGAACATTCGATACATAATAGTTCCATCTACAGAACTCTGACACTCCAAGTGATAACGGTCAGAACCTATCAAAAAATGTGTATCAGTAATTCGTTCTGCTTGAGTCCCTCCCTGTCTGTTTATAAAGAATTCATTATTCAAAACAGTGATTTTTTCATTTTCACTGTGCTGCTTATGAAACATCTCATTTACCACAGGTATGATTAGTTTCGGACAATCATTCAACATGGTCCGATGCACATCATCATACGGTGTTGCTGTGTTACTGTCGTTATTTAATTTTTTGGTTTCATTCATAGTTTTCTCTCCGTATCGTATCATACTTTTTATTTTTACGGTAGTAAATTTTTGAAAAGAATAGTTTAAGCCCTCATAGGCATCATCCTTCCATCTTCAATTTTCATCACTGCTGAGATTTTTTGACTGATATGTCTTGAAATTCAGATGCACTCCTCGATTAAGTGCTACATGACACATTAGAATAATTTGAATAAATCTGCGTCTATTTGATGTGATAATAACATAACATACTCGTGCGTTGGTTTTCAATAGTTTTTCATAGAGCTTGCGAAACAAAAAAAGAAGGTGATTCCTCTTCACCTTCTTACACTGCCCCATCATTCTTCAACACCTTCAGCACTGTCACAAACAATATCTTTATATCCAATCCTAGATTCCACTTTTCTATGTATTCGGTATCCAATCTTACCACTTCTTCGAAATCTGTGATATCGCTTCGTCCACTCACCTGCCACATTCCGGTGATGCCCGGTTTGATGGCCATACGAGCGCGATGATGCGGTTCATATCGCTCCCACTCATCTACTGTAGGAGGCCTTGTCCCAACAAGACTCATCTCACCTTTCAGCACGTTCCAGAACTGCGGAAATTCATCGATAGATGTAGAACGGATAAAATTACCGATTCCTTTCGGCTTTCCATCTTTTCCAATCTTCTCACATCCAATGATACGTGGATCATTATCCATTTTGAACATAAGTCCATCCATCTTGTTTTGTGCCATATATTCTTTCTTACGTTCTTCCGCATCCATGTACATACTACGGAACTTATGTATCTTAAACTTTCTACCATTTTTTCCGATTCTTGTCTGCGAGAAGAAAATAGGCCCTGGAGACTTGATATAGATAATCGGTCCAACAGTTACAATAAATACCAATGTAATCAAGCAACCCACGATTCCACCTAAGATATCCATGACCCTCTTATAGAACATCTGCTTGCTTGCTACGATATTCATACTGGTTGTGAGTACTGTGTATCCACCAATAGTCTCAACAAACTGCTTACTACCCTTAAAATTTCTTCCTACAACAGGAACGTGAATTGCAACTCCCATCATAGTAAGCGTGTCCATTACCTCTTGTGGCATTTCTACATCAGATGGCAAATAGATAAGCACCTCATCCACCCACTCACGGCACGCATAATCAATGACCTTTTCTGCATCGCCGATGACCGGATATCCTTGCACCTGTGTCTCGTTTCGTTTGGCATTCACAAGGCTGATGCCTTGAATCTGATATTGTTCAAAGTTCTCTTTCTTGAGATTCTCAATGACTTCTTTTGCCAGTTCCTTTGTTGTGACAATCACCATGGAATGTTGACTACTCTTTGCAACATTTTTGCGAATAATGCGCTTTAGAACTAATCTAGAACCATAACTGATGACTACATATAGGATTCCTGTAACACCCAATACAATTCTGGAATACGTTCCAGTCTCCTTTGTTGCAAACAGAACTGCAAGTGCAAATGCCATCACGAAAACAACATGCTTCACTGTATTTAAAAATTCAATGTAATATCCTCTTTTCAGAATTCCTGAAAAAGTATTACTAAAAAATACTGCCAATAACTGACATACAAACAGAATGGTTGCCTCGCCTCTATACAAGGACCAACTCCATGTGCTGATCATTCCATGTCTTATAATAAACGCTAAGAAAAAGCTAATTTCCAAGCATACCAGATCAAGTAGGATAAACTCCCAATGTTTTAACCAACTATGTGTTAATCTA
>JAEIGA010008011.1_pt1 | contig 16023 bp, 13 predicted proteins | sample 9270691 | NCBI WGS metagenome assembly JAEIGA01 (sample SAMN17057246, study PRJNA624740) | gut metagenome | biome: biome; isolation source: fecal sample | host: Bos grunniens | place: China: Xizang | collected 2019
ATGTTGTTGTTATCACATCTGGTCTTCCTCGTAAACCTGGTATGACTCGTGAAGAACTTATCGGCGTTAACGCTGGTATCGTTAAATCAGTTGCAAAAAGCATTCTTGAGTACTCTCCAAACGCTATCTTAGTAGTAGTTTCAAACCCTATGGACCCAATGGCATATCTTGCTCTTAAATCTTTAGGTCTTCCTAAAAATAGAGTAATTGGTATGGGTGGTGCTTTAGATAGCTCTCGTTTCAAATATTTCTTAAGCCAAGCATTAGGTTGCAACGCTAACGAAGTAGACGGTATGGTAATCGGTGGTCATGGTGACACAACTATGATTCCTCTTACTCGTTTTGCTTCTTACAAAGGTGTACCTGTAAGCAACTTCCTAAGCGCAGAAGAAATTGAAAAAGTAGCTAAAGATACTATGGTAGGTGGTGCTACTCTTACCGGTCTTCTTGGCACATCTGCATGGATGGCTCCAGGTGCTGCAGCATCTTTCCTTGTTGAGTCTATTATCAAAGACCAAAAGAAAATGATTCCTTGCGCAGCTAGCCTAGAAGGTGAATATGGTATGGACGACATCATGATTGGTGTTCCTGTAATCATTGGTAAAAATGGTATCGAAAAAGTAGTTGAGCTAGACCTTAACGAAGAAGAAAAAGCTCTTCTTGCTGCTAGCGAAGCTGCTGTTCGTAAAACAAACGCTATTCTTTACGAAATGAACCTAATCTAATAAGATTATTGCCCCATAAATCAAAAAACGCGGTTCCTCTCTTGGAATCGCGTTTTTCTTATTAATTCTTAATCTTTTTCATTATACGTCAGTCGCTACTGACGTTTATCTCTAATTCAATTACAACGAAAATAAACTCCACTGACTCCATAGACCTCGTGAATCTTTTACTCTTATATACACTTTAAAATCATTGACATTTTCTACTTGGAAATTATGTTTAATGGAACTCAGTGGAGTCGAAATAATATAAGTACCACCTGTGGCAGCATGACCCGGATTTGGATTTGCTACAGTTTCGTATTCGCCTTCATAACCTATTTTATTGTAAATAATCTTGCCATCTATAAGATATTCGTATGCTACGATAGCATCATTATCTGGGTCGTAAGAATCTTCTGCAGAAATCTCATATTCTGTATCAGATATTTTATTAAAAGTAAAAACAGGGACTGCTGCTCTATTCTCTATTAAGGTGATTGATATTTTTGCTTTGGCACTCAAACCAAAATTATCCACCACTACAACGTATATATTGAAACAATGTGAGATATTATTAGTAGTTTTCTCACTCAAATTACTTTGAACAAAAACAACACCTGTTACCTCATCTATACCAACACTTATAGAATCTTTAATATTAGAGTTCTCACCTAGAAATTCTATTTCCAATGAATGTGAAAGAATGGTATTAGTATCATCAATTGATTTGAAATAGTATACAGAATAGTCTGACTTCTTCAAAGTATCTGAAATCTCAGTTAGATTTGTATCTTTTTCATTAAATCCAACATAGACCTGTGGAGATGTATTTCTCTTCATATTTATATCTTCTCTCGTTTCACAAGATGTGATAAGAAGAACAAGTGATATTATAAAATATATCTTTTTCATAATCTTATTAATTTAATGTATTTACCATTAAGTTTTAAAACATAAATTCCTTTTGGCATGTAAGGTAATTTTATTCTAAATGAATATGAATTTTCACCAGTTAAAATTGTATTACCATAGGTATCATAAATTGAATATAGAACTTTCTCATCATTAGAATTCACATTTAGATATTCTACCTCATCAGTTAATAAAGTTGGGTAAGCAGATATAAACTCTCCACCTGAATTTATAAATGGAAGTTCCTCTTCTGCTGTAAAGAATGTAGAGTATCTCCTTTCTGAAGTGGTGGCAACATTATTTACATATAGATTTCCTGCACTTATGGTATGAGAACATCCATCTTGATTTTTGGCGGTTAATCTCAACTTATTAATTCCACCATTATAAAAATAACAACTTGGATTCTCTACGCTTGTCTGAGTACCTTCTACCTCATATCCCAAGAAATATTGAAGCTGGAGTGTCCAAAGGTAAGACTCTGCACCTTTTGATTTATTAAGTAGATAAATTTTATCTCCTGGATTGAATTCATATATCTGCGTTGTATCTTTAAAGATATTTAATTCATTCCCATCGCTTGTTACAATATTAAACTTTGCCTGTACCTCAGAAATAGGAATATCCACTGTATAACTTTCTGTATAACTATCGAGTCTTCTATTGTATCTATAAACAGACAACACAAAATCTTCTTTTGCTCCGTTTATATAACAAATCCTATTACCAATATCAGAATAAGTAAGTTTTATATCTGCATCTGATACATTCCAGAAATATTCTATGTATTGTTGTTCTGTATTGGAGAAATTATCTGCTATAAGAACTTTTATTTCTGTTCCGGGACATAGATTATCTCTTTTTATTTTCACCTCCTGTTCGGTAATAGGATATTCTATGTAAATCTTTAAAATATTACTAGTATCTGTTACTTGAGTATGAATGTTGTTATTTAACCTAGAATAAACAACTCTGGCTATTTCTATATTTCTGTCTATTGTGGTTCTACCAGCTGCCAAATTGGTTCTGGACGGAGTCACATGTTGACCATAATCTATAAATGGTGTAGATAATTTTTGCCAAACTCCGCCCACAGACCTTGATATATATTGATATTCATAAGAAGTAGAGATGCTACTTAAGGTATCTGGGTCTCCATATCCACCTTCCACTAGCATACCAGAAATGGTAGGATTTTTTGACCCTGCAGGGATATAAATCATAGCTTTATCTGCATCCTCTGCTGCAGAAAAACTGATAATATTATTTTTTATACCCTCAAAATAATAAATATTCACTCTTACGCTATCTGAGAAACATCCATATGTCTTGTTTTGTTTCTTTATAAAGAACATATCAGAAGTAAGAGTATCTGATTTTGTTTTAAATGTTGTAGTATTCTCTTTGGTAAATAAATTCCACGCATTGGCATCTATATATTCATTTTTTGCTGCTTCAAGAAGTTTTTGATTTCTTGTCGTTTGGATAGTTTCACATATAGACCTTAATTGTTGCTCTCCAAATTGTCTGTAATCATTTAAACAACCAGCATAATCACAATTACGTTCTGCATAGTTAACCATATCTAGCCAATTCATGGTAGAGAAGTCTAAATTTGATAGATTTGGAGACTTGTATTCCTCTACTTCTCTAATAAAGAAATCTGTTTCATTGAGTTTATCATCGTTAATTGTGATCTCTATATCTTTGCCCTTCTCCACCATAATTTGGACAATATTATTTTCTTTGTCAAGATTTCTTACTTGACCAGAGGAAGATATATTTTCTAGATTTATTGTGTCTTTAGGTATTGGAAGAATCCAAACATCTCTACTAATTGTATCCTTGCATGCTATTATTCTACATCTATAGTGTAAGCTATCACCTATATAGTTAAATTTATATTCTGGCAAATAAGAAACAATTTCTTCTTTTTCACCATCTACTTTTACCACCTCATAACTTACAATATCCTTCATAGCATTATACATTTGAGAATTTATAGTATTTGAAGGAACAAATTCAAACGCTATATTACTTATCGGCATTTCTCCCTCGCAGATATTTTGTGTAAGAGGAAATTCTGATGGAATAAAAGAGAAATTCTCGTCTAGCAAATTAGAATAATAACTATAGGTATAGTAATTTTCTCCAGTGAGTTTTATATAATATAGTCCATCTTCATAATGGGTATAAAGACTACTAGGTACTGTAGAGCTAAATGCTTTTAATATACAAGATTGACGAAATCTTAATTCTTTTCCTAAACTTAATATGGAAGAACGAAGTATTAAGTCTGTATCTTCATTTGTATTGGTAGGGAATGATAACATATCATATGATAAGAAATATCTTGAATATTCTTTATCTGTCATTACATTCCAATGGGCACCACCATCTATACTTATTTCCCATCTATAGTCTGGGGAATATAAGGTGGTAGAATAACCAGAACAATCTATTTGATTTCCTTTTAAAATTAAAACATCATTTATGTCATTTATCTCGGAAGAGATACAAACAAACTTTTTACTTGTATGTTCACCTGACAGGTTAGGAATAGTTGCTTCGGGGATAATCTGATAATCCAAAGTATTATAACTCTTCAAATAATTATTCCCTTTTTCTGTAGTTAAATACCTAGCAAAAGGAGGACCAGATACAGTATATCCCATAAGAGTATACTCTGGATAAGTATCAAATATATTTTTGTCTGCATAAAATGCAGAATTCCTAATTCTCAATATAGTTCCAACCTCTAATTTTTCATTATTATATGCTACCTCATTAAAATCTCTTAGATGATAAATCCACGTTTTTAAGGTATTTGAAATAGAATCTAAATCCCCGCCAGATTGGAGAAATTTTTCAAACTTAGTAGAATTTTCATCTATAGATGTTAATAATTGATGCCTAGACCTACTTGCCGCACAATATTCTCTATAAGGAAGTTTGTTTAACAAAAAAATAGAGTGTTTACTATTATCTCCTACAAATTGAATATGCTTATCCTTACCACTAGTACATGATGAGTTACAACAACTAGTAATATTTGACAAATCTCCGATGTTATAAGAGGTTGGAACTGGCGTTGAGGCGACTCCTACGCTACCCAGATTTGCAGTATAAAGAATATTCCCACTACGACTTACAGGACAATTGGCTGATGATAAAGATACAGCTACTGTTGCATCGGGATTATTATAAACTAGATATCTAGGAGAACCTGTACCAGAAGCATCATACTGCGGATTCATATTATTAACCGCATTAATTATTGGTGAAGTTGTATTTACTCTACTAATATTAAGTTTTTGACCAGATTGATTTACTAATATCTTGTAGATCTGCTTCTCTTTATATGCTTCTAATTCATCATTATTCTCTCCGCCTTCATTTAGCCCCAATGGAGTAATATGAAATTCTACATAATCTACCGGGATTTTATAACTAGTGTATTGAGTTAAATCTATTGTAAAAGCTCCACTATATGTAGTGGATGAAGTGGTGATATACTCCTCTCCATATTCAGCCTCTGGAGCAGGTAAGGAAATACTAGACACATCTAATATTTTCTCATTTTCCAGCTGAGTTACAACTCCCCCAACAGAAACCCACAAACTATATTTAAAAGATGTAATGGTTCTATATGCAGAATATTTAAATAACCAATCTATCCATTTCTTTCTATTAAAATTGTGCCAACTAAAATTTATGTCATACGATAGTTCTACACTTTTTTCATCAAGTGTAACAATAGATTTACTCAATCTTATATCACTCCATGTTACCTCTGGGTCTGCTTTCATTATATCTGAGAAAGTGTAACCTTTGGGATATTCATAACCCTCTTCTGACCACATTTTATAAGCAAATATATGTGTGCTTATAATTAAGCATAAAAATAAAAGTATATTTTTCTTCATAATTTAAATCTTAAATTTAACGAATATGAGCTCTTACACCCAATGAAAATAAAGGACGACAATAAAATTCTCCGTTTAATGTAGGAGTTTCGCATCTATACATAAAATTCTGCGCAGCGGAAAGCAGTATGGATATTTGTTGTGAAACATAAGCCTCTAGGTTAAAGCCTACAGAGCCTCCCACCGAAAATGCATCTTCTACATTAGGAACTGTTTTATACTCCCACTCGTCCCATGCTAAATTTGCATTTGCTGTTAGATTTAAAAACAACCAACTGCATGGTTGCCACACCGCACACTCCACTCCAGGAGACAAGGTTATTCCCCTGTAAACAGATTGGCCGAAAAGGCCTTGTTCATAATCTACCCCAGTGTTAAATAACCATCGTCTGTGAAAACAATAATTGTAATTTACTCCCACATCCCACGTATTAAATAGTGCCGTTCCCACTCTAGCTCCAACAGAATGTATTCCTTTAACATGGATAAGACGTAAGTCTGATGCTTCCATAGTAGAAATTCCTAGAATCATTAAACTCAGAATTAAGATCTTCTTTTTCATATTATACTATTTAAAATTATTAACTCTCTGTGCTTTTAAAATCTCCTTACTTGAAATTGAAAACTCCAAATGCCTACCTCCGTTCTTTTCAAAAAGTTCAAAACACATAATCCTAGATTTAGGAATTGTAAACCTCTTAAAGAATAAAATTACCTCTACTTCTTCACCTGCAGGAATCATTTTTTTATATTTTTCATCGGAGAAATAAATGTAGAAAGGATAAATTTCTTGTTCTTGTAAAGCCAAATATTTATCATCTTTTTTATCCCTTATGTATGTTTTTATAAAGTCTATCCCATAATCTATATTATTAAGGTTTTCTAAGTGAAGACGGAAAAACAACCAATCATCTACAGAATAAATCCCGTCCAAAGACAATATCATTTTGTGATTAAGGTCTCCCAAATAATTATATCTAGGAGAAAGACTTGTTACATGTTTTGATACATTTTCTATTTTGGTTTTATCAAGAGGAGCTTCTGAAAATATTGCCATTTCACTTGAATCTCCTAAATATATAGACATATTTGAAGGTGTCTCATTGTATATCAAATTAAAAGGATATACACTTCCAGATTTTGTTATAATTGTAAAAGAAGCCTTATTTATATTTTTACTTAATGACTTTATCTTCACAATATTCTTTATCCCCAAAGCGCTATCAGCTATAACACTATCATTCCCTACCACGATATCTACAATATCTTCATTTGCTATAAAGTGTGTTGTCTTAGAAATAGAGACCTCAGCATCTTTATGTTTTATTATGCCTTCATTTATATCATATGCCAACACTTGAAGGGTCTTGTTATATTTTAATACATAAGAATAGTATTTACCATCTGATGTAACCACAGAAATGGTGGTAGATTCCATCTTAGCTTTTCTTGTTTTTAAACTCAAATACATTTTTTGAGACCACGTTTTACCCACAACATCATTACTTCCCAAATCTACATATTGGATTGAAGTGGGGAACTTTAATAACAATTGTTGAGTATTATTTACTAACAACGTATCAGGTAAGTTCTCTGAAAAGACCAACCATGGCATAGTAATAGCCCAAATGAAAAACAAAATCTTTTTATTCATACCTTATGTTTACTTGATAATTTGATGAAATATTTAATTTCTTTTCCTTTACCGCCGTTTGTGAAATAGATTTTATCGCAGAGGTAGCTGCATTCACTGCTCCTGTTATAAGAGGTAAACCTCCAGAAATATTTAAGTTTGTTGATGAAATAACATCATTTGCCATATCCCTTTTTGCCTCATCTATTATATTGTCTGGAGTATATAATCCCTCAAAACCATCTTGGTCATAAATAGATGCATTAAATGGTATTATCATGTTTTTATACTGAATATTTTCTATTTTTATCATTGCCCTTGAAGAACTAAATGATAACTGACCATATAAAAATGTATTTTGAGGAATATAAATTCCATCTATAGTAAACTCATCTATAATTCTAAATTTTACTATTGCACCTGTTTTTATATTTCTGTATTCACCATGAACCAAAGCTCGAATATCTGGTTTGTATTCAGGCTTCTCTTCAGTTAAACCATAAAAGCCATTATTCTTCTGTTTTCCAACCACTATTTCTGATCTTTTGATAACCTCTTGCTTTTTTTCTTCTTCTGGAGTAGTAACCAATCCCAATTTTTCCTCCAGTTCTCTTCTTTTTTGTTCCAAAAGCATTTGCTTTTCTAATTCGAATCTTTCTCTATCAGAAATTCCTCTTTTCCTTCTTTTAGGTTTTGGCTCTTCTATAATCTCATCATGAGGTTCTTCAATAGAAGGTTCAACAGGTGACTCCTCTGCAACTTGTGCAGAGGTCACACTGTCTTGTTCAATTAACCATGCAAAGGAATTTCTCTGACGATTTTCCAATCTTTTCTGCTCCTCGAGCCTTTGCTCTGCCCTATAAATAGCATCTAGACGGTTCTCAGACAAATCCTCTAAATTAGCCTCTGGCAATGAAGTATTGAAAGTGTCAACCTCCACCTGACCTTCTATATTAGTTCCACCTCCTAATATATAGAAGCTAAAAACCAAAAGAATGAAAACGAAAAACGAGAAAATATGTAATTTCTTTTGTTGTATATCCATCTTATCTTTTTACTTCTTTAATATCTGAATTGTCAATAATCTTCCATTTTTCTATAATAAATCCATGTGGATTATTCTCTGTTCGGGTGCTATTTACCAAATCACACTCTGTTTCTATATTCCTATATAAAATACTAGTTGACCTTATTATAGATGTTTTGCCGTAGGTATAAGCCTTATAAGGATATGTTGTATCATCTATCTTTACACTATCCACCATAATTTCACATAATATCCCAGCAGAAATTATACGTTCATAAAATCCCTCTTCCTTTAATCTTATATAGTAATCTGCAGCTACATTATCAGACAAAAACAAGGCCTTGTTTATGTTGTATTCTATCGCTGTTTTCTCCGGTGAAATGGTAAAAAAATATTCATGAAAACGTCTCACATGCGACATTGCTTCTGCGGTTCTATTATCCTCAACATTATGTGAAAGTGCTAGCAAAAGCGGTTGCCCATTTTCCAAAACATAAATCTTGTCTCTTTGAGCCTCTGCAAATTGGTATGAGGAATATATAACATATCCACCTATTGATAATGCAAAAAATGTTATCAAAATCAAGTAAATGCGAGTGAGTGCAAATGCTTTCTGAATGTTTTGTAAACTACTGAATGGATTCATTTTTTATATCTATCTGGTTTTATTATCCAATTTGAAAATTTTGGAATCTGTATGTAAATACAAATTGTTATTACACTTATTACTATTCCTATTATGTTTTTATTAAATAGGAAATCACGACTCAATTCTGGTAAAAGAAATTCATTACTTGAGTTTATTAACTCCTGAATCATCTCTATTAATGGGCCATAATAACAATGAATATTTACAACAGCCATAAAACTTCCTATCAAATATGAAAGAGTCGGTATTATCATTATTCTTAGATAATAGGTTATCCAAAGGCTTAAGTTTCCTGTAAAACTTGGCATAATAGAAAGTGCCAACATAAATGGACCTATTATTAGAAGAATTACTTTTGCTATTGAAACATATAATGGGATAAAATATATCACGGCCATCTGAATATACTGTAGGAGATAGTCTAGGAATTCTATAACTAACCGGAATAAATTGACCTTGGTTTCTTCCTCTGATGGAGCAGACATACTAGAGTCTTCTGAAGTTATTTCTTGACAACCAGATTCTACTTCTTCCCGTTCATATGTTGCAACTTTATCTCTGAGTTTATCGTAATATTGATAATATTCAGTTTCTTTTTCTTGAAATTCCGTAATAATTTCTGAGTTTATACTCAAAGCGACAGATTCTGCTGGTTTTACTATTACATCAAACAAAGAAGAAAAAACAGAAAGAAAACTTATAACCAAACCTATTACAAAAGGTCTTAAATATGAATAAAAATTTATAACCTCTCCATTTGACCATTGTTTCCAGAGTTTAAATCCTATATATGCGAACGCAAAAATTCCACATATAATCTGTGCCGAATAAACCAAAACATCTGAATATTCTAATACTTTCTCTGATATTTCATTAAAAGCATTGGCAAGCAGAGTACCCCAATTATTTAATGCTGTTGAAGTCATTATTTTTTAGTATTTTGTTTATTGCTTTGTGTCTTAGATGGTGACTTTGTTGTCTTGGTTTTCTTAATTCCCTCTGTGTCATTATCGGCTTCAAATGCCATAAACAAAGCCTCACGAGTATAAGCTCTAGCTTGTTTTGAAAACACCTCGTATGAGTTCTTTTTCTTAAAACGACTCTCTACATCTGATAATTTCTTCTTTACTTTTACTATTTCATCTTTTATATTATTAAGAATCTGAAGGCGTTCATAATCTGTCATCTCACCAGAAGAAGAAGTGGTACTACTAGACATTTTCTTAGATTCCTTTAATTTTTCACTCACTTGCTCACCCAAATCCACAGTAAAATTTAGAACATTATACACCTCTTCTTTGGTTAGTTCATCTAGTTCTGAAAACTTTTCATTTATATTTTTTACCTTTTGCACAACAGCATTACTCTCTTCTGCTATTTCTTTCACAACCAATGCAGACTTTATGAAATTACTTATTTTTTGAAGTTTCTTTAATGTTTCTTTATTTTGCTCCACTAGTTCAGAGGTATTATCTGTCTGTTGTTCTATGCTATACCTCTCTTGCATAGCCTCGGCCAATTCCTCTAAAAACAGAGTGAGTCGTTGAGTAATAGAAGCTGGGTCTGTTACCATAAACTGTGCATACATTGGCATTGGAGTGCAGCTCACCATTAAAAGAACCAATACAGATATGAAAAAATACTTTATATTCATAATATCAAAAATTAAGATTAGTATATTCTTTTATAGCATTTCTAATAGAACCTGCCCGTTTCTCAAGTTCCATTAGTTTTGATTTTTCTGTTTTTTCTGTGGTATAAACCAAATATTCTTGTTTAGAAACTTCTAACGCATACACCCTAGAATTATTACCATTTAGTGTTATAAACACCTCTTTGTACGGATTTCTGTTAGAAAAATCTAACACTCTATTTAGCGACAATGCCAAGGCAATATCCTTCTCAGTTAACCCCAAAACTTGGGCGATTTCATCGAAAGTATTAGAATACTTTCTCTGATCAAGTAAAATTTTGCAATCAGCATTTCCCAAGATTGAATTTTTCACTACTTCATTTCCTATAATGTCCTCAATCTCTTGTGTTACTACAATGGCCTCCCCAAAATGTTTTCTTACAGTTTTAAAAAGATATTTAATAAACTCTGCTGTCCCAGCTTTAGAAATTGCCTTCCAAGCTTCCTCGATGAGAATAAGTTTTCTGGTTTGACCAAGTGATGGGTGTCTCATCTTTGAGATGAAAGTATCCATTAATATCAAAGTTACAACTGGGAATAGGGTCTTGTGGTCTTTTATATTATCAATCTCAAACACGATGAATCGCTTCTCGAGTAAATCAATATTTTCTGTAGCATTTAATAAATAATCATACATACCACCCTCACTATATGGTCTTAATACTTGAAGCAGATTTTCTATATCAAAATGCTCTCTTTCTACTTTAGCATCCTGCAATTTCTTTTTAAACTCTTTCCTTAAAAACTTATAGAAATTTGTAAACGACGGACTTGTTTTTTTATTTACAATTAACTCTATATAATCATTAATTGCAGTGGAAATATGAGTCTCCTCAGCCTTGGTTATATTCTCTGTTTCACTCTTCCATAGACAAAAAACCAAAGAAGATAATTGCTCTTTTTTCTCAATGGTATAAATATCATCTTTTACAAAAAAAGGATTGAAACTGATAGGATTTTCTTCTGTATAGGTGTAATAAATGCCATCCTTACCACCTGTTTCCTCATTAATCATTTTGCAAAGCCCCAAATAACTATCGCCCACATCCACTATTACCACATGAGAGCCTTGTTCATAATATTGACGTACTAGGTGATTTGTAAAGAATGATTTCCCAGAACCAGAAGGACCAAGGATAAATTTATTTCTGTTATTTATCCATGATTTTTTCATTGGCAAATCTGAAATATCCACTTTAAGAGGAATTCCATTGAGTCTATCACAAAGCTTTATTCCAAAGTCTGCCTGCTGAGGTTTTGCGCAAGATTCAGTTTGAATTAAACACGTAGCAGGCTCTAAAAAAGTTAAGAATGTCATCTCAGATGGATATTGAGATTCACCACCTGGAATTCCAGCCCAAAAGATTTGAGGAGTAATCACATTGGTCTGGCTAACACAAATATCCAATTCTGATAATTTAGCAGCCACTAATGAGTTCTTTTTTACTAAAGAAATATAGTTTTTATCCCAAATTAAAACATTCATTGCAGCTCTAATCGGTCTTAAACTCTTTGATACTGCCTCATCTAGAAACTGCTCATTAAACTTACTATTGATAGAATTTTCACGAGAAACAGCAGAAAGTGATTTTTGCTGTCTGCCACTTTTTTCTATATCAGAAAGAATTTCTTTTGAGTCATCCAAAAAGAAATATTGATTATAAATATGAGAAAAGGGAATTCCCCATGCTAAAGATGAAGGGAATGACATAGGAAAAAATACATTGTTATGTGAATATGCTGGATCCTTCGCATAATTATATATCGTAGAGGGTAACTCCTCAAGATTTCCAATAGAAAAACAACTTACGTAATTGTCTCCTATTTTGAAATCAGTATCCTCTAGATATACATCCATCATAACTTTCTTTTCTTCATTAAACTCTAATGTCAAGTATTGTTCTATAGCCCCGCTCTGCTGTAGGTCTCCTAAGATCGCTCTCTTAGAAGAATGAGAAACCCCTATTCCATTCTCATTTAGAATACTAATAAATTGCGATACCTTATCACTGAAATCTTCCCATCTATGCTTGTCCAACATATCATTTGGAATAATTCTATTCCTACACAGAATAGACAACATGCTTGTGGTTTTTAGATTTTCCCTTGTTGATAAGGTTATAAAAACATATGATTTATGATTTAAAAATTCTCTTCCATTGAAGTGTTCAGAAGAAGATATAGATAAAAAACTATCAGAGATTGGTTCATCTTTAAATTCACAATTGTAGAATATATCTTGTTTGTGAACTATTGTATAAGAAGGTAAAACACGCAAAGCTCGCACCCACACTTGATGAAAGCGTTCATAATCATTTATTCCAAGAGAATAAACCTCTGGCAACGTTAACTCCAAAGCCATAGTTATGTCGGCAAACTTGCTTACCAAACAGTTATTCTCCCAAGCTAAAATAGGCAGATAATCTAATATTTTACTAGATTTTTTCATCTCTATCATCTACTATTTGAAATACTCTCTTATCTACAATGATGTGTTTTACTAACTTTTTTGATGCAAGTATTTGCATTAGGCCATGTTCTCCATAAGTGTTATTCAATTTAAATACACTACATACTGCCAACAGAAAAGTGATAATACCTATGAATAATGCCCCCATAGCATTAAGTAGTAATGATAGAATAAAGCTGAAAAACAATACGGTGAGTATTAACAGGACTAAGTAAAAGACATATTGTGCCTTCAGTCCAAAGAATTCTACAGGTTTACCTACTCCTCTGTTGACTTGAAATGTAGCCATCTTAATTTTCAATTATGAATTATCCTATGAAGAATGCCCTTATAGCAGTGACTGCTACAATAGCAAAAACACAAGAACCAAACCAAGAGGCTGCTGTTCTAGTAGTATCAGAACTTCCAGCAGACCATTTACCATACACTTTCACTGCACCAATAAAACCTATTACGGCACATAGAACATAAAATAAATTTGTAATAGGCTCTACATAAGATAAGATTTCTGAGTTGGCTTTTTCTAGCGCAGCTACTCCATTACCTTGAGCCATTAACGACGTAAAATTCAATAGGACCAGTGAAAACACACCAATCCCACGTTTAAAACTTTTCATACACGATGAGGTTAAAAAATTAATGATTAAACACTAAACTTCTGGACCTTAGATTTTTTTAAATCTGCTGAATCTTTCTTGAAGAATTTAAAATACAAAAAGACAGCTACGTTAAATAGAATTAACGCAACAGACAGAAAGATCAGACAAGTAGTCCAACTTACTTTTTCTAATCCAAACATGATTATTCCAATAAGAATCAAGAGCTAAAAACCTACGTTGAGGTCGTAAGTTTCTGGTGCAAAGTAACGATATATTTTTCTATTTTTCAAATCATTTTGTGGCATTTTAACAAATATTTGCATTTGCTCGCCCTATTATTATATTAATATTATACGGCCCTTTGTTAACATATTTTAACTACCAAAAGAAGATTAAACCCTCTGTTTCTCAGCTTATTTTGGGACTCTAAAAAAATATTTTGCTCGTTTTGTAGATATTTTTTAACTTTGTAAATTGTAAAAACTTTTTTGTATGGTTCTAAATTATATTTGGGCAGGTTTCTTTATAATAGCCTTTGTAGTGGCACTCATCCAATGCTTTGTTTTTGGAGACAATATGATATTTGCAAAAATTGTAGATAGCACATTTGATATGTCTAAGTTTGCTGTTATGGATATTGCATTGCCACTTGTGGGTGTGATGACACTTTGGCTAGGGCTTATGAACATAGGCGAAAGAGCTGGTTGCGTGAGATTCCTTTCTAAAATAATAGGACCATTTTTTAGCCAACTATTTCCAGAAGTGCCAAAAAATCACCCTGTGCATGGTCAACTTTTGATGAACTTTTCTGCAAATATGTTGGGACTAGACAATGCCGCAACACCACTTGGTCTGAAGGCAATGAATTCGCTTCAAGAACTAAATCCAAATAAAGACACTGCATCTAATGCACAAATTATGTTCTTGGCGCTAAACACATCGGGGCTTACTCTAATACCTATTGCCATAATGGCACAAAGGTATATACTTGGAGCAGCCAACCCAACCGACATATTTATTCCACTTTTAATAGCAACTTATTGCTCTACACTAATTGCTATTTTTTACGTTGGAATCAAGCAAAAATTGAGATTGCTAAATAAAATTTTTATCTCTTGGATAGGTGGAATTACAGCAACAATTGGCGGACTTGTTTGGTATGTATCTACTCTGAGTAGAGAAGAAATGATGACATTCTCAAGCATTTTTAGTAATGTACTTTTACTTACCATTATTATCGCATTTATTGGTGGAGCGCTATATAAAAAAGTAAATGTATTTGAGGCGTTTATAGATGGAGCCAAAGAAGGTTTTACCACTTGCATTAAAATTATTCCTTATATGGTAGGAATGCTCGTTGGAATCGCTGTTTTTAGAGCATCTGGTGCAATGGACCTACTTATAATGGGAATAGAGAAAATAGTATCTATTTTTACCGATGAAACCGAGTTTATTGGAGCACTTCCAACAGCCTTTATGAAGCCTCTATCTGGTAGCGGTGCAAAAGCCATGATGGTGGAAGCAATGAAGACCTACGGAGTAGATTCATTTGTGGGCAGACTATCTTGTCTATTCCAAGGTGCTGCAGATACCACATTCTATATTATAGCCCTTTACTTCGGTTCTGTAGGTATTAAGAAAACTAGATACGCAGTGAGCGCTGGTCTTATCGCAGACCTTGGCGGTGTAATTGCTGCTATATTAATTGGATATTTATTCTTTGCATAAAAAGTTATGATAAGCTATCATTTAGAGGGTGTAGAAAAACCTAAAATTTGTACAAGAAGAACATCTAAATGGGTAAAAGATGTGGCAGAAAAACATGGAAAAATAGTCGGTGAAATCGCCTATATTTTCTGCTCAGACGAGTACATTATAGATGTAAATAGAAAGTTTTTAAACCACGACTATTACACAGATGTTATCACATTTGACTATAGTGAAGGTAAGAAAATTTCTGGGGATATTTTTATTTCTCTAGACACAGTAAGAACAAATGCCGAGGCTTTCAATCAAGACTACTATAACGAACTTGAAAGAATCATTATACATGGCATTCTTCACCTTTGTGGTTTCAAAGACAAAGAACCTAAGGACAAAGAAGAAATGACATATCAAGAAGACGAAGCTATTAAATTACTTATAAAACCGCTTAAGAAATGACATTTGAATACGATGTAATAGTAGTAGGAGCAGGCCACGCAGGTTGCGAGGCAGCAGCTGCAGCAGCCAATATGGGTTCGCGTACATTGCTTATCACAATGGACATGAACAAGATTGCTCAAATGAGTTGTAACCCTGCTATTGGTGGTATTGCAAAAGGCCAAATAGTAAGAGAAATCGACGCTCTTGGAGGTTTCACAGGACTTGTTACAGACAGAAGTTCACTTCAGTTTAGAATGCTAAA
>JAEIGA010008012.1_pt1 | contig 16020 bp, 18 predicted proteins | sample 9270691 | NCBI WGS metagenome assembly JAEIGA01 (sample SAMN17057246, study PRJNA624740) | gut metagenome | biome: biome; isolation source: fecal sample | host: Bos grunniens | place: China: Xizang | collected 2019
ATTTCATGATAAATGGTTATACAATAAAGTCAAATGTAGAGAATGTGGCGGTAATTATAAATATTATATATGCAATGACAATTACGAATTGTATGAATGCACCAAATGCAGCCAGATAATATGCATTAAAAAGTCAAACACCACACAATAGTCCTGTTATTATTGTATATAGTAAAGATATACAGTATGACAGACAATACAAACATATTAAATATTCAGGATGAAATTGATTATCAATTCATAACAAGAGTGCAGCAGGAGGTTACTCAGAGCTGCGCTCTTCCTTTTGCATTACCTGCAGAGAGAATACCGGAATATATTTTGCAGGCTGCGCAATATTTTTGGCAGAATTGTGACTTCTCTGTTGAGGAACGTCATTATTATGTTAAGAATTCAGATATATGCAAATGCAGTAAACTAAATAAGATAATTCAGCTTCCTCCGCAGATTCTCGGTGTGCACGGCGTATATAAAGTTCAGTCAGAACTTAAATACGGTGCTATGGGAGACTTTTCAATTGAAAGAATGATGATGAGTTCATATTCAATGTTCGGAGGTGCTGGTACTGTTGGATCTGGTATGTCACTGGCTGGAACTGGTTATAACTTATCAGATGTCATTGTAAGTATGTATGAAGTTGATACATTCAATCAATATCTTAATGCACCGTTGACATACAATTATAATCAGTTCTCAAATAAGTTAGTGTTGTTAGGTGATCTTGGCTATTCAGATCTGTTACTTGCAACTATGCAACGCTGCAAGATACAGGATCTATACAACAATTATTACTTCTTTAGATACGTTGTATGCTTATGTAAGAGAGCGTTAAGTACAATATATGGTATGTTTGAGTTTAACCTCCCTGGAGGTATTTCTATCAATTATTCAACACTTTCTGACCAAGCTGACAGTGAGATTGATAAGATAGATGAGTGGATTCAGAATAATAGAGCTTGTGATTATTTCTTTATGCCAAATACACTTTAACAATTGAATGAAGAATTTGAAGACAATATTAGAAGGCATACTTGGCAATATTGATGCTACATTAGGTGCATCTGATAATAATATTGAATGCGCAGACATCTCAAAAGTTGTCAATCCATCGCATTTTGATTTGAAGACGACTACTAGCAGAAGAACTGCCGGTGATCGTAAAAATTATGTGTATACATATAATTGGTACTGTCCAAAACTATTGAAGAAAGCGTTCCCTACTGGTAGATTTGAATACATAATCATAAAGTTTAAATTCTCAGAACAAGTCTATGACAAATCATATTATTCGGGAGACAACACTGGAGTTGATTTTTCAATTACATTATCAGGTAGTGACTTAAAGAATAAGAGAAAACAGACAAGCAAGCTTTTGATGAGTACTGCATTTGGGTATAATTCATCAGCTACAATAGATTACACATTTAAGTCGACTTGGCAGAGCATACAGAAATATCTGCAAAATCCTGAAATTGCACCATCATTGATATTTGCAATATTTGCTAAAAAGGATTTTGAACATTATGGATTACATGGAATTGATTCATATGTAAAAAATGTGATTAGAAAATGAAAAACTTAAAGACAATATTAGAAGGAATTCTTGGAGATATTGATTCAACGCTTGATAGATCAGATTACTATGCAAATGCAGATCTATTGACTGCATTGAATGCAAAATCTGAAAAGGAATTCAATGAAATATGCAAGATCCTCATCAAACGCATTGATGCAGAAACAAACAGTCATGTTCAGCACGGTAACAGACTAGTAAAAGGTAAATCCTATATATTTATATATGAGCAAGAAGGCTATTATACAATATTTTTTGTTGATAAATACCCCGCATACCTTGATATACCGTATGCAATAATGTGGCCTACATGGGATTCAAGAAAAGATAAAGCAATCATTCAACTTGATGACAATACTTTTTTTAAAGATATCGCAGATTCAATTTTTGGCAAGACTGATGGTATGACAGAATACTGTGAAACTCCAAAGTCATTGATTAAAAGTATGAAGACTGCAGTTAAATTATGTATGGAGGGATAATATGAAAGACTTTAGAGATATACAAGAAGGAATACTTGGTGATATAGATGATACTATCAAGAATGCAGATAAGTCTGTCAAAAGAATGAAAGAGATTGAAGATGTAAAGAAGTTAAGATATCTTTTAAATGATCTATACTTCAATGTTCCAATGACATCAGGTAAATTCACTGACTGTAATAACGTAAAGATAGAATTTGGCGATGTAGTGTTATGCAAAGACCCATACTATAGTACAGACTATCTATATGGAATTGTCATTAGAGATAAGACTAAAGAATCAGGCACATTTGAAGTAATTACTGCTGAAGCAAGAGTACCTAATGAAGACGATCCAGAATTTGGCGATTGCGTTACATATCATTACGATAGTGATCATATTGTAGTACTTGCTAAGAAGAAAAATGCAAAGAAGATGCTTGAATTATTAGTTAAACTACTGTAATCAATAGATGATAAATAACAATATAACAATAGGATATGAAAGAATTTAATACAATCATAACAGAGGCCAGCAACAGACTTTCAAAAGATTTTGAAGTTGGCGCCAATGCATTATCAAATCAGACAAAGGGCTGGTTGAAAGAGCTTGATGCTGCAGTTGCAAAGTATAACTTGAATTATGACCAGTGTAGAACAGCAGCTCGTCAGTTTAAGCAAGGCAACTTTGAGGAAGCTCTTAGAACAATATGGGGTAAGCAGCTTGATGTTGAAGTTACTAATTCAGAAAACGGTGGCAACTCAAAGACTAAGATATATAGAGCTGGTAGTTATGCAGTGTTCACTGAAAAGACTGACTATAAAAACAGTTCATTCGTCAAAAGTATAACTGGATCATATTCAACTTGTAGTGCACCGGGTTATTCATTAGGAACGATCATAACTGTATCAGGTAAAGCTGATGGTGATGTTGAAATCGCTACAGATCATGCATCAGATAAAGCTATGGCTGCTCGTAATACTGCAAACATATATAACATTCTTTTTGTTGGTGTTGATGTTCCATCAAAGTTCATTTCAAAACCAATGCTTAAATTAAAGAAACCCCTTTAATATATTATACAAAGGTGTTTTTATATGATAGTTATATGTCATTAAACTGTTCAATATTGTCTGACATTGACACTGCTATTGAAACAATGGATAAAGCAATAGATCCGTTTAATATTCTTGGCGTAACAAGAATTAAGTTGACTGGCGAATTTAAAGCATTATTTCCATTGATTCACTATGATGCACTGTGTAAAGCTACACCGAATTTTGATGAAAGCATATTTGATGCTGAACTTGATACACCAGATTTTGTCATTGATTCTACACAACGAAGAATATGCATTAGACTTGCTTGGTATGTATGCAATGAGTTGCTTTATGGCAATCTTAACGGTGTATTTTTCAATATCGGCATATTTTCAGATTATACTGAAATCATACATATATATCGATATCAGATGTCTACTGATAAAGAATCTCCAAAACGTATTGGCATTCAGTTGCCTTCTGGAGCTAATATGACAATATCACATAAAAACAAAATTAACAAAGACTTTTAAATGAGATCTCTTTACGAAGGAATACTTGCAGATATAGAAGACACACTTTCAACATCAGATGACAACATTGCATTGGTGCGTGCTAATATGCCAGATTCACCGTTGCGTAAAATGTTTTGCATAAATAACATGTCAAAACAACCGTTTACATTGAACAATAAAGAGCTTATTGTTTCAACAGAGAGCTCAGGTGGCACTGGACAAGGTTCTGTACAGATAGTTGCAGATGAGCAGAATAGGTTATCAGATTACATAAAGAATGTTGAATCTTTGAAGATACTTGTTCCATGTTCAATATGGTGCAAAGACATTGATAAAGACATATGCAAAAGTATAATAAGCCCATCAATATGCATAAGATCAACTCGTGCTGGTGAAATCAATAATGTACGATTGAGCGCTGAAAATATTGGAAAAATCAAAATCATTCCTAAGATATCAATTGAAGTTCCAAATCCAAAGATCTCTAATTCAGTTTTAGATATAAACACTGCAATGTCAAGCAATGGTAGACTTTTGTGCTTAGGAATACCGGAATTCAAAAATGTTTTATCAAATTCAATTCAAGTGATTGACTGCGCAGCAACAAAAGAGATTGTCTTTTCAGGAACAAAGCCGTTAGATATGTTTGAAGACAAGAGATGGACAAATCTATTTGAGTTTGGATATACATTGAAATACTGTGCAGGAAAGAATTATAATGAATCAGATGCCAGTACAGTAAACATAAAGTCAATGAAAGACATTAAAAAACTTGTGACAAGCAAAGACTTCTACAACAGAACATATAACGAATGGCCATACAGATTGAAGCCTAATGTAAAACTGTCTGATTTCATTGACATATCAAAATTTGATAAGCTTGAACGAATAAACATATATGACAAAAGAGTAACAGTGGTATTTGAAAAGCTAATAGGCAACTGGGCTAAATTCAGTTCTGCATATAAAAGTGCGTTTACAGATATATTGAAGATCACTTGGGATCAAATGCATCCTGAATATAATAAGACAAACATCAATAAGTATATACCTGTTACAGCTGATGGTTGGAGAGTTATAATCATTCGTTATTAAGCCTATTTTAAGACTTTTAAATAAAGATGATTAATTATATTAAATTGCAATTTTAAGTGAATACAACGCACGATAAATAACAAAGGAGGGATTTAAATCCCTCCTTTAATTATTGGTTTTATTTTCCTTTGTAGGTTTTTCAATTCCAATTGTTTTGTTCTTCCAATAATTAAGTATCTGCTGACGAGTCTCCTTTTTAAAATGACCTTCTGAAAGTACAGCCTTTGGCCATCCAGAAACTGGAATTGGTATTATCTTCGTCATTAAATTAGGGATGTATTCTCTAATACCAAAATCAAGTTTAGCTTTTTGCAATTGACTAATAAGCATCTTATAATTGAAATATGACATCTCCTCTTTCAATGGCTCATTAAATGTCTTACTATATATAGGTTTGAATATTTCATATATTCGATTCATCAACTGATAACGCATCCTTGGTGGGTAATAATGAATATTGAATCCAATCACTCTCGGGCCGTTTTTAGTCTTTACAATACCGAAAAATATTGTACATGGCATTGCATCATAATACTCGAGTTTTTCCTTAGTTGCAGGCTCAATATAATTGAACATAATTAACTGCCCAGGCAATATTGCTGGCTTGCCTTTGATGTCATAGTTTTCATCTACAAATTTTCGTACACCAACATCTCTACGAATTATATTGGACTTATATAGCTTTTCAGCACGAATAGCTTTAAGCATATCAAAGTCCTTTGGTGCTTTATTGGATGCTCGTTTTGCAGTTGTAGTTTTATTTACAATAGGAGTGTTCTTAGCCATCGATATGTCTTAATTACAAATAAAAAATAAACCGTTCAAAGTTGGTTTTGAACGGTCTAACATAATTTTCTTTCATATGTTATATGTTTGTCAAATTCTTCTTTAACGTATTTCAAATCAGTAAGTTTTGATTTTCGTATAGCTTCAAATATTGCTTCACATGCATATTTGAGTGGTATAGATCCGTCTGAATTTGTTTCGATATCCTTAAAGTATTTATTTGATTCTTCTGCAGTACAATAATCAATTGCAGCTTGCAACAATACTGGATATCCCCCGTAATTTCGTATTTCTATATTGACAAATCCACCTGAATTAAACACTACATCTGAAGTATGGATTATTAGATTTACATTATCTGCAGTGTCTTTAAGATCTTCATATGCATTATGTCCTCTTCCAAGATACCATGCTAATTCTGCACTCTTTATTTTAACATAATATGAATCACTTACATTATGTCGTATGTTTCTGCAAGGAGTGTTCAATAGTTTTTTCCAGTCCTTTTCAGCTTTCTTTATCACTGCATCATATTTGTCCATTGATACAATTGTATCTTCTATATCTCCTAATATGCCCTCGTACAATGTCTTCATAACCCTTAATACTATTTTATCTTTAATACTTCATCAAATTGCAGTTCATCATTTGAATCATTGCGTTTTATCTGTTTTGCCCGCCAATCAAAAATATACCTCATTGCGTTCGGATATTTATGAAGATGCTTGAACAACTTAAGTATCTGCTGTTTGCCTTTGGAAATAGTATCTGCTTCACCCCATATCGTTATTACATATAGAAGTTGTCTAGTATTATGTATCTTTGTGTATGCTAATGCTGATAAGCAATAATGTTTGTCTTTATAGTATGCGACTCTTCCAGTCAATCCTTCAATTGTAGACTTATGAAAATTTTCTATTTCCGGAAATTCATCTATAATCTGTTTGATGTACTCTTTACAATCCCAATCAACACCCCAACTGCAACGAGATTCTTTCCAATGTGTATCTGTGTAATAGAAATCAGACTTTGTAGGAATAGGATACATCTTTGCAAATGCTCCTTTATCAATCTCTTTCATTGTAGTCTCTATATCTGTAAGGACTCCTTCGTTCAGTTTATCTTTAAGTGTTTTCATCAAATGACATCTTTTAATCTTATATGGTCTACAACTCGTGTTCGTTCTATTTCAACTGCAAACTTATTGCTAAAGTCAATAACCTTCTGCATTAGTTCAGGATTATTGACTAATTTTTTACAAAATTCAATGACTTCTCTTTTTGCAGCTGGCTTGTTTTCGCAATAATCCCCAATTCCAGGAATCTTTAAATGTGGCAGCATATTGTTTGTCATCAAACATACTTCTATAAAGTTATCGTAAGATATAGTAAACCATAACCCGATAATTTCTTCAGATGGTTTAAGATATTTAAATATGTTGTCTTTATGTGTAAACTTATCAAGATACGGCTGAATAATATGCTTGCACGGCCACGCAAGGTTTGTTTGTGAAAAACTACCTTTTTTAAAATCTTTTATCGTCGGTATAGGGTACATCTTTGCAAATGCACCTGAATCCATATCAGATAATGTCTTTTCAACATCATCTAAAAGCCCCTCATATATATTATAGATATTCTTCATGCTATCAAAATAATTCAATAAATAATAACGGCTATCATTAGAATCTATTAAGTCTGTTTGACATATTGTTTAGTTCATCTCTATACATATCTCCATACGATTGGCCGAACATGTTTTGCATATTGTCTGTCATTGCAGTATCAAAATTACGAGCTTGATAAATCAGCCGGTATGGGTCATTATCTTCAAAAGGATTGTATATCGTGTCTGGCGTTTCAATCGTGAAATTGGACTCGAAATCATCTTTCATGAGCTTATACTGTAATGTTGCTTTAACAAACATCAACTGTACCTCTGTCATCACCATATCATCATGACCAAATGCTGCAGCGTAAGTTCCGTTTCCTTTATCGGTAAAGTTGTTCAATTCTATCATGTACTCTGCAGAGTCATTTATCAGTACGTCATTTTCATATGCTTCTTTATAAAGTAGACAATGCTTTGTCTTATTGCCAGATGTTATCTTAATGCCATATTCAAACTTTGTAAAGTTGTCATTATAATATTTGACTAGCATTGAATTATCATAATTTTGACACCCTGGAACATTCTTGTCAAAATTCTCTTGAAGCAGCCTAATGAACAGATCCCCATATACGTTTCTCTCAAATGAAAGCAATGTTCTGTCTGGGTGACACATCAATGATACAAATGTCTGTATAGATAATGTTGCAAGTTCACGCGTAAGTGTATTTGACCTGAAATAACCGATGCATTCAAGCTTATCTGACCCAGGTTCAATCATACGATGCACTGAACATACAGTATAGTCACCGCCAGCACCTTCTGCAATATCTGTTGTGCATATTATGTATTCTTTTCTACAATCAATTGGATCAAAGTCTGGATGCCATTTCCAAGCATTTGAATAAGGTACTCCCGGCATCTCTTTTTCAACGAACTCAAACAGATGTTGATTCTTCTTATTCATAATCTTCGTTGAGATTAAAGTGTTTGCTGATACATCAAAGTTTGTTCCAAATTGACTGTTGAATGCTTCTTCTGAGCCGTAGTTGGCAACTTGCATCTGATGCCATGCTTCATCTCGTTTTACCCAGCATTTATTAGTTGGATCATATTCTGGAACTTCATACCAATCTGTTTTAAATGCTTTGTATTCAGATGCTCCTGCTTCTGCAGCTTTGTATAATCTATAAAACAAATTATAACCGTTTTGCGTTGATGTTATCATAAATCGAGCTCTAGCAGCTGTAATTGTTGGAAATACATTGCTATAAAATTCATCTGCAATATTTGGATTAACATGTGCGGCTTCATCCCACAAACAACAATGCAATGTAAAACCGATAGCAGAATTTTTTGTTGTTGCTGAAGTCAACAATCTACAGCCATTATCTAATACAATTTCACCCTCATTCCATTTATAAATGCCCGGCTTTAAAAAATAAGGCAACTCATAAAAAATCTTCTTAGTTTTATCTAATACTTCGATTGCAGTCGCGCGTTTATTGGCAAGTACCAACGCATTTTTATCAACATTGAATATTATATAATGTAACATAAAAATTGCCGAAGTTGTCGTTTTTCCAGATTGTCTACAGCTCAAATATATGCTTAGACGATTTTTTTCAAGATGCTGCAAATATTTTTTTTGATAATCTCTAAGCTGAATGTGTCTAATGCCTTCAGGAGTCATTAATTTACAATATTTTTCAGCAAAATATAAAATATCATTTTTACATTTAAGCCATTCTTGTATTTCATCAGGTGTTCTATCAAATACAAGATCTCCTTTTATAAGACTGGTGTTTTTTTCATAAAACGGATTTGCAACAAGTTTACGGCCAGCAATCAAACCATTAAGTGCAATCTCTAATGATTTAGTTGACCATATCATACGTTTTGCAATTACTCCGTCTTTATCTTCTTTAACTGGATTGAATGTATCTATTTTTGGCTTATTTTTATTTTTATTAGTTTCCATTAATAAAACATTATTTTTATATTATTATGTTTATGCAGATAAAAAATTAAGTTTTTTATCATATATTATATAATAATACATTTAATATGAAGGGTGAAATACATACAATATTTTTAATAAATACTGAAGATACAAATGCATTAAAAGGTTCTGATGGAAAGTATCATTATTTTTATAAAATTGTGAATACCATAAATGATTATTACTATTATGGTATTCATTCAACAGATAATATCACTGATAATTATAAAGGTTCTGGTTTTAGGTTGCGCAACGCATATAAAAAATATGGGTTACAAAAATTTACTAAGTATATATTACGATTTTTTGACACACGTAAAGATTTGTTGAAATATGAAAAAGAAATTGTTACGCAAGAATTGTGTAACGAAGAATCATGTTATAATATTGCAATTGGAGGCAATGGAAAAGAATCATTATTAATATCTGTTAGAGACAACAATAATAATTTGGTACAAATATCTAGAACTGAATTTGTAAACAATCCAAATAAATATAAACATCACTCAAAAGGTAGAATTGTATTAAATAATGGCGTTGTTCATAAATATGTTTTACCGAATGAGCTTGATAAGTATCTGTCAGAAGGGTGGGTTAAAGGAGAAATTGAACATATAACAACAAATAAAATTAACATAAAAAAAGAAAACAAGCAAAAATTTATATCAGAGTCGGAGCTTGATAAGTATCTGTCAGAAGGGTGGGTTAAAGGCGGTGTTTCTAGAAATAAAAATTCAATATCACAAATCAAAGGTTTTATCTGGATAAATAATGATATTCAACAAATTCGTATATCAAAGTCGGAGCTTGATAAGTATCTGTCAGAAGGGTGGGTTAAAGGTGTATGTCAAAAAACAACAAAGGGTTACATCAAACTAACAAACGGTATTGATAATGTTTCAATTAATCCTAATAATTTCGAACAATTAAATCATTATTTGAATAACGGCTGGAGTGAGGGATGCACACGACATGTTAAAAAGCATATATGGATTAATAATGCATTGCAATCAAAAATGATTTTAAAATCAGAGCTTGATAAATATTTATTAGATGGCTGGACAATTGGTCGTTTAAATATTCATATGCCAAATAAAAAACAAAATGTTGTTATAGTTTCAAAAAACGGAATGGCAAAACAGATATATAAATCAGATTTAAATTTTTATATATCAAATGGCTGGATAAGAGGCAATTGTAACATTAATCTAGTTACAAATAAAGGTAAAATAGTTGTTAATAAAAACGGTAAAAATAAATTTGTCAAATCAGAAGATCTTGATAAGTACTTAGCAGAAGGTTGGATAAAAGGAAAAATAAGAAAAACAGGTAAAAATTAACAAAACATACTATATACACAATATTATTTTAAAAATTGATAAATTAATATAGTTAACTATGTCTAAAACAGATATTAATGAGACACTTGCAGCAGAGATCGGCGGACTTGGAGCAGATACATATGAAAACACTGGCTTGGGTTCAGCCGAAGGTGCAGGCTTGGGTAAGCTGAAGCATAAAGCTGCATACGGACAGAAAGAAGATTTAGATGATACTGAGAAGGCCTCACTGAATAGATTCTTGAATAAAGGAAAGGAGATTAAAGAAGCTCGCGAAACAGCTGAGATATCATCAGGATGGATTCCAATCAATAGAGATGACATGGGAGTTAGAAGCATGTTTTATGATGACAGCTGGGAGTTCTTCATCAAGCCGGCAACCATGAAGGCAATCAAGAATTGGACAGCTATTGATGAGACACGACCTGACCAAGTGAATAAAGTGTTCAATGAGATCATTCGTCAGTGTGTCAAAATTGATACGCATTCGCCTCAGGGTGCTGGTTGGGCACAAGTAAAGTCATGGGATAGATTCTGGTTCATACTTAAAGTACGTGAATACACATTTGCAAACGGTGAAAACAAGATTGAATTCACTGATGAGTGTTCAGAATGCGGTGAGGATCTCAACTTTGCACTGACAGCTGATGCATTGCATTATGAATTCCCTGATGATAATCTTGTCAATGACTATTGGAACGGTAGAGAATGGGTGATAGATCCAACAGAATATGATGTAGATCATGAGCCTGTAAAGCTTTACACACCAACACTTGGCAAGGATGAAGCAATTATTGAATGGGCTACCGCAAAAAGCAGAAGCGGCGGTAAGATAGATGAGACATTCATTGAGTTCCTTGTATGGATGCTCGATAAGCCAAGCAAAGATATGAATATGCTTGACAGACAGATTGATAAGATATATAAGGAATACAACAGTTGGGATGTTGATATGTTCACATTTATGCGTGATGTGCTCAGGAATGTGACAATCAATCCGTCAGAGAACTTAAGCATGAGGTGTCCGCACTGTGGTCAAGAGACCATAAGCGGTGTACAGTTTCCAGACGGTATTACAGCATTATTCGGTACTGGCAAGGCTAAAAAGTTTGGATCTCGTTAAAGATCCAGACTTTGTTTCAGTCAAAGAGCTTGACAATACTTTTATAGAGAAGACAATATTCAATCTATTTAAGATAGACATAATCAATTATATAAAGGTCAAAGCTACATTAGCAAAGGAATTTCATATACAGCCGAGCGAGATTGAACAGATGCCAGCATGGGAGTATGAGATGTTTATGATGGAGATAAACAATATGGTAAAAGAAGAAAACGCTCGTAATAAAGAAGAGATGGATAAAGCTGGAATTGACAAGGCTAAGAAAATGAGCGATCCTTCATATATGAAAAAAAATGCAGAACTCATCAATGCAATCCATGACTAAAATGCCAGTTATGAATATTCCAAAAATCAGTTGATAACATGGGAATCTTAAGATTCCCATTTATTATTTATACAAATTAATACTTATTATAATGGGAAGTGCAACTAATCAAATTGCAACTATTAATGACTGTAAAAAAATTAATTCATCTGCGTTTTCTTCTATTACAGGAGATGCTGCTAAAGAATGCGTCACATATAAAGATATAAATGGAAACAGCACAGTAAATAAGTATCTTCAAGCTGGAAGTGTTAATACACTAACATTTACAACCAAAGTAGTCAATCCTACGGGTTATTCCCCTTCAACTTTAACCGGTTCTTATACAAGTGATTCAGTATATATGCATGATAATGAACTACCAACTGCTATATATACTCCTACATCAGCTATAAACGGTAGTGTATCTGTTACTGGCAAATGTGTTATTGATACAGGCGGTATTGAAATTGGTTCATATATTAGTGTTTCTATACAAATAGTTCTTGGTGGTAACGTGGCATGGTCTAAATCTATGTCATGGAATCCTAAGTTTTCATATAAAAATCAAACCGTATCATACGTATTTGACTTAAGTAATGCAAGTACTGGTTCAATATACGATGGTTGGGATGACTTTGAACGTGGCGGACAAATATATGCAAACTTTCAAATTACAAAAGGACAAGGTTTAGATGTTAATACTAGCGCATCAATTCAGCAATTTACTTTACAAGGCAAACAAACAAATACTTCAAATCAGCTTGTTAAATATAGCGATATAAAATCACTTACATCTACACCTACAAGGTGTACATTTACTATTAGTCCATCACCTTCTAGTGCAAATGTTACAATTACTACTAACGGATACACGCAATCAGGCAATTCAATTACAGTTCCACCTGGACAGCTAGTATCATGGACGGTCAACAAAGCTGGATATACTACGCAAAGTGGGTCAGAAATTGTTACTAGCGATTATGTTAAATATGTAACATTGAGCGTTGCTAGTGGAGGTACAGGTGGAGGCTCATCAACATCAAGTTCATCTAGACTTGGTGTCTGGGAATAAAAAATCAATAATGTTAAATGACAGCTGTATGGTCATGGGCGGATCTTAGTGATCACTCTTTACAGAAATATAATGTAAAACAGTACTGGCTATTATTGTCAGTACTGTCTGTAAAGAAGTTCAATCCTGAATGGAAACGTTTGTTTGTTGTAGACGATACAACATATAAGTTTATATGTAAGCACAACTGGTGTGATCTATGGGATGAAATAAGAGTGATTGACTTTACCGATACCGAATATGGCAATTTATACAATATAAATATATATTCTTGGCCTAAGATATATTCATACGGCATTGTTGATGATGATATAATTGCTATGGACATTGATATTGTATTTATTGATAGATGTGTAATAAAAGACACAAATAGAATTGGTGGTAAGTTATATGATCATGCCAATGACTTCAATGTAAATTGTGTAGGTCCAATGGTTAATCTTTCATACAAATGGAATGACATACAGATTGTTCAAGATATCATAAAAAATATTAATGGTTTTAACGTATTAAAAAATACTGATTTATGTCTAATTGGATCACCAGTATATTGTCCAAAGCATCTATGCAAGTCAGTTCAAAATATATTGTCATACATTATTGATATAGAAGCTATATTCAATGGAATATTACCATATGATACATATTTTGAATTGGAAGAGGAATGGCCAATATCAAAGATAGGACATGACAATGGTGGTCTTTGGGAAATAGATGATACTGTATATAAGCATGGATATACGTCTCAAGCTTATGAAACAATTAATAGCGGCATATCAAAGCCAGAAGCAATTCTTGGTATAAATGTTTTTGAAAAATATATGAATTGAATATGGACGCACCAAATGTAATACAAAGTTTCTTTAGCGGGTCTTTAGACAACAAATGGAAACTGATGCATGCAAGCTACACGATGCTTTCAAGTATATATAGCAAATTATCAGATATTCCATTGACATTATATTGTGATTATGACTTCAAACAGATATTGGAGAAGTCACATCATAAAGCGGTCATTGAACTGGATGAGTTCAAAAATCCTTTGAGTTATATGTTCATAGATCCAATGCTGTTTGCATGGCCGAAGTTTATTGCTTTAGACAAAGTACCAAGAGATACCATACATATTGATTGTGATGTTTTTCTAAAAGATTCTTCATGCATAAAGCTTTTTGATAGAGAAGGTTATGATGTAATGTGCCAACATAAAGAGAAACTTGTTTTTTCAACAGTTAATCAGTCATATATAGATTCATTCAAGTCTGTTGAGCATTTAGAATTTCCGGATTTTGTAAAAAAAGAGCCACCGCAGTCAATGCCGAACAATGGTATACTTTTGATTGATAATGAAAGACTTTGGAATGAGTACAGAGATCTCTATTGGAATATGGTTGACAAATGCAAGGTAGATCCAGTACGTCCTGTAGGGTATTGCTGTCCAGATTTGATATTTGAACAGTACTTTTTAGAACAGCTTTGTTTTAGAGACAACATTCCAATAAAGTATGTATTTCCACAAGAGGACTTTAAAGAGATATTTCAATGTGCAGTTGAAAATAACTATCAGCATATGTGCAGCGAAAAGATGGATAACTTGACAAAATGCATTGAAGTAATTAAAAATAAAGATATAATTGCTTGGGAATCATTAAAAAGCAATTTTGTAAATGAGTTTCCAGAATATTTTGAATAGAAGTCATTAAGACTTCTATTTTTAATTTATAATGATATGAAAAAATAATATTATTTCAATATTAATGAAATTAATATAAACTATAAAACATATGGCAGAATACGTGACACATACGTTAAAAATAGGAAACAATACATATCCATTGATTCCTCAAAAAGTTTATTTGACAGGAAATGCTACAAATGCAGGATATCCTTTGATATTTGCTGGAGCTATAGGATCTAGTACTGCTGGATCTGCATCGTCACAAACACTATATACAGACACCGGAAACAATGTAACATATAATCCAAATACTAATACGTTGACATGTACTAACTTTGCAGGTAATGCGTCAACATCTACGTCAGCTTCAAGAGCTGTCTATGCCGCATCTGCAGGCTATGCAGGCAGTGCAGGATCTGCTGGCAGTGCAGGATCTGCAACGACTGCTAGTTATGCTGTAACGGCTTATTTTGCGCGTAGTGCTGGATCTGCTACGTCTGCTGGATCTGCTACGTCTGCTGGATCTGCTACGTCAGCTTCAAGAGCTGTCTATGCCGCATCTGCAGGCTATGCAGGCAGTGCAGGATCTGCTACGTCTGCTTCAAGAGCTATCTATGCAGCATCTGCTGGCTACGCTGGAAGCGCAGGATCTGCAACTGTATTGAGTGTTAATAATACTGAAAGTAAAGCTGTAGGTAGATTACAATTTTTCCAAAAATCAAGTGATACTACTATAAATCCAGATTCAGGTTGGTGGTCTTTACTTAGAACGCAACATGCCGGATATGAAAGTGGATATTGGCAAGAAATGGCTTATTCATTTGGTTCAGATGCTGTTAAATTTAGAAGAAACGTAAATGGAACAAAATCCGCTTGGAAAACTTTTGCATGGACATCAGATATTCCAACCTCACTTCCTGCTAATGGCGGTTCAGCATCAAGAGCTATCTATGCTGCATCTGCTGGCTACGCAGGCAGTGCAGGATCTGCTACAGACCAAACAGCTAGAGATGCAGCTGCTGCAGCACAAACTACAGCAAACGGAAAATGGACTTATAATGCTTCTACTATTGCCGGTGTTAAAGTTAACAATGCAGTAGCAGCTGACAGTGCTGGATCTGCTACGTCTGCTTCAAGAGCTATCTATGCAGCATCTGCTGGCTACGCTGGAAGCGCAGGATCTGCTGGCAGTGCAGGATCTGCAACGACTGCTAGTTATGCTGTAACGGCTTATTTTGCGCGTAGTGCTGGATCTGCTACGTCTGCTTCAAGAGCTATCTATGCAGCATCTGCTGGCTACGCAGGCAGTGCAGGATCTGCTACAGACCAAACAGCTAGAGATGCAGCTGCTGCAGCACAAACTACAGCAAACGGAAAATGGACTTATAATGCTTCTACTATTGCCGGTGTTAAAGTTAA
>JAEIGA010008013.1_pt1 | contig 16018 bp, 17 predicted proteins | sample 9270691 | NCBI WGS metagenome assembly JAEIGA01 (sample SAMN17057246, study PRJNA624740) | gut metagenome | biome: biome; isolation source: fecal sample | host: Bos grunniens | place: China: Xizang | collected 2019
CTGTCACTCTGAGTCTGAATTATTTCATAAAGAAGATCGCTTTGTTTAAGTTTAACAATTGCCTGAGCTTCTTCCCAGCCTTTAACATCGGGCACAGTAACAGTACGTTTACCGTTACTCACAATAAGCTTGACTTTTGTTCCGCGGCTGAATTTTCCCGGTTCGGGAGACTGTTCAACAATAAGACCCGCACCAATAGTATCATCATATCTTGATTCATCGGAAAACTCAAAATACGAATTATATCTGGGATCGGCCATAACATCTGATGCAACTTGTCCGACAAGATTCGGAAGTTCGATAAGATCATCGTTAAGCTGATTTACGACAGTAAACATTACTCCGAGACCAAACATAACAAGTACTACAGCAAGAAAAACACCTGCTGTTACAGCAAGAAGCTTATTTCTGATAATGCGCCATTTCCTCTGTTTAGCGGTAACCTTCTTTTTCTTCTTTTTCGGAGGAGCGGCTTCTGGCTCAACCTTTGCTTCGGGTTCAGAGGCTTTTACCTCTTCAACCGGAACGATCGGCTCTTTTACAGCGGCAGGCTCATCCGGATAGTCAAATACCCAATCCTTATTATCTTCAAGGATTTTGATATCCACAAGCATTTCCTTCGCATGCTGATAACGCTGCGCAGGATCTTTTTTCATAGCCTTGAGGATTATCTGCTCCATGCCCTTTGAAACATTCGGATTGACTTCAGACGGCTTTTGCGGCTCTGTCTGAACTTGTTTAAGAGCAACGGAAACGGGGGTTTCACCTGTAAAAGGCAAAACACCGGTCATCATTTCATAGAGCATAACACCGGTGGAATAAATATCGGATTTATCATCCACCTGTAAGCCCTTTGCCTGCTCGGGAGAGATATAATGAACGGAACCTATAGCGGTATCGGTCATTGTTATGGTTTCAAAATTTGAAACATGAGCGATACCGAAGTCCATCACCTTTATCGTTCCGTCATCAAGAAGCATAATATTCTGGGGCTTTATATCTCTGTGAACGATGCCTCTTTCATGCGCGTGACGGAGTGCTCTGAGCGTTTGTTTTATATAACCGAAGACTTCGCCGATGGGAATAGCACCTGTAAATTCCATATATTCCTTGAGAGTTCTGCCTTCGATATATTCCATGACGATATATTGATTATCGCCCTCGAAATTAACATCGTAAACGTCTACGATGTTAACATGCGACAGCATTGCTATCGCACGGGATTCGTTAAGAAAACGGCGGCGAAAACGTTCATCACTCAAAAATTCGGGTTTGAGCACTTTAATGGCAACAAATCGGTTTTCGAGAGAGTCAACGGCTTTATAAACGACGGACATACCGCCGACGCCAACTGTTTCAAGAATAGTATATCTGCCTCCAAGGACAGTATTTATCATTGTATTCAAAGATATCCTCCGCCCTTATATTTCGGCGACAACAACAGTGATATTATCGTTTCCTCCGCGCTCGTTTGCCGCAGCAACGAGAAGATCGCAAAGATCGACAACATCAACGTCAAGTCTGAGGAATTCTTCCAAGAGACGGTCAGACAACATATTGTAAAGGCCGTCAGAACAAAGAAGAAGTTTACCCGGCGAAGAAAGATCGATTTCCGAAATCTCAACAGAGACCTCAGAATCTATACCGAGGACACGGGTTATTACGTGCTTATAAGGATGATTTGCGGCTTCCTCTTCTGTAATTTCACCCTTATCGATCATTTCCTGAACAACGGAATGATCCTTAGTCAATCGTACTATATTTTCCCCGTCAAAGAAATATGCACGGCTGTCACCTACATGAGCAACGTAATTCTTGCCTTCATAAGAAAAAACAGTAACAATCGTTGTACCCATACCCTTTAATGACGGTTCAACGATAGATCTGGAAAATACAGCTTCATTAGCCCTTATAACGGAAGAAACAAGAAGGGATTCAATGTTTCTTTCCTTTAGAGAGGCCTCTTCTGCCATACTCATCTGTTTTTGAAAAGCCGCAATAGCTGTTTCGGATGCGACACTTCCGCCGACATGGCCGCCCATACCGTCACAAACAACGGCGCAGAAATTATCCCCGCCGAATTCGGTGTAGGCAAATGCATCCTGATTTGAGGAGCGGACCCTGCCGACATCAGTCTTTCCGGTAATAGTCATAGTTGTTTCCTCCGATGAAGAAGATAGTTCCGATGTTGTAAAACAACGTACATTAATTTACAGTTAATAAATGATTATAATTTATTTGCCCGCTTCGGTCTTATGTCTCAGCTGACCGCAAGCGGCATTTATATCACTGCCCAATGTTCTTCGGACAGTAACATTTATCCCTTTGCTTTTGAGTGTATCGTAAAAGCGGCGTATGCTTTCGGGAGAAGAAGGTTCAAATCCACGTTCCATAACATAGTTTACGGGAATGAGATTTACATGTGCAAGCATACCTTTAAGGAGTTTAGCTAAGGTTTCGGCATGGCGGACAGAGTCGTTTACGCCCTTTATGAGTGTGTACTCAAAAGAAATACGTCTGCCTGTTTTTTCTATATAATTTGAACACGCATCGATTAGCGTTCTAACATTCCATTTTTTGTTAACAGGCATTATTTTGTTTCTTGTTTCGTCGTCGGGAGCATGAAGAGACACAGAAAGTGTAAGCTGAAGCTTTTTCTCTGCAAGCTCGTTTATTTTGGGGACGATACCGCATGTTGAAACGGAAACATGACGCAAGCTCATACCTAACCCGCGAGGATCACTGAGGTTTTCGAGGAAGGTGAGAATATTATCATAATTATCCATCGGCTCGCCGATACCCATAACAACAAGTGACGAAACGTTGCATTCCCTGTTTGCAACAGCTACCTGAGCAAGCATTTCGCCTGCGGTAAGGCTTCTTTGCAAACCTTTTAAAGAACTTGCACAAAATGCGCAGTTCATTCTGCAGCCGACCTGAGAGGAGATACAAACAGAATTTCCGTGTTCGTATTTCATAACAACGGTTTCAACGTGTTCCCCATCTTCGAGAGTAAATAAAAATTTTGTTGTACCGTCCGAAGAAACGAGTTTCTTTTCTGTTTGAAGAACAGGCAAAGAAGCCGTTTCGGAAAGTTTTGCCCGAAGATCCTTTGAAATGTCAGTCATTTCATCGAATGAAAGAACACCCCTTGATATCCAACGGAATATCTGTTCGGTTCTGTATTTAGGAAGACCGTTTTCCGCAACAAATTCGGCAAGGCGGTCAAAATTTAAAGAAGCAATATCTGTTTTCATCTTCGTCTGTTATTTGAAATCAAAATGAGTCGCAAAAGCTGGGCAAGAGATACCGCAACCGAAGCAACATATGTCATAGCCGCCGCACTGAGAACCTTTTTGGCTTTGGGAAGTTCGTCAGATGCAAGCGCACCGCAGGATTCGAGCTGATTTAACGCTCTTGAAGAAGCGTTAAACTCAACGGGTAATGTCAATATCTGAAAAGATACGACTACAGCAAAAAGGATTATACCTATATCAACAAGCATACCGCTGCCAAGCAAAAAGCCTATAATAACAAGCGGCATTGAAAGGCTTGAGCCGAAGTTTACAACAGGAAGCATTGAGTTTCGCAAACGTATGGGAGCATAGTTGCCGTAATACTGCAAAACATGACCCGCTTCATGGGCGGCAACACCGAGCGCCGCAACGGATGTTCCGTTATAAACACTGTCTGAAAGGCGGATGATATGCTCTTTGGGGCTGTAATGATCGGTAAGTTCGCCTTTAACTCTTCCGACGGAAACCTCCGTTATACCTGCTCTGCGAAGGATCTCACAAGTGATCTCATATCCTGTCATACCTCTTTTTGCCGCTACTTTTGCAAATTTTGCATACGTGCTTTTAACGGAAGACGAGGCAATAAGCGAAAGGATCATCGCAGGAACAACAAGAATAACATACCAATAATCAATATAAGGCAATTTTTTACCTCCGTAAATACCTTTACAGGCTAAACATCAAACGCAAAATTTCTGTTGCCGCGAAGAAGGTCCTCGTCGGACATTTTTTTCTTACCCTCGGGAGCAAGCTGAGTCACTCGGATCCAGCCGTCGGCAACCTTTACAGTAAGCTTGCCGTCATGAGGTCCGTCTGTTTCTTCCGCAGCAAAAACTTTTACTGTTTTTCCGCCCGCGGTTGCAACAGCTCCGGGTACAGGGCTCAAGCCCCTGATCTTATTAATTATTTCGCGTTTTGTTAAGTTAAAAGAAAGTTTTTTTGTTTCGGCTGTAATAAGAGGAGCATAGCATGTCTCCCCTGTCTGCGGTGTTCTTGTAACTGTACCTTTTTCAAGACCGTCAAGAGTTTCGCAGATAAGCTCGCCTCCGATAATAGCAAGGCGATCGTGAAGCGTTTCAACATTATCTTCGGGAGTGATAGGTGTTTCACGCCAAAGAAGCATATCGCCGGTATCGAGACCTTTATCCATAAGCATGGTGGTGATACCTGTTTTCTCTTCGCCGTTGATTATAACAAAATTGATGGGAGAAGCACCTCTGTACTTCGGCAGGAGAGATGCATGAACGTTGACACAGCCGTATTTCGGATAATTGAGAATATATTCGGGCAGGATCTTTCCGTATGCCGCAACAACGATAACTTCAGGCTGATATTGTTCAAGAACGGGCATAAGCTCGCCGTTTTTAACAGTATCGGGTTTATAAACATCGTAACCCTTTTCCTCGGCATATGCGCCGACAGCAGTCGGAAAAAGAGCATAGCCTCTGCCTTTAGGCTTATCGGGCTGTGTTACAACAGCACAAATCTCATGACCTGCTTCAATAAGGGCTTTGAGCGATTCTACCGCAAAGTCGGGAGAACCCATAAAAAGAACTTTCATTCAGATCAGTCCTTCCAATTATTATTAATCTCTGTCTTCGAGATATTCAACAACGTGTTCTCTGAAAAGGATTCCGTCGAGGTGGTCAAGCTCATGACAGATGCAGACTGCAGTGATACCGTCTCGTGTCATTTCAAACCATTCGCCTTTAACATCCTGAGCTTTAACGGTAACTACTGCAGGTCTTTCTGTTTTACCCCAAACTCCGGGAACGGAAAGACAACCTTCGTTTTTATTCTGAACACCGGACATAGCGGTAATTTCCGGATTGATAAGAGTTACCATCTGATCTGTTTCACCGTCTATAATAATAGCAATGCGGCGAACAACACCTATCTGAGGTGCGGCAAGGCCGAGACCGTCTGCTTTTATAAGAGTATCTTTCATGTCTTTAACAAGAAGTTCAAGACGGCTGTCGAAAGAGGTGACGGGTTTGCATATTTTAGAAAGGCTTTCGTAGCCCTCTGTTACTATTTCACGTAATGCCATAAAAAATTCTCCTGTTTAACTGATATTTGAAGGATTCATATCTATATCCGCACGAATATCTCTGTTCGCGGGATCCTTTATAAACGAAAGATAGACTTCCGACAAAATTTTTCTTTGAGCGCGGTTATCCACGCATTTGATAAGTATACGGACCCTCGGTCTTGTATCGACCATGGGAACATAGGTTGATTTTGCGGGAATTATACGTAACGGAAGATTTTCGGATTTTTCCTGAGCCGCCCTTAATGCCTGTTCAAACCTTTCGGCAGCATCAAAAGCATCTTCCTCTGTTTTTGCAATAAACGAGATCTGACATATGTCGCAAAACGGCGGATAGAGCATCATTCTGCGAAAAGCCGTTTCATCCTTATAAAAACCGACATAATCCTGATCGAGCGCATAACGGAAAACCCTGTGTTCGGGATAATATGACTGAATTATCGCCCTGCCTGATTTTTCGGAACGGCCTGCTCTGCCGACGACCTGTGTCATCAAAGAAAATGTTTTTTCAAGAGCACGAAAATCGGATGAAAACAACATCGTATCCGCATTAAGAACACCCACAAGCGTTACATTGGGAAAATCAAGCCCTTTTGTAATCATCTGCGTACCTAAAAGGATATCGCATTCGCCTCTTGAAACCTGAGAAAGTATCTCATCCCTGCTGCCTTTTTCGGCTACAGTATCGGCATCCATGCGAAGAATACGAGCCTCGGGAAATAGCTTTGAAAGATCCTCTTCGGCCTTCTGCGTTCCCGTACCGGAATATTTCATTGTTTTCCCGCCGCATTTATTGCAATGATCGGGGACATGGGTTGAATAACCGCAATAGTGACAGACAAGTCGTTCGTCTTTTTTATGATACGGCATCGTAACACCGCAATATGGACAAACGATCGGTTCACCGCAGTCAAAGCAGCTAACAAAGGTATTGTACCCTCTGTGATTCATAAAAAGAACGGTTTGCTCTCCCCTATCGAGATTTTCTTTTATCTCTGAAAGAAGGAGTGATCCGAAAAGAGTTCCGTTGCCTTTCATTACTTCTTCGCGAAGATCAACGAGAACGACTTTCGGCATAGGCTGACCGTTATATCTGCTGTTGATCTGAGAAAGACCTATTTTACCGTTTTCCGCAAGATTGAACGACTCAAAAGACGGTGTTGCGGATGAAACGACAAGAAGAGCCTTTGATCTGTTTGCTATAAAAGCAGCAACCTCGCAGGCAGCATATTTCGGTGTCATTTCCGATTTATATGCATTTTCCTGCTCTTCATCGATTATTATTATTCCAAGATCGTTTACGGGAGCAAAAAGTGCTGAACGTGTTCCGACAACAACTTTTTTCTTTCCCGACTTGATGAGCGAAAAAGTATCTTTACGCTCGGCTTTTGTAAGAGCGCTGTGAAGAACGGCAAGATCGTCGCCGTAGTGATCATAAAGACGTGAAACGATCTGATACGTAAGCGCGATTTCGGGAACTAACAGTATGGCTGTCTTTCCCGATTTCAGAACATCATCGATAAGCTTGATATAAACAAGCGTTTTACCGCTGCCCGTAACACCGAAAAGAAGATGAACACCGCCCGAAGAAAGCCCTTTTTTCATTTCTTCATAAGCGGACTGCTGTTCGGCACTCAAAACGGTCTCGGAAACCGGATGACGTTCAAGCTTTGAAAGAGGGTCTTTAAACTCTCTTTTTCTGTTTATTTTTCTCGAAACTATCTTGCCGAAAGGGAGTACGAGCGATACGGCATCCCAATACGTGCAAAAATAGCGTTCTCTGATATAGATAGCAAGACTGAGTCTGTCGGGCGAAAGCGACGACATATCGGGCTCATCATCACCGAGAGAGGTAACCGGACGGATCTTCTCCTCGGGACAGTCGGTAGTGTCTGTTAAAGCAACGATAACGCCCTCAGCGTCTTTTTTACGTCCGAACGGAACAGTGCATAAAAGACCTGCCTTTATATTACTTTTCAGCCCGTCGGGTATAAGATACGTATAAAGCGCATCGACCGACATAGGCAGACCCTTTATTGCGACAAGCGCATATTTTGCGGGCTCAGACGGCATTATTCTTCGTCTGCTGTTTTACGGATTTCTCTGAAGCTTGCTTTTCCGTCGGCAATGGACATAACTGCCTGCTTGATGGGCTTTTCTTCAAATTTTTCGCCGTTTTCTTCTGCTTTTTCAGCAAGATAACGAGCCTGTTTTGCTACTGCGATAACGAGTGAATAGCGGCATTTGTTTTCGCCTTTGATAAGATTGCTGATGCTGGGATACAACATATTTTCTACCTCCGATTAAATATAAAAACTGTGATTATTCTCCTAAATTTTCATTTACACGTCCGCTTATGGTTTCAGGCGAAACTGCACTTAAAACGACGTGTGTACTGTCTGTAACGATTACGGATTTTGTTTTTCGTCCGTATGTAGCATCAATAAGAAGACCTTTTTCTTTCGCGTCTGCTATTATACGTTTAACAGGCGAAGAGTCGGGTGCAACGACAGCGATTATCCTGCTTTCGGCAATACTGTTGCCGTAACCTATATTTACAAGCTTCATGGCAGGATCACTCAATATTCTGGATCTGTTCTCTGATCTGTTCGATAATGGATTTAAGCTCGAGAACGATCTTTGTAACTTCCATATCACCTATCTTCGATGAAATGGTGTTGACCTCTCTGTTCATTTCCTGAATAGAATTGTCAATATACTTACCGATAGGCTTTTCAGCCATGAGATTCTCTTCAAGAGAAACTATATGAGAGCCGAGGCGAACGACCTCTTCATCGATAGCTGTTTTATCTGCCATTATTGCAACCTCGGTAAGCAGACGCTGTTCGTCTATCTCTGTGTTTCCGAGAAGCTTTTCAATACGTTTTCTTAAACGTGCGCTGTATTCTTCTGTAAGAGCAGGAACTCTTGAATCAATTATTGCAACACGCTCTTTTATCATAGCGCATTTCTGTGAGATATCTTCACAAAGACGCTTGCCCTCAGCCTCACGCTGGCGGATAAGAGAATCAACAGCTTCTTCAACAACGGGCTTTACGGTGTTCCAAAGCTCAGCGGCATCGTTTTCTGTCTGTGTAAGAGTTACAACATCGGGAAGACGAAGAACTGTGTTTACCGAAACATCGTTATGAAGTCCGAATTCTTCTGCTACAGAAGAAAGCTCGTCAATATAGTTTTTAAGAAGCTGACGGTTAACTGTAACTGTTTTATCGCTTTCAACAGCGGAAAAATCAAGATTTAAAGTAAGATCGAACTTACCTCGTGCAACTCTTGTTGAAAGATATGAACGGATACTGTCTTCGAGCTGCATATATGCGCGAGGGATGCGCGCGTTCAATTCAAAATAACGGTGGTTTACCGATTTTATCTCAACGGTTACGGAAGCGCCTTCGATACATGCCGATGCCCTGCCGAAACCTGTCATGCTTTTAACCAAATCTGTTCCCTCCTGGTTTATTATTATATATTTTTACGGTAAAGATATGTCTTTTAATCTGCATACTTACAGAGATAATGTTTCATTATATATTCTACCCCTTTTTATATGCTTTGTCAAGTTTTTCGGGATAATTATTACCGAAAAATACACATGTTCACTTTTTTGACACAAATATACGTGAAATTTTTCTTGACCAACCCAAAATTTGAAAGTATAATGTATTGTAAATATGAATACTATTAATACAAAGCAGTGCCCAAAACAGCAATTACGGTCATTGAATAAAAGAAAGGTGATTTTTATATGATATGCGTTAAATGCGGCAAAGATGTTGAAGACGGATCAAAATTCTGTCCTTTTTGCGGACATACTTTTTCGGGAAGAATTATAGCGGCACGGATATTAAAAGCAATAGCAGCTTCGATCTTTTTTCTGATCTTTATGGCAATAGTTTTTATGTTCGGTAATTATTTCGGTAAAACAGAGGTTGGAAAACAAGTTGATACACCGGATATAGTTGCGGTAATATCCGAAAAAATAAAAGATATAACTTATATTCCGGTCGATCTTGCATTTACTCAGGATGAGCTTAATGCAATGATAAAAAAGAATGCTAAAAACTTTCAACCTTTAAAGGATATGAAGCTCACATTTCCATCGGAAGGTGGAGTTACATTATCGGCAGTTATAGCAAAAGAAGACATATCGAAAGTATTTGGCAGCAATATTCCGGACGTTCTTTTGATGTTTTTACCTAATGAGGTTACCGTATTTGTGCAGGCTGATCCGTCCGTTGAAAACGGAAAGCTGAAAACGGGAATCAGATCGATAACCGTAGGCGGCATAACCCTCGGAACGGAAACACTTTCACACTTCGGGGCAGACGAACTTGTTTCGGATATCGTTTTCTCGGCAATAAGCTCAGAATACGGACAAAAGGTTGAAATAACAAAACTTTCCGTCGGACAGTCAAAAAACGGAGAACCCGTTCTGAACATCGGAATAAATTTTTATATTGCGAAATAAAAAAACAGCGTGGTACCATATAAAAAGAGTATCACGCTGTTTTATTTTATCGTTTATTCCGAAAAAAGATACTGTTAATCAGGTCAGCCGAAACGGAACTGATAGCACAGGCAAATGCCCCGATAACAAAAACTATCCATCCCGGATGCCAATGATTGCCTAAAAAACCCAGGAGCAGAAAAATAAGAGTGCATAATATCATTATTATCGAACAAACCGAGCCATTTAAATAATACCAATCGAGAGTTGTTCCCACCGTGTTTTCAGTATTGTTTTCCGGATCATCTTTTTGTTCAGAAATATTATTTTCGGCATCACCTCTGACGAGGATATCCATTGAGCAGTCAAACATATCACATAATTTTATAATAGTTTCGACATCAGGAAAAACAGAATCTGTCTCCCAACGGGACACGGTCTGTCTTGTGACATAAAGCTTATCCGCCAATTCTTCCTGAGTGATATTCAAGTGTTTTCTGTAGTAACTTAAATTTTTGCCAAAGCTCATATACGACCTCCTGTTGTATAACAAGATTATAGCTCAGAACGAAGAAAAAGTCAAGCAATTGCCCCCGGATAAGTGCAACATTCAATATTACATTGAATGATTTCATGCCGCATTTGATGTTGCATACTAAATAAAACAGGAAAATATCCACAATTTTCACCGTGGATATTTTTCTTTTAATATATTTCTCTTTTTTTGTAAAACACAACAGACAAATACCATGAGAGTGCATACATCATAATTCCAACAACACAAAGGATAGGCAATACACCGTTCATACCTATATCCACAGACATTTTTTCAGACATGATAGAAGATGACACAACACTGCCCGCACACACAGCACCGATCATGATATAATATGCCATTCTTCCTTTTTCAACACCTAACTTAAATAAGAAAGGAAGACTTACCGACGCAGACACCAATGCTAAAATAAGCATAAGCATCATAAGAATAAGATATTCGCCGAGCTGAAAACCTCCGTTGAAAATCATTTTAACAGCTTGCGAAATACCTGTAAAACATAGTACCGCGCCCTGAACAAAAAGACCTATGAGATATTTTGAGCTTACTGTCTGAGCTCTCGTGAATGGCATTGTTTCGCCATACTGCAGCCATTTGCTCTTTTCATCATAAGCTAAAAGATTTACGGGTATCATTCCGCAAAGCAAACAAGGATAGAAAATAAAAAACAAATTTTCACTGCTGAAAAAAGAGACAACAATAAAAATAACTGTTATAAACAAATATGACCTGCAGTATTTTGCCATCATATAGAAATCTTTCAAAAGAAGTCCTTTCATCTATCTTGCCTCCTTTACCATGAATACAAAAAGCTCTTCTATGCTTATCGGGCTGAACTTAAACGTATCGGGGATATCTTTTCTCAAAAGCATAAGTTCAACACCGTACGGAGTTTCTTTTTTGTGCTTTAACAGATTTTTGTCGAATTCCGAAAGCTGTTCCGCCGTACAGTGAACTATACCGTATTCGGAAAGCAATCTGTCTTTTTCTTCACAGAGAAGAAGTTTTCCTTTGTGCAGAAAAGCAATATAATCGCAAAGCTTTTCAAGATCGCTTACTATATGCGAGGAGATGAGAATTGAATGATCTTCGTCTCTTGTAAAATCATAAAACATCTCAACGACCTCATCACGGACAACAGGATCAAGCCCGCTTGTTGGTTCATCAAGAAGCAAAAGCTTTGCATTGTGAGACATTGCAACAGCGATACCGAGCTTCATTTTCATGCCTCTTGAAAATTCTTTAAACTGCTTGTTATCAGGAAGAGAAAGTTTTTTTAAAAGGCGGGAATATTCGTTGCTGTCCCAATTTTTGAACGTGTGCTTCATGATCTTTCCGACCTGCTTTGCGGTAAGACATTCGGGAATCCCTATTTCATCGGTAACAACACCTATATCTTCTTTTAAAAGTCTGATATTTTTCTCATTGTCTTTTCCGAGAACAGTTACAGAACCGCTGTCTTTTCGGATCATATCAAGGATAAGTCTTATTGTTGTACTTTTTCCGGCTCCGTTTTCGCCTATAAGCCCCATTATGCAGCCGCAGGGCAATGTTAAATTCAAGTTTTCAAGGCTGAAACCGGAGAAAGACTTATTCAGATCTTTTATTTCAAGTGCGTTCATTCATTTCCCTCCATACAAAACATGACCATATCGATAATATCCTGCTTTGTTAAATTGCACGAAGATGCAAGCTTTGCGATGGAATCGATATGATCTTCTATCTTTTTCAAATTTTCCTCACGCAAAAGCTCTGTATTTTTAGGAGCAACGTAACAGCCCTTTGACGGAAGAGTATATATAAACCCATCTTTTTCAAGCTCCTCGTATGCTCGTTTCGTTGTTATGAAGCTGATACGAAGATCTTTCGCAAGCCCACGAATAGACGGAAGCATCTCGTTTTCTTTTAATTCACCGCTTATTATCTGATTTTTTATCTGAAAATATATCTGGTTATATATCGGTTCGCCGCTTTTATTATCGATCAAAACAGTCATTCCATCACCCCGTCAAAACTGTATATATTTATTATATACAGTTTATACGGATTTGTCAAGAGGTTTTTGTAAATTTATTGTTTTAACAAAAAAAGAGATAAGGAATATAAGTCCTTATCTCTTTGTCCTTAAAGATTTATCTCAAAGCCGTCGGTAGTAAGCTCTGCCGGGATAGGCGAAATATCATTTTTAAGATTCCGGAACTGTTCAACGTTGATACGTCCGAGGTAGTTGCCGTAGTGGTTGATGTAAACCGATTTAAAGCGTCTTTCCTTAACTATATTCGTATATTCTTTAACATCGAAGTGCGCCGCTTCGAGAAGAGCGGCATCGATATCATAAACATCGGGAAAGTCAATCGAAGGATGCCTGAGATCACCTGAGCAAAGAATACGCTTGCCCTCAGCTTCGAGAAGAAACGCATGTGCGTTTTGACAATGCTGCGTTGGGATAGCGGTAACCTTCAGTACACCGTCATCGTAGATAACGCCATCACCGACAGTACAAAGTTTCGTTTCAGGACGAATCTGCATCTCAAACGTATCAAAATAAAACTTTATAAGATCTATACACTTTTCATTCGGAACGTAAACTTCCGGATTTACTTTCGTATAAAACCATCCGAGAAGACCGAGAAAAGGAAACAGCCCGTCTATATGATCGGAATGAGGATGAGTAATAAACAATGCCTTTACGCTTTCAAACGGAATTCTTCTGTTTGAAAGTTCCACGTTAATATCACAGCCCGCATCAACAAAATAGCGGTTTTCACCGACCTCTATAAGGATAGATGTACATTTTTTGTGAGCCTCGGGGACGCCATGACCTGAACCTAAAACCGTAATTCTCACAATAAAACTCCTTTCGTATGATGAATATATCAACACATATTATATTTTGTTTTTAACAAATACTTTTTTCTTGAAATATCTGCCCATAAATACAAGCAAAACAACGCCTATCATCGGGAAGATCGCAGCGGTAAGCATACCGACCTTCATACCGATCTGTTCGCTTGTAAGAGACAACGTCTGCCCCAAAGATACTGCCCAAGCCGATTCGGAAACCGTATCGACTACCGCTCCGAGCATCTGCGGAGCAATCGATGCGCCAAAGTCACCGCCTGCCGCAAGAAGAGCATAAGCTGTAACACCCGGATTTTTTATGACTTCTTCCATAAAGATCAATGTGCCCGGCCAGAGCATAGAGGTACAGATACCTGTCAAAACACAAGAAACCGCAGCCATTATGGGACTGGGGGCAAGACCTGCAACAAGATAGCATACAACCGCACCTATCATACCAAAGAAAAGGACGGAATAGATATTTTTACCGTACTTACCGTAAAGGGTTCTGACAAGGCCCAAAAGAATACCGAAAAGAGCAATACCCGCAACGTCACACAGTGATTTCGGGATACCCAAAGCATTTTCCATAAAGCTGGATATCCAGTTAGTCATGGAGTTTTCTGCGGCGCTTCCGAAGAAAATACAGAAGAAACAAAGGATTATTGCAAAATTCTTCTTTTTTACTTTATCAGAAGAATTTTCATGCGTAAGATTCATTTCGGGCATAGGTGCAATGCTGAAAAGAATAAAAGCAACAACGGGGGCAAGAGCCCAGAATACTGTGAGATACATCCAGTTTTCAGTGCCGAAAAAAGTAAGGAAAAGAGTACTTATAACAACTACCGTAACAACGCCCCATGCATAAAGAGAATGAAGCATACTCATATCGCGGCCGGGATCATCCGAAGGGATAGCGGCAACAGTCGGGCTGAGAAGACATTCGCAAAGACCTGCAGCAACCGAGAAAACAACTGTACCGACAGCAAAACCGAGGTATGCCAGTTCAGGGAAGAACGTTGGAACAAGTGCATAGATAAGCAGTCCAAGGCACGTTATAAGCGGCATTATCTGAACGGTTCTTTTGACGTTAAAATATTTTGTAAAGAACGTAAAGATCAAGTCAACACCAAGCTGTGTGCAGAAATTTATCAGAACGAGAGTTCCGAGCAACGTAAATGAAATTCCATACATCTCGCGAAATGTTAAAAAGAGAATGGGAGGAAGAACAAAAACAGACGACATTGAAAGGTACGAATAATAGCAAGCTTTCTTTGTGAGATTAAAATCATTACTTGTCTTAAACATAATAATATACCACGGCTTTCGTTTACAAAAGTTTACTTTCTTTTGGAATTTAGGGCTGGTTTTGCACAAAACCTGCGTAAAAAAGTATTTTTCACGCTAAGCTCCTATTTAATAAATCGGCACTCCCGTTTTATTGAGAGTGCCGTGATTTTTTATTTTATACGACGGTTATCGTCAAATACTTTTTCTTCGTTGTTTTCTTCCGCAGCCTCTGTCGGGAGTGCGACATACTTAACAAGAAGAGGATAAACAAGGAAATTGTTAAACAAAAAGATAACAGAAAAAACAAGCGTGAAAATGATCGGGAAAGAGAGAAGTCCGAGAAGGAAGCAAATAACGACGATAGCAAGAATAAAGAGAACCATCGCCAGATTGTGCCAGATCTTGTACATTGCAAGAATAATACTGTTCTTTACGAGATTTTTAAGCGAAAGGTCGAAAGAAACAAGCATCGGGAAAATATAAAAATTCATGCAAATGAGAATATACGCCACGATAAGCGTGACAACAAGAGCAAACGGCCTGAAGAATGACGGAATACCGACCGACGGATCGGACCAGAACATAAAGGAAAAATAGATTGCCACCGCCGCAAGGACATCTATTACCGTAATAAGAAATGCCTGTTTAAAGCAGGTTTTACATTTTTCAACGAAATCCGAGATAAAAAATACCGGCTTTGATTGAGACATATTTCGAAGAACGTATGTCAGTGCCGCAGTTGCGGGGCCGATCGTTACGATAGGCGCACACGCAAAAATGTAGATAATATTCAGAATAACAAGCTGACCGAATTTATTCCAGATAACCTTAAAAAATCTGATAAAGCCGGGATCCATCGCAACGTCTTTACCGACGCCCTGCCCCTCTTTATCATAATCGTATTTAAATAAACCCATGAATTCCTCCGAAGGTTCTTTATTTTCGTATTTTATAGTATATCAAAAATATCGCACAATGTCAATATTTATAAAGGCTTTTACGAAAAGAGTTCAAAATAAAGAGTTCAATTAACAGAAGGTTAAATATTATCCGCAGGGTAAACGATACCTGTCTGTCTGCGTATCTCATCGAGAATTTTCATAACGCATCTGGACATTTTCACGGTATTAACGAGAGATTCGGTGCGTCCGTTCTTTATGCAATCCATAAATTCCTCTATTTCGTAGCACATACTGTCCTCACGTTGATCAACGGGAACATTTTCGGTTCGTCCATCTCTGTAAACGACCGAAACCTTTTCAGGGATGTTAAACTTATCGATACATATAGTTGCATCTTCGCCCTGAATTTCGGACGGCAGGAAAGAATTTGAAACCTTTGAATAATTAAGCGTTACGGTAAACGTATCGTAAAGGAATATAGCCGTTCCGGTTCCGTCAACCCCGCCGGGCACAGTTATACCGAATGCTTTAACATCTTTGGGTTCACCGAAAAGCGCAACCATAGGCCAGATACAGTAAACACCGAGGTCCATTACCGCACCGTTTGAAAATTCAGCC
>JAEIGA010008014.1_pt1 | contig 16018 bp, 14 predicted proteins | sample 9270691 | NCBI WGS metagenome assembly JAEIGA01 (sample SAMN17057246, study PRJNA624740) | gut metagenome | biome: biome; isolation source: fecal sample | host: Bos grunniens | place: China: Xizang | collected 2019
TCTCTACCCAGTTTATTTATGATTTGTGCCTGCAGTTGCAGGCAGAAACCATTCGCGACGAGCATACATAAATTAAGTATTACTAATACAACTAGAATTGGCGAGCCTTCATAGTTAGTTAAAATCAAAATAAGATGTTTTTTTGTATCAAAATTTTTATTATTTAAGACTATAATTTAAATGCTATTTAGTTCAATCAAATCTTTTCTGTACCTTCACTCGATAGCTGAATATGAAAGCAGTATTGAGAGAACTTCACCATTCCATAAAGGTAGAATTAAATTTGGATATGAACCGATACCTAGTATTGGTAAAAAGAAACAGGTCGAGGTGAATACTTCCCTTGGCCCAAAATCAATTAAATAAGGATTTGATTCATTGGACAACCTGTAACCGTAAAACATTCGGCGTAACATGGATAACAAGTAAATGGAAGCTAATACTGTACCAGTTGCCTCCAACACTGTAATTGCTGCCTTAAATAAAAATGAGTATTGCTTGTTAATAATAACTCCTAGAAATACTAATAATTCCGATACGAAACCGCTCATCCCCGGTAATGCAAGAGATGCCAACGAGAATGTACTAAACATAGTAAATAGTTTAGGCAGTCGAGTTGCTATTCCCCCTAATTCATCAAGGAAGAGAGTACGCGTTCTGTCGTAGCAAGTACCTGCAAGAAAGAAGAGTGCCGCGCCAATTAAGCCGTGAGATATCATCTGCAACATGGCTCCGTTAATACCCGCGTCTGTCAGGGAACCAATCCCGATAGCTACAAAACCCATATGGGAAATTGACGAATAGGCTATCCTTCTCTTGAGATTACGCTGACTCATGGAAGCTAGAGAAGCGTATACAATTTGAATTGCTCCGAGCAATATTAACCATGATCGAAGGAAAAGATGCGCATGAATTAGTAACTCCAAATTGATCCGAATCAGCCCATATCCTCCCATTTTTAATAATACTCCAGCTAGTAACATGCATGTGCTGTAATGCGCCTCTCCGTGAGTATCTGGCAACCAAGTATGAAGGGGAAATATTGGTAACTTCACCGCGTAGGCAATTAAAAAGCCTAAGTAAAGAGCAATTTCTAACGAGATGGGGTATGACTTATCCATTAAAGCTTGAATAGCAAAAGAGGGTACTTCGTTCCCATAAAAACTCATGGTTAAAGCTGCTACCAAAAGAAAGATGGACCCGCCGGCTGTGTATAAAATAAATTTCGTGGCCGAATATGGACGTCTCTTTCCGCCCCATAAGCATAGAAGTAAATAAACTGGAATTAGTTCTAGCTCCCACATGAAGAAAAAGAGCAAGATGTCACGGGAAACAAACAACCCAATTTGACCGCTATACGTAACTAGCATCAAAAAATAAAATAAACGTGTATTGCGAGTGATCGGCCAAGCCGCTAAGGTTGCCAAAGTAGTTACAAAACCCGTAAGTAAAATAAGACTCATGGAAAGTCCGTCGAGACCTACTATCCAATGAAAATTGATGGAGTTTACCCAGCTGAATATCTCTATTAACTGGATGGATTGGGAATCAAATCGGAAATGACAATAAAAGATATAAGTAATCATCAAAAATTCCAACATGCAGATACCCGGAGTATACCATCGAATGATTCTGTTTCCATCACGAGGAAGTATTGGAAGCAACAAACTGGCAAAAATTGGAAAAAGAACGATCGTTGTGAGCCAAGGTACATTACTCATTATGAATAAAAAATAATTAATAAAAAATAATTTTTTGATACAGAAAAAACTACGTGGATCAATTGTGACAACTCGTACTCGCACTTCGCAAGTCTTGAAGCTTTGAGTACGAGTACGAGTCGAAATAATGTAACAATTACCTTTTTTGCTCCGTTACTAGTAGGCTAATCCCATACTGCGGGTGGTTTCAGACCCTAGGTAGACACGTACGCTCAAAAAATCTGTTGGACAAGCGGATTCGCATCTTTTGCAACCTACGCAATCTTCTGTTCTAGGAGCAGAAGCTATCTGATTTGCCTTACATCCATCCCAGGGTATCATTTCTAACACATCCGTGGGACATGCCCTTACACACTGGGTACAACCGATACATGTGTCATATATTTTCACTGAATGTGCCATTGAGTTTACTTACTCCTATCTCGTATACCAATTCTTTTTTTTTAGTAAAAAGGTTGAAATGATACTTTTTTATATTTGTCCTTTATGTAGATACTTCTTTTTCGCGCTGGGTTAACCACTTTTATCCTTTTCTCAATTTATACGATCGAGTCCTATTTCTTTCTTTTTCACACCAGTCTTTTTCTTTTGAAAAAAAAAAAAAGTTGTTGACTATTTAGAAAATACAATGTAAAGAAGGTATTAAACCAATTGAATGAATCGAGATAATCTAATTGAGCACAAAATCAATTAGATTGGTAAAACCACTTCATCTATTTATCAATCACCATTTTAACAGATTAAATTGATCGATACGAGTAGATCTCCTATTTCGTTGAAGAGAAAGGGCAATAGATAACCCGGTGGCAGCCTCGGCAGCTGCAACAGCTATCACGAATATGGCAAATATTTCCCCCCCCGCTTGCTTATTTTTCAATAAATTTGAAAATAGAATAAAATTTAGATTAACTGCATTAAAAATCGATTCGAGACTCATAAGTGCCCTAACCATATTTCTACTTGTAATTAAGCCGAAAAATCCGACACACAAAAGGTAGGTACCTAAAATTAGTCCGTGTTCAAACATGATTTATTAAAGTCCTCCTCAAAATTTTGATGAGTCAATTTTTTCACGATCTTATGTAGGAAGCTAAGGTTAATCAGAAAGATGAGAAATTCTTGCGAGATGATGAAAAAGATGATTTTTTATCAGTTGTGACTGTGTCCTCGTCCCGCGCTGAGTTGATTGCTCCCACCAAAGCAACTAAAAGAAGTATTGAAAGAAGCTCAAACGGGACTAAAAAAGTACTAAGTAATGTATACCCGAGTTGGTGGACGTCAATCCTGGGTGTATCTGTCAAAAGAGTCTCTGATTGATTAACAAAACTGATATCAAACCAATTTGTATTATAAATGGTATTAACCAATGCCAGAAATAGCACTGCACAAGCTCCTGAAGTGGTGAAGTACCCCACGCCCCAAGTAGTAGAACCAATTTGAGCCGGTTTTTCAGTAACCATTACAGCAAACGCAATTAATACATTTATAGCTCCTACATAAACAAGCAGTTGTGCAGCAGCTACGAAATCAGCATTCGATGCAAAGTATGATAAAGATATACGAGTAAAAACCAACCCCGAAGAAAAAGCAGAGTAAGCCGCGTTAGCAAATGATATTGTGCCCAAACTTCCTAGTAGAATACCCAATTCTATTAGTGACAAAATAAATTCATGAATTAATTCGGATAGATTCATTGGACACAACTACTTAAATGTTTTATGAGATTTTCATCTGTACCTCGTGTTTTCTCTTCTTCTTTTAGTTACAAATAACCAAAAAAATCCATTCATTTTTTAGGATATCCAATTAATTTACAGGTAATTAATTAGATTTTTGGTTTTTTACCTCCAAACCTTTTAATTAATTAAAATTAAGTCGAAATCACTTGAATCGAAAAATCTTGAGATATGGAAAGAGGTAAACGACCCAAAGCCGTTTGATCTTGGTTTAGTTCATGCCGATCATAGCTAGAAAGTTCATACTCTTCAGTCATTGACAAGCAATTTGTTGGGCAGTATTCGACGCAGTTTCCACAAAAGATGCAAACTCCGAAATCAATGCTATAGCTTTTCAACCGTTTTTTCTTAATATCCTTCATAAGGATCCAATCTACAACTGGCAGATTGATCGGACATACTCTGACGCATACTTCGCAAGCAATACACTTATCAAATTCAAAATGGATGCGTCCACGAAATCGTTCAGATGATAAATTTTTTTCATATGGATATTGAACAGTTATAGGTGAACGATTTAAATGATCTAAAGTAACCGCGAAGCCTTGACCTATGTATTTCGCAGCTTCTATGGCTTGTTGTCCATAGCTTCCAAATTCAATTAGTGTGGAAAACATAGAATAAATAACCCCAGCCTACTACTTGTTTCTGGTACAGATAAACTTATCTGTATGGGAGAAAAAACAGATGGTATATTTGAAGAGATTAAAAAGATTTGACTTAAACTTAAACGGAAAGAAAAGGGGCTAGCTTAGTAACAGAAGCTGAAACGAGGCTGTCGGTAACAAATTTCCCGAAGCAATAGGCAAAAGAAATTTCCATCCAAGATCTAATAATTGATCTATTCTTACTCTAGGTAAAGTCCATCTTGTTAAAATGGAGATAAATATAAATAAGTAACATTTTGCCAATGTGGTAATAATACCCAACCCCGACATCAATACGTGAAAGGACTTACTACTATAATCTGAAAGATAAGAATCCTGTCCAAGATTTTCAAGGAAGGGAATTGAAGAATCCCATCCACCCAGGTATAAAATTGTTACAAATGGTGAGGAAGCCGACAAATTTGAGTGAGAACCAACATAAGATAGACCAAATTTTATTCCCGAATATTCAGTCTGATAACCTGCAACTAGTTCTTCCTCTGCTTCTGGCAGATCAAATGGCAACCTCTCACATTCTGCTAATGACGAGATAAAAAACGCTATGAATCCTATAGGCTGACGCCACAGATTCCACCCCATAAAACCATATTTAGATTGTGTTTCCACTATATCAACTGTACTCAAGCTACCAGATAAGGGTAGTCGGCGGCCACCCACCCCACCCCCCCCCCCGCCTCTAATTCAAAACCGTACATGAAATCATAGTTTCATACGGCTCCTCATCAATTTTCTAGAGAGGTTTTAATAGTACATATTACTGCCTGTAGTTAAAATAGAAATTACTAACTTAGATTAATGAGATTCCGTTTGCTGCGACAAAATAGTTGCTTCCGAATCTATCTCAACCTCATATTGTTTTTTGGAGGTTGCGACCTGTTGCTAAACTAAAAATTATCAAGTTTAACATATATCTTTATCATTTCTAAAAAGAATCAATGGAATTACTTCCAGTTCCAATTGAAAATTGAAATAGAAGCGATTAGTTCGGCAATGTGTCTGTTGTACCAAGTATCGAGCTAAAACTAAAAAAAGTTTATAATCGAATTTATGATCACCAAAATTACTGTGGGGATTACTTCGTCCCAAGTGGTTATCGTCGCAGTGAGCAGGACTATACTCGAGACTAAAGTAGGTTGGATGCACCACTCAGCTGTCCCTACCGAGACTGAGTCCATTTTATGTAAATAGGAGAAGCTGGTAAAAATTTTCTTCTTAACTACATCGGTACTCAAGTTGTCGTTAGTTATTACCAGAATTATCTCCGTCTCGCAAATCTCTTGCGCATATTGGTGTTTCTTACCGCTCACTTTTAGCTAATCCTAAGGGGAGTCGAAGAATGACTACCTGTTCCCGCGTCAAGCCTAGACGTACCCTAGACCTGGGGTAAAATGGCATTTACCACTCGGATATATTTTTACGCCCGTACATGGGGTATGGGCTTTGAACCCGTAACGGCGAAAACGCCGTTTGATCTCACCCAAAAGACTATTTGGTTTATTACTTAACAATAAATACCTTCATACTACCTAATAATAGCTAAATATCTTCATTTATTATTTATGTTTAGCGAATCGCACGTAGGGATGCAGATGATATACACAAGGCCAGGGGGATTTCGTAACTGATAGATTGGGCAGCGGCCCTGAGACCACCCAAGAAAGAGTATTTGTTATTTGAGGAATATCCTGCAATGAGAAGACCCAAGGGTGTGACACTTGAAACGGCGACCCAAAAGAAAACACCTATAGCCAGATCAGATAAAACAATACCTTGGTTAAAGGGTATTACCAAGTAACTTATTAGGACTGGTATTACTACAATAGCTGGTCCAGCGGTAAATAACCAGGTATCACTCTTGGATGGAATAACGTCTTCCTTTAATAGAAGTTTGATTCCATCTGCTAAGGATTGAATAATTCCCAGTGGACCCGCATATTCCGGTCCAACACGCTGCTGTACCCCCGCAGACACTTTCCGTTCAAGCCACACAATAACCGATACTCCTATCGTGACTCCCGTAACTAGAATAAGGGTATAAACTAAAATCCAAATTAATTCGAAAGATTTTGTTGCAACTTCCAACTCATTAAATAATTTAACTAATTGTTTCCCATAAATTTCGATATAAATTGCCATTTCAGCGGTCAACCTCTCCCATAATGATATCTATACTACCTAATATTGTCGTGATATCTGCGAGCTTCATTCCTTTTATTAATTGGGGAAGAATTTGCAAATTTATAAAACCAGGTGGACGAATCTTCCACCTCCAAGGGAAAACACCGCCATCTCCAACCAAAAAAATTCCCAATTCTCCTTTAGGGGCTTCTACTCTTACGTAATGTTCCTGTTTAGGCAACTTGAAAGTAGGGGAAGACTTCTTCCCAACAAATTGGTAGTTAAAACCACCCCAATCTATTTCTTTTTTTTGTTGGACAAGACGTCGACCTTCCAAATTTTCATATGGACCTCCTGGAAGAAGTTTCAGCGCCTGCTTAACGATATTTATGGATTCCTTCATTTCGTCAATTCGTACCAAGTAGCGCGCCAGAGAATCTCCCTCCTCTTGCCACTTAATCTGCCAATCCAGGTTGTCATAACATTCGTAGTGATCGAGTTTGCGAAGATCCCATTGAACTCCCGAAGCTCGTAATACAGGTCCAGATAAGCCCCAGCTGATAGCTTCTTGTCTACTGATGAAACCTACTCCCATTACTCGTTTTAAAAAGATGGGATTTCTCGTAATTAATCGCTCATATTCATAAATTTTTGGGAGACAATGATGACAAAAGTCTAAACATTTGTCTACCCACCCGTAAGGTAGATCCGCAGCAACCCCTCCAATGCGAAAGTAGTTGTGCATCATTCGCATGCCGGTAGCAGCTTCGAATAAATCATAAATCATTTCTCTTTCTCGAAATATGTAAAAAAATGGAGTTTGCGCACCAATATCTGCCAGGAATGGTCCAAGCCATAACAAATGCGAAGCTATTCGGCTTAATTCAAGCATGATTACGCGTATATAGCTAGCTCTTCCGGGTATTTGAATATTAGCTAGTTTCTCCGGTGCATTGACTGTTACTGCTTCGGTAAACGTAGTGGCTAAATAGTCCCATCTTGTTACGTACGGAAGATATTGCAAGGTAGTACGGTTCTCGGCAATTTTTTCCATTCCTCGATGCAGATATCCCAAAATTGGTTCGCAATCGGCAACATTCTCACCATCTAAGATGACAACAAGCCGAAGAACACCATGCATAGATGGGTGATGAGGGCCCATGCTTACTGTAACCGGATCTAGTTCTTTAAGATGCATACCCGTAAATCATTTCCTTTCCAGTAAATATCATGGGATCTAGCTTCGCCAAAATAAGTTGTGTCAACTACGACATGTTAAAGTGTTAGACCTCCATTCAATCGTTAAGGCCTTTTTAAACCCCGAATACCTAAAGTTTTTACAACTTTGGCATATAGGACTGTATTCCCATGAGATAAATAAATTAGAAGACGTTTACGTTTACCAAGTAATTTTCGTAAACCTCTTCGAGATGAGTAGTCTTCGGAATGTGATTCCAAATGGGAGGTTAGTTTCAAAATCTGATGAGTCAAGTAGTAAATTTGGGAGGCGGTGGATCCAGTATCTTTGTTTCCACCGACTAGCTGTGCATCAATAGATTTACGTTTGTCCGTAGTAATAATAATAATAATTACGATTGCTTGCTTTACCTCAAATTGATTATAAACCATTTAGTCAACAGTTGCAGCAATATTGCCTTGAACGAAAATGAAGTCTGATGTTTTTATGTGTGATATAGCACCCCATCAAAAGATGGGTGTGGGCTTCTATATCTCACCCACGAACAGTCACGCATTCTGCCGCGATTCACGTTAAGTATATTGTGTAATTAATTGAAATTCCCCATACAGAGATTATTCCAATTAATTACACATACATTAAAAGCTTTATGTCCCCCTTAATATTCCTTCTATTTTGTCAATGCCTAATAATAGGATACATTCGAAGTTTAAGTATTGTAAATTGGCTCCCGGTAATAACGTTGAAACAGAATCTGCCAGTGCAAGCTAATTCTTCGAGGCGGTGGCTAGGCCACATAAATCGCTTAATCTTTTGAACATCCCTTAGTTCCGAAGGCTCATATTCTTTGCTACTTTGGATCCGGTCAACCTTCGAAATAGAATCAAATTTAGAATCGAAATAGTGTGCTCCTAGTTTTGGAGACCTCGAAATAAGCAGAGATCGGAGAAATCGGAATTCCCGTCGACGTCGCGCAAGCAAGAGATCTTCAACATTATAAACATGAGATCGCCCTCTGTTTACTTCTTTGGCAATAAGTGACAAATTTGAAATATAGATATCACTGTAGACTCTTCTGTACATCCGTTTCCCGACTCTATTTTTCAATCTAAACTTGAATTTTAAGAGGGGATTAATTATCTTGTATACCAAATTTTGATCATCAAGTAAGATCGATAAACGATGAGCTGAAAGAACAGACAGATCATAAAAAAGGTCAAGTTTTGTTGTTCATTAAAATATAGGTCTAATAAATCGGAATCTACATTGGTATTCGCACAAAGTGTGACGAGATCGCGGTCATCTCCTAGCATTCTTATAATAGCTGTCAGACTTCTCAAATTTTCCAGTTTCGCTTCAGATTTCCATTTCCACCGAAATAGATAATCCATATCTTCTCTTTCGTCTAACATTATTTCGTACAGTTCATCGGATACTTTTTGAAATCTACGAGTTATATCTAGTACTATTCCGTATGTAGTATTGTCCCTCAAAATAGGATCTATGGACCCCTTTCTCTTATTTTTGAAGGGGCTTCTTGTTCCTGCAAAATCTGTTACTAGCCACGGCATCAAATCAAATTTAGAATTAAATTTGATTTCCGAATTAGAAGTGCGAAAATTAAGTAATTCATTCATTCCCCTCCGCTTTACTTTAGTAATTTTCGAAATACGACTTTCACAGTAAAACCTTTTTTTGATAACATCTTGTCGGATGGAAAATTTTTGTACATCTCCACTTCGTACAAAATCAATCAAACTTTGTAATAAATATCTACGTTTGCGGAGCTTACTGAGATTTCTAAACCGATCCCTAAGGGAGGGGTTTTTAGCATATATAGAATAATTATGTAACTTGCCTTTAAGGGCGTAAAATTCTCGTTCATTTGCAAATGTTTCTTCGATCTTAGTGAGTTCGTTCAAGAGATTGGAACTAGTTTTCCATCTGTAAGATGCGACATCGCGCCAAAGTATTAGTGGCAAGTTATAGTTGGAGAAACAGTCTAACCATTTATTCCAATTATTTGTGTCTAGATCACATAATTTCTTCAAAAATCCCCATTCTTCTATGCAATTCAAAACGTGTTCATTGAAAAATTTATTTGCAATTTTGTTAGTCGTTTTATCCTTATCAAGTAAGGTGTTTGCGCAATTACTTATCTTATCGGGGCTTGAAATGGTTGACTCGTACTCAATTAGAAACTCCGAAGAATTTTGCGAACAAGCTGAAGATTGCTCAAACTGGTAAGGGTTTAAATTATTATCCCAGTACTCATTATTTCTAGTTTCTCTATCAATACTGCTTCCGCTACCAGTTGAAAATAGATTTAGTTTCAAGTTTTTTTTCACACTTAGATCCCAAATACTGTTATAGAGACCAGCTTGAGATAACCATTGAGTTTTATCAAATTGTGACAATCTATGTTTAGATCTGGAATAAACTAAATCTCCTTTTTCAACAGTAGTATTAATAACTTCTACTATTTGCGTGCATGATGTGACAAGTTCACTAAAATAATAACGTAAATCTCTACTAACTTTTAGGTACAAAACGGATGCCGCAAAATTGGATTTTTCAATCGCTTCTGCAAGAATTATATGTAACTTCACGGCCATTTTTTTAGAACCTTTTATTTCTTCCTCATCAAATTTCATAAAATTGGTGAGGTCTGTATCTTTCAATCCGTAATTGAAAGTTAATTCATAAGCCTGAGCTATTTCCGTGTCCGGTTTATCTATGTTAACCCCTGAGTCTGATGGATTTGGTAATTCAGTTACGTAATTATCCGCGACAAATTTCTTACCTGTTGATTTTTGATTGACTAATTGCTTATCAATATTACTAACTGGTTGTACTTCCTTAACGACAGTAATAGATCTCCCGTTTGTTCTGTCAAAATCTGAATTTAAGTTCGCTATTTCCTTTGTATCGTTATCAAGCACCGGCTTTATATGACTATTATATGTTGGGACAGATTCAGCTGAGACCCCTCTAGCTTTGAAAAATAGGTTGAATTCTTTTAATAAAATTAAACTCGGTTTGAACAATTTTTCTAACTTGAAATTGGAATCAAGAAAAACATAGGCTTGACGAGCTCCTAGCGAAAACCCCTCCCTGCAAATTCGCATAAGTTCTTTTCTTACAGGCTTCCAGAATGAAGGTTGTTTTTGGATATTTCCAAAAGGTATATCTGTCTGATATCCCAAAGCAGTTAAATAAGTAAATCTAGGCCTCTTTTGTCTCAACTTCTGCTTGTTTTTTGATATTTGACCCCCAATTGATTCAACTTTCAGATATTTTTTCCGAGCAGTCAGTCGTTTTTTCTTGCCAGCGGAGTGCCAAGGCTTCAACCGAAAAGGATACGCTACTTTTATCTGTATACCCTCTCTCAACCAGCGCGGGGGAAGTTGATCCTGCGAAAACTCTTCACCATCAAATGTACAATTAATATGAATTTCCTTTTTCCACTTTGTCCAGTCTTTATTCCATTCAGAATTTTGCCGAAGCAATATACGACCAATAGTTTTGAAAACTATAAGTATAGGTAACTTTATAAACTTGCGAAATCTTGACTGAAAAACCAGCATGTAACCCCTCCCATTATGAATGGGAACTATGTCTGATCTAGCCGCTACAGCTGAACGAGCAAGTCTCGACTGGCTTAAATCTTTTTCCGTCGATGCTGGGGAAGTTAATTGCTGCCCAAATCGGTAATCCGTAATCTTTTTCGAGTCAGTAAGCAAATTTTCGGTCTTCGGATCCATTAGACGCTCAACGGGTAATTGAAGTAGGATCGGTACTTCCAGTAATCTGAGGAAAAAAGCCGAATGCACTTTTTCTTGAAGTGCTTTCCATAGCAATGTTTTTCGCCTTCTGGATCGCATAGATCCCTTCAAGAATTTTCGGCGAAAGTCAGATATTCTTGCATATCGTTTCACTAATTTTGTTGATCTGGGTTTTCCCTTTGCAAAAGTGAAACCAACATTCCGTAATTTTCTATGACGGATATCACCGTCTGCTCCCGGAAAATCGAATTCAGGATCAAAATATAGTTCGTTATTGCGAGCCAGATTTGCACTTAAATCTTCGACATTATGGGGTACTCCTTTTTCCACATTTCGAGAACATTTTCGACCGTTTATAAAGAATTTATTTGCTAAAAAAATTTGATCAAATTTGTAGCAATTTTTTTCCTGCGTTATATAAGTTAGGAATAATGCTCTATCCTCGGGATCCAAATTTGTGATTTCTTCCCAAGTGACAACAGACCCGGACGGAGATCTTATTCCCTTGAGAATTTTCTGCACGTCATAATCATACAAAACTCGATTTTTGAACATAAAATGGAACATACGTCGAGCTCTCACTGGCAAAGTTTCCCATGGAAGAGGATTCATGCTTCCTCGTTTTAATTTCCGATTCTTTCTGGACATCCAATTTTTGATAGAATTCTTTTTAGTTGTGACGTTACCCCTTCCCCTTCTAATCTTTTTTCTTGTCTCTAAGTCATTCCAGTTCCATCTAGCCAAATCTAACTCATCTCCTGTTAAAAATGTTTGTGGGATTGGAATTCGCATACGTAAATTATTAATAAGAGGGTCGTAAAGGTGGGGTACTCTCTTCTTATTACCACCTATCAATCGATTTCTTCCTTCCATTGCTTTCGAAAAGGGAAATCCAATATCTAATAATTTAACTCGATCTATTAATTCTTTTTGAAATATTTTGTTTTTTACTAAGTTTTGCAAAATCCAGCTTCGATATGAAGAGTGGGTCCCCACAGGTTTGTAGGGTCTCGCCATAGATTTTTCCAATTATTTTTCAAAAATCGACAAACTAGGCAACGCTGCAATGCATAACCTCTGTCGTCCATCAGTTATACACTTCTTGAAAAAATACATAGATGTTTTCCCTTTGTAAAAGCTGCTATTGATATCGGATCGACTATTTCTGATGAATCGATTACTCCGATTTTCTCTGGAGGGATCGAAGAAAGAGGTAGGCCACGGCTTGAAAAACCACCACAAAAGATCTGAATATTCAGCAATTTCCCAGAAAGACATTTCCTTATCGTGGGGTTCATTCGTGAACTTTATAGTCCAAGAAGGAACTGGAGCTCTACCCAGATATATCAACGCATTAGATACAAAAACAATACTAAAAGTTGTATAGATGGCACGTTTCACTAATAAATAGATTAGTGGCGAATCTTTTCTCACACGAATCAAAAGCAACTTGGACAAGTAATTGAACACCACGTGACCAGTTAACCAGCCCAAGAAGCTAGTTATTACAAATATTAGATTATTGCTGTAACGAAAAAAGAAGAGGTACGCTAATCTACTCAGCACAGGATTTGGCAACAAAACGGGATTCAAAATTTGAAACAAAAAACTATTGAGAAATAAACTAGTTAAGCGTGAATCGCGCAACGAGGTGACGGGACGAAGAATCTGATAATCTGGTAAGTCATTAATTGTTAAACAGAATACAACCATGTAAGGTATTACCACGATAGTTAACAGGTGTGGTTTTGATAAGAAAATATAGATTGGTGAACAATATATTGTTGAAGTAATTACTAGCTGTGCCAGCATTGAGCCACTCAAAGATACAAGACCACTCAAATTTCCCCCCAAAAGAAAGGCCCTTAGACACAAGATCTGGGAAGGTCCAACGGGTAGTGTCGCTAGAAACCCGTAGTATATGCCAAAAAGTATATAAGGACTCATTAACTTCAACCCAGTTAGTGACAAACTATTCAATATATTTATATTCGTTGTAGTCTTTTTGATGTACGGGTTTATCGTTCCATTTGTTTCTATCTCTTCAGAATTTTCACTGGTTATGTAGATCCCCCGGTCGCCCGGTTTTCCCATCTCTACATTTAACCTTTCCGTGTCCATATGAATACCACATACATTATACGCACAAATGTGAAATAATACAAATGATTTTGGAGGATCAGTGACAAATCTAAAATAGAAATTTTACTTCATCAACAAAGTTGGAATCTAATATCTTAATCATAGAAAAAAGATAAAATTAACAAATTTTTGATTAAGAGCTTTTAAAAATGACTACATAGATATCTTTTCATAATGATTAATTACTAGATTTTAGTAATTATTTTATGGTTATTAGCTTTGTTGAACATTTAATGTCTGTTTAGACAAGCTACGACAATCTGATACAGACTCACTTCTACGTCGCAGTGGACGAGTGACTAGTTCGAGAGCATCTCTTGCATTAACAGATCCATGGATTTGCGCAAATGTAAATTCGACCGACCATTTAGTGTCTATATCTCTAGCCTCTAAAGGATTAGCGTGAGCCATTCCAGTAATTGCCAAGTCTGGTTGCAACTCATGCATACGCTGCACTTGACTATAGTTGTCGGGCTTTTCAACAATGCGCGGCATGGGTCTTTTCATCTTTCTACAAGTCTGTTGCAAGAGCAACAGCTCCGCAGCTTGATATCGTTTATCCATATAAGGAATACCTACTTCGTAAACAATCATTCCGCATCGAATTAAGAACCTTGCTATAGAAATTTCCAGTAAATTATCTCCCATGAAAAAGACAGATTTACCAGTTATTATTTCAAGATAATCACTAAGAATTTTCCATATTTGATCTTCTCTTTCTTCCAAACCATCCGGTTTTACATTAAATACTGAACAAATCTTTTCTATCCAAGCACGTGTTCCATCGGGACCAATAGGAAAGGGTGCCCCGACCAGTTGGCATTTCCTTCGACGCATTGATGCTGTCGCCGTCCGGCTTAAGAAGGGGTTTACTCCGCAAACGTAGACACCTTCGCCTAAAGCAGGAAGTTCGTTGTACTTCTGCGAGGGTAGCCAACCCGATACGGAAATAGACTGACGCTTCAACTCCAAATTCAATTGAGAAGCTACACTCGAAGGTAGAGATCCAAAGAGTACTAAATTGCATCTATTCAATCTGATATTTTCGTTGAAAAGTTTATCGCTTGGACTGACGTCAACTACGACAAGTTTAGCCACGTCTCCTTTCTGTTGGTTCAGAACACGAGAATTAAATTCTGGACATCGATGTGTCATGGCAGCTAATACGGTATCCTCCCCCTGGGTGAAAGCGTAGTCCAACCCGTTTGCCCGTGCAACTACAATTGGTATTCCAATTTGCTTCTCCAATTTGGGCGCTATACCCTCTAAATCCATTTTTATTATTTCTGTAGTGCAAGTGCCAATCCAAATAATCACACTGGGGTTTCTATCACTTTTTACCCGTAAGCAAATCCTTTCTAATTCCTTTTGATCATTCAACTGAGCTGAGATGTCTCCCTCTTCTGATTCCGCCATTGCGTAACGAGGTTCTGCAAAAATCATGACTCCAGGAGCATTCTGCAAAAAATAACCGCGAGTTTTCGTACCTACTACTAGAAAAAAACTATCTTCAATCTTTTGGTACAGCCAAGCTACACAACTAATGGGGCAGAATGTGTGATAATTACCAGTTTCGCACTCAAAAGTAGGAATATCAAAAGTTTTCATGAAAGTGTTTCCTTAGAGGGGTATAGATGTATATAGATGCCTAAGCAAAAATCATGCAATCTTTTTAATATTAAATAATTGCAAAATCAAATGCAGTATCTTGCTGATTTTGTAGAGTTTTTTCTCCTTTTTCCAAATTGGGATTTAAATAGAAGTCGGAGAGTAAGCTAAATAATTCTCTATCTGGAATTTCTCGCGGTACGACTCCCTCTGGTTTAGATAAAGTTTAATCTGCTATATTTGAATAGAAGTCACAAACAAAATTCAGATTTGGTTGGCTTTCAGCCATTTCAAATAAAGTTTTTCCCTTTACCCTCGAAATACGAATATCTTCGACTAGAGGTAATACCTCTAGTACAGCCATAGGGCAGGCTTCTACATATTTATCAATTAAGTCTCTTTCAGATGTTCGGTTTCCCACCAAACCGGCTAGTCGCAAAGGATGAGTATGCGCCTTTTCCCTGACCGATGCGGCGATGCGATTTGCTGCAAAAAGGGCGTCAAATCCATTATCAGTTATAATAATACAGTAATCTGCGTAATTAAGTGGGGCAGCGAAACCTCCGCAAACCACGTCTCCCAAAACGTCGAATAATATAATATCGTATTCATAAAACGCGTTTGACTCTTTCAATGGCTTGACCGTTTCTCCCACGACATATCCTCCACAGCCCGCCCCTGCGGGGGGTCCGCCAGCTTCGACGCAATCTACTCCGCCATAACCTTTATGAATTACATCTTCGGGCCATACGTCTTCATAATGATAATCTTTTGATTGTAATGTATCTATAATTGTAGGTATCAAGAATCCCGTAAGAGTGAAAGTACTATCATGTTTGGGATCACACCCAATTTGTGGTATCCGTTTTCCCCGTCTAGCTAAAGCTATTGATATGTTGCAGCTGGTTGTTGATTTCCCAATTCCGCCCTTGCCGTAAACTGCTACTTTCGTTTCACGAAGCTCCAATTCGTGTTTATTTCTCCCGACTATTTTTCATCTTCCCCATCTCTATCTATATCTCTCCTTTTTGTTCCTCAATAA
>JAEIGA010008015.1_pt1 | contig 16018 bp, 8 predicted proteins | sample 9270691 | NCBI WGS metagenome assembly JAEIGA01 (sample SAMN17057246, study PRJNA624740) | gut metagenome | biome: biome; isolation source: fecal sample | host: Bos grunniens | place: China: Xizang | collected 2019
CATTGTCTCATGCTCGAGGGCTATAGCCTCCTGCCAGCGCTCGATATCGTACGGACGCGCCTTACGAAATATCTTCTTGAACTCGCCATTGTGAGGGTTGAAGCCAACGCGACGCATCTGCTTAGCTACCATATCGCCCGTAAGCGATACGATACCGATATCGTGACCAGGCTGTGCCTCCACTGCAACGATATCGCCACGCTTAAGCTCTAAGTTGTTGACATTCTGGTAGTACGAGCGGCGGGTGTTCTTAAAACGCACCTCGAAGATATCTGTAGGTATAGTGTTAGGATACTCCTCCAACCAATCTGTCTCGTGTAGTTTGTAGCATCCCTCTACAGCCTTCGCCTCGATCTCGTCGCCACAGTCGCAGAAGCAACATCCGCGACCAATATCTGGAATATGTTTTTTATTACAGCTCATTCTCTATGTATGTTATCTAATTATATAGACATAAATCGCGGTAAAGGTAGGGAAAATTAATTAATTTTCCAATTAGTAACGAGGAATTAGTATTTAGTAATGGGTAAAAATCCTCTATTTAGGAGATCGATACAAATGCTATATGGGATATCACATTCATTTCAAAAACAGCAAAGCTTTTTAGTTGTTGCTAATTACTCGCTACTCATTACTCACACTTATTACTCACTACTAATTACTCATTACTCATTACTAATTGAAAAAAAGGCAACCACCTTTCGGTAGCTGCCTTTGTTGTGGACCCAGAGGGGCATGATCCCACGACCTTCGGATTATGAGTCCGCTGCTCTAACCAACTGAGCTATGGGTCCAACACTTTTTGTGTTTTGTGGGTGCAAAGATAATACAAAATTCACAATTCGCAACCTCGAAAACGATTTTTTTGGATCGCATACCGAGGTTTTGGTAAATATTTCGTATATTTGCATTAATTATGGGCTTGCCACGGCAGACTTTTAGATGTAGGTATAAACCTCAATATAGAGGTCCTATGTGGCGATGCTGTAAAATTATATGATTGGCTATGAGTGCATTGCTTAAAATAGAGAATGTTACCAAGACTTATACTGGACACAAGGCCTTGGATGATGTGTCGTTGGAGGTGGATCGCGGTAGTGTCTATGGACTTTTAGGCCCTAATGGTGCAGGTAAGACCACGTTAATACGTGTAATTACGCGCATCACAATGGCGGACTCTGGTAGGGTGTTGTTCGATGGGAACCCTCTTACTGCCAACGATATATTCAAGATAGGCTATATGCCTGAGGAGCGAGGCTTGTATAAGAAGATGCGTGTGGGTGAGCAGGCTATGTTCTTTGCTCGCCTTAAGGGTCTTGAGCGTGATGAGGCGCAGCGTCGACTACGAGATTGGTTCGAAAGACTAAACATCGGCGACTGGTGGGATAAGAGGGTCGAGGATCTGTCGAAGGGTATGGCTCAAAAAATACAGTTTATAGCCACTGTGGTTCACGAACCTAAGTTGCTCATCTTTGACGAGCCATTCTCAGGCTTTGACCCTATAAACGCCAACCTGCTTAAGGAGGAGATATTGGCGTTACGCGATAGGGGTGCCACCGTTATATTCTCGACACACAATATGGCATCGGTCGAGGAGGTGTGCGACCATATTACCCTTATCAATAAGTCGCGCAATATCCTCTCTGGTTCGGTGGAGGAGATACGTCGCTCGGCGGGAGGCAACAACTTCGAGGTTGTGCATCGTGCTTCAGATGCGGAGTTTAATGCAGCGTTGGGCAGTAGGGCTGTTATGGTAGGTGAGAGTCGTGGTGTTGTGGGAGGCTACCGAGAGACAAAGATATATGTGCCTAAGGATGAGGATTTAAGACCTACGATAGCCGCACTTAACGATAGGTGCGATTTGCGCTCGTTGAGGGAGATAATGCCATCTATGAACGATATATTTATCCGCGCAGTAAACGGAACTTTGTAAAAGCGAAAGAGTTATGAAGAAGATATATTTGATTGTATCACGCGAATATTTGGAGCGTGTGCGCAAGAAGTCCTTTATAGTTGTTACGTTGCTGATGCCACTCTTTATGATTGGTCTGATGCTTGCTCCATCGCTTATGATGCTCTATGGCGGTGGCACGGAGCAAAAGCGCGTGATGGTGGTAGATCGTTCGGGAGTAGTGGTGGATAGGCTCTACTCATCGCCAGAGGTGGAGTATGTCGATATATCCTATATGACAAAGGCGGAGGCGTGTACAGAGTATAATGATGAGAGTAAAGCCTTCGGTATCTTGTACATAGGTAGTGTTGTTGATGCCCGTGACTCGGTGCAGCTTATCACCAACACATCCTCGTCGATGATTCTTGAGGAGAATATCGCCAATCAGATATCCTCAATCGTCGAGCAGGATAAGTTGCTAAGCTATAACATAGAAAATATTGATGAAATATTGGCGAGTGTTAAGACTGATATCACGCTTAGCACCTACCTCAACGATGGTAGTGGCCAGGAGGCAACAATGGAGTCTACATCCTCGAGTATGAACTACGCCTTGGGCATCATCCTCGGTATGTTGCTCTATATGATTATCATCATCTATGGCCAGATGGTGCTTACCTCGGTTGTCGAGGAGAAGGCGAGTCGTGTGATAGATGTTATGGTGACCAGTTGCACTCCATTCCAGTTGATGATGGGCAAAATCTTAGGCATTGCAGCTGTGGCGGTTACCCAGATTGCGATATGGGCATTATTGGTGCTTTCGGCATCTAAATTCTTGTTGCCTGCGCTGCTCCCTGCCGATGTAGTTGTGGCTAACGATGCGATGCTCTCTACGGTGCTGGGTACGTTGGGAGATGTGGGCTATCTGGCGCTGCTCTTTACCTATATGTTGCTCTTTATCATTGGGGGCTTTTTATTGTATGCCTCGTTGTACGCTGCTGCAGGTTCTGCGGTGGACTCTGTGCAGGATGGTCAGCAGTACAACACCATCATTATGTTGCCGATAATCCTCTCGATAATAGTTATGATGTCGGTCTTCAATGACCCCAACTCTCCACTGGCATTTTGCACCTCACTTATACCATTCACCTCGCCTATTGTTATGATGGCGCGTATCCCTTTTGGTATTGCCACTTGGGAGATATTGCTATCGTTGGGATTGTTGTACGCCACCTTTATCTTCACCACGTGGCTTGCATCAAAGATATTCCGTGTAGGCATCTTTATGCACGGCAAGCGCCCTTCGTGGAGTGAGTTGTGGCGATGGATAAGGGGGTCATAACATATAGTTTTTAGAATATTGTGCTATATTTCTAAAATAGTTGTATCTTTGCAAGATAAGAAACAAAGAATGATATGATATGATATCTATTGATGACATTCGCAAACCTATCCTTGCCGACCTTGAGGCGTTCGATGAGTTTGTGGCGGATAACTTCTCTGCTGAGGGAGACCTTATGAAGGAGATGCTAACCTATGCTCTATCCTCGCGCGGTAAGGGTGTAAGACCTATAGTCACAATGCTTTCGGCATTGTTGCACGTCTCTAAGACAAGGGAGGTTGATAGCCAGGGTGAGGAGCGTCAATGTAGCAAGCGAACATACCTTGCTGCGATGCTTGTGGAGATGATACACACCGCCTCGCTTATCCACGACGATGTTTTGGATTCGGCTATGGAGCGCAGAGGTCGTGCCTCGGTGAATGCTAAGTGGCAGTCGGATATGGCGGTTATACTTGGCGACTATATTCTTGCTCGCACGATGTCTATTGGTATGGCATCGGCGCAGTACGACCTTATCTCCTATATCGGCAACGCTATGGCTACGCTCTGCGAGGGTGAGGTGTTGCAGAGTCAGCATGCTAAGAGCTTCGACACTACGCGTGCCGACTACTTTGCTATTATCCACCAGAAGACGGCGAGCTTGCTTGGTGTGAGTGCTGGTTTGGGAGCTTTGTCTGTAGGTGCTAACCGCGAGGAGGTGGAGCGTATGACAAAGTTTGGCGAGGCTATAGGTATGGCATTCCAGATTCAGGATGATATTCTTGATTATAAGCGAGATAACAATACAGGTAAGCCTTCGAATAACGACCTTCGTGAGCATAAGATAACCTTGCCACTAATCGAGGTTATGGAGCGTAGCGATAGTGCTGCGAATGAGGAGATTATCGCCTTGTTGAAGCGTTGCGATAGCGACGAGGAGGCGGTCAATCAGTTGCACAATATCGTCGTTGAGCAGGGTGGTATGGAGTACGCAGCAGCCACTATGCAGGCATATATTCAGCGTGCTATGCACCTCCTATCGAAGTTCAACGATACGCCATATCGTGAGTCGTTGTTGAAATTATGTACCTTTATTGCCGAGCGCGACAGATAGAGTAGATAAAATCTAAACATTATATAATTATGAGCACAGAAAAGAAAAATTACTTGCTTCCTATCATGGTGATGTTTGCACTCTTCTTTATGATTGCTTTCGTCACAAACTTTGCGGGTTCAATGGGTGTAATCGTGCAGAACCAGTTTGGTGCTACGCCAGCTATGGCGCAGTTGGGTACGTTTGCAAACTTCATTGCCTATGCTTGTATGGGTATCCCTGCAGGTGTTATCCTTCGTCGTAAGGGTTACAAATTCACATCGCTTCTTGCTGTTACCATCGGTTTTATAGGTGTTGGTATTCAGTTCCTTTCGGGTTACGCTGAGTCCTTCCCAGTATATATCACTGGTGCCTTTGTTGCGGGATTCTCGATGTGTCTTTTGAATATTGTGGTTAATCCTATGCTTAACACCCTTGGTGGTGGTGGTAACAAGGGAAATCAGCTTATCCAGCTTGGTGGTTCGCTCAACTCTATTGGTGGTACTATCGCACCTATTTTGCTTGGTTATCTTATTGGTGGTCAGGTGGAGAATGCCTCAGTACGCGATGCTGCGCCTGCGATGATTATCGCTATGGCTATCTTCGCATTGGCGTTTATTATCATTACGCTCACCAAGATTCCAGAGCCTCACATGGAGAGCGCTGAGGAGAAGGCTGCACGTAAGGCGGGTAAAGTTGCAAAGGATAAGTATGGTCCAATGTCATTCCGTCACTTTGTGTTGGGTGCTGTGGCTATCTTCTTCTATGTAGGTATCGAGGTTGGTATTCCTAATATTGCTAACCTATATATGACAACTCCTACAATCGAGCAGGCAGAGACAACAATTGTAGCCTATGAGGCTCAGCAGGCTGCTGAGGCTGTGGCTGCAGAGGTTGAGGCTGTGGCTGTTGTCGAGGAGGTTGCTACTCCTGAGGAGCCAGCTGCAGTGGAGGCAGTGGAGCTTGTAGCTGAGAATACCGAGGTTACTGAGGCTACTGAGGTCGCTGAGGTTGTCGCTGAGGCAGAGGAAGAGAAGATTACAGTTAAGGCGTATGAGAAGGCTCAGGCTGTAGTTGCTGGCGAGACTAAGGCGGGTCGCGGTATGTCTGCTGAGACTGCGGGCTTCCTTGTAGGTATGTATTGGTTCTTGATGATGTGTGGTCGTCTTCTTGGTGGTATCATCGGTGGTAAGGTTTCGAGCAAGGTTATGCTTACAGCTGTGAGCGCGTTGGCGATGATCTTGGTTGCTACATTTATCTATACCCCTCAGAATTCTACTTTTGTAATGCCTATCGTAGACTATGAGGTGCCTACGGGTGTTGCCATCCTCTTCTTGTGTGGTCTCTGCACATCGGTTATGTGGGGTGGTATCTTCAACCTTGCAGCCGAGGGCTTGGGTAAATATACTGCTGCTGCCTCTGGTATCTTTATGGCGATGGTATGCGGTGGTGGTGTTATCACAATCTTGCAGGGTCTTTTGGTGGACTACACAAGCTACATCGGTTCTTACTGGCTCATCTTCGCGTGTCTTGGCTTCTTGCTCTTCTACGCATTGATTGGCTCGAAGAACGTAAACAAGGATATCAAGGTCGACTAATTGGTCGTTTACCCTTCCTAAATATGGACCGTTCGATATGTTGTCGGACGGTCTTTTTTTGTCCAAAATAGGGGAGGGGTAAATGCAAAAAGTGTCGTTTATGCGAGTTTTTGTGGGGTTTGTGGATTGAAAATTGGTCTTTTAGTCGAAAGGTGTTTTTATCTCTCGTAAATATTTTGTTATTTTGCAATGCGTTTCTCGCACGTGAGAAATAAATTGTGAAGTATGGAAAAGATAATCGAGCAGATGATTATTAATAAACAGCCAGAGGGTAATGTGGTGGTAGGCGAGGATCTTGCGTTGTTCTCGTTCAAGCACTTTATCGATGAGTTGGAGGCAAACGAGCCACGTAAGCTACAGCGTGCCGCTATCGTGCTCTGCACCGCGGGAAGCTGTCGAATAAAGATTAATCTTGAGGAGCACGAGATTAAGGCACCACAGCTTATAACCTTTATGCCTGGTCAGATATTTGAGCTACTCTCAGATATAAATGACCTTGAAGGTTATGTTATATCGCTATCGAAGAGTTTTATCGACAAGGTAAATCTTCCTGGTTGGCAGCATCAGTATATGAAGATGTATAACAACCCGATTACAGATATTGATCAGAATATGCTTAACTCATTGCGTCTATTCTATGCAATACTGTATCGTGCAGCTATCAACGAGCATAACCCATTCCGTTTGCAGATTATCGAGAATCTTATCAGCGTCTTCTACTACGGCGGTGTATCCTCTTTCGACAACGAGGTGGAGTCTAACCTTAAATATAAGAACCATATCGTGGCCAACTTCCTCGAGCTTGTGCAGCAGCATTACCGCGAGGAGCGACTTATCCAGTACTATGCGGGTCGTCTCTGCATCACTCCTAAGTATCTCTCTAAGCTTGTTAAGGATCACACTGGTCGTGCCGCAGCCGACTGGATAGAGCAGCACGTAATCCTTGAGGCGCGTGCAATGCTTCAGTCTACCGACCTATCTATTCAGCAGATTGCCACCGCACTCAACTTCCCTAATCAGTCTTTCTTTGGTAAGTATTTTAAGCGTGCTACGGGTGTTTCGCCTAAGCAATACCGCACAGTCAAGTAATTTCTTGAATTTCTTGTGATAAGGGGTCATTCTCGACCTCTCAATCATTGCCCCAAATGGGAAATACGCTTAGTATGTCCCATCCGCCAGTTTTCGTGTCAGAGCCAAATCTGACCCCTTCTGACAAGAAATTTGGTTGTGCAACCCTGTATGTTCATCTGTCGCTTGGCACACGCGAAACTATTACTAATTACTCTCTACTAATTACTAATTATTTATGCCCCTTCTGACAAGAAATTAGGGTAGTGCGCTTGGTAGGTTTTTTTTGAGACCACAGAGACGAAAGAGACGACAACGAAACTGAGTATCAAAAATTCTCTCTGCTGTCCCTGTTGTCCCTGCTGTCCCTGCTGTCTCCAAATAATTAATCTCTGCGCGAAGCGCACAACACTTCCACTTTTCACCTTTCAGTTTATATCGTCCAACATCCTCGTTATTTATGCGCGCGTAATGCATAGATATGAACGATATGCCGAAATTTGTTGTAGAAATTATGCAGTTTGTCTAAAAAGCCGTACATTTGCACACTCACTACTATGTGAAAAATTACATATTTACCATAATTATTAACTTTTATGAAAAATTTGAATCGCGCTCTATGCGCAATTTTTGCCTTCGTTGTAGCGATCTCTTTGGGCGCTTGTACAGAGCCTGGTGTAGATGGTGGCAACACAAAGGTGACAACAGAGCACGTGTCAACTACCGCTACTCCTATCGGTGCTGAGGTGGTATTTGCTACACAGAACGTTAAAGAGATCGCGTACATGGTGCGTGACACTGAGCTCCAGCCACAGGTGATTTTCCAGGCTGGTAAGAAGGTTGCTGTTAAGGATGCTACTACCACAATCTCTATCACAGGTCTTGAGTCTGAGACTCTTTACACTGTATTCTTCGCTTTCCGCGATACCGACGACAACTTTGTTGAGAATGTTGTTAAGGTTGAGTTTATGACTACAACTTATGGCGATAGCGTATTGACAGTTGTTGACCGTATGTACGATGGTTACAAGGTTCATATCCAGGTGCCAGAGGATGTTAAGGCTAAGGGTAACGCTTTGCGTTATGCTCAGAGCTCTATGCCTATGTACAACTATGCTAAGCAGAGAGGTAGTATGGAGATTGATATGCTCCTTTACAATGCTGGTCAGTACACTACTAAGGATAAGCTCGTTATCTACGATGAGTACCATAGCATCGAGCGTGATGAGAATGGCGAAATTATCTACGATGAGTCTGGTAACACTGCAGAGTTTGCAGATCCAATCGTACCAGGTGAGCCTTGCTACTTCCTTGTAGGTGAGTACTCATTTATGGCTGATAAGGAGATGCGTCTTGTTTACGCAGATCAGGATGGTGATGGCATTAATGAGATCTTCACTGTAAACGACGAGCTTTCATACTTGGAGAATAGTTTCTGGTGGTTCCCTGCAGGTTGGCAGCCAGGCTACTATCTGCCAGAATACGATTGGGAGCGTTGGATTGCAGAGGCAAATACTGATAGCTACGATCCTGAGAAGTATTGGAAAGGCTACTACGAGCGTATCTTCATTGAGACTCTTCAGCCAGAGGTTATCGAGAATGGTGTAGAGATTGTGGTGACAGATAAGACTCCAAAGGAGGCTTGTATCACTTTCACTGCATCAGATGAAATTGCACAGTACTGCTACATGCTCTGTACAGAGAGTGAGTATGAGACTCAGATTCTTCCACTTCTTGAGAATAATGAGGATTACTTGCGTTGGTTCACAGGTTCATACTTCGCTATGCGAACATTTGGTATCGTAACAACAGCAGATCCGATTTCAGAGCAGTGGTTGACAGACTGGTTCGTTGATACTAATGGTATGGCTGGTCAGACTATCCGCGTAATGGTTACAGGTATTGGTAATGGTGAGGGTACTATTCAGAGCTTTGACACTATGACATTCACTTTGCCAGAGATTACTCTTCCAAAGCCAGAGGTTGTAGTTACTCCAGTGAAGACTGACGACCCATATAACGTAACATTCAACATCAAGAACCCTAACTACGATACTAACAAGATTCAGGAGGCTATCTTTGCTTGTGACTATGTTCGTGAGTTCGATCGTGGTCTTTCAGAGGGTTATACATCACTCCTTAAGAGCCTTAACTTTGAGGGTAGCCCTAACGTATTCTCTAAGTATGTCATCGACCAGATTAACTCTGAGGCAGGTTTCGACTTCACAGTACCATCACGCGATGCAGCTACTTCTCGTCTTGCTGTTCTTGTTTACAACTGGGAGGGTTCGTCTAACAACCCAGATGAGTCTGGTTCACCAGCAGTTGCTGAGAACACAACTCCTAATGCAAACTATCCTACTCGTGTAGAGTCTGATCTATTCGATAAGCTTCAGGGTGAGTGGATTGCATCTGCACCTATGAAGAACTATGTTGTTGAGACAGATGCCGATGGTAACTCTACTGGTAACTACACATACACTGATGCTGGTACATTCCAGTCTCCAGTAACTATCATGGGTGGTCTATCTTGCCCATCTACTATGCCTGAGGAGGTTTGGGCTATCTATAAGGCTGCAGGTATGAGCCGTGATGAGGCTGAGGAGCTTTACGATGAGTTGGTTTCTTTGACTAAGTGGTACAACAACCGTACTCGTGGTTTCAACCGTCTATTGTGTCTTGGTTTCAACTTCGCTGATGCTGAGTACTTGCTCGATATGGTAGCTACTCCATACGACTTGTTCACTATGGAGGACTACTCAGTAAGCCAGGTAAGCTATATGTTCTACGACTTCGGTCCAAAGTGGAACCTTGAGATTGATGCTGATGGTAGCGTATGGTTGCCTATCAACATCGCGATGGAGTACCCATTGGAGGCATTCAACTTCGGTCTTGATTACACATTCTATATGTTGGCTGTAGGTGAGTCATACTACCTCGGTGGCGACCTTGTAGACGCTGCAGGTAACACAACTCTTAAGGCTCGCTTCCCAGTAGAGGTGTCTGCTGACTACAACACTATCACTATCAAGCCTATCGAGTACACCGATCCTAATGGTATTAAGGAGTACTTCTACCCATGTGTAGCTCAGCTTACTAATGGTCGAGCTACTCCACTTAACCCACGCATTAAGGGTGATCTCGTTCTTAAGCGTAACACAACTGGTAAGGCCGTTAAGGCTAATGCTCCTGTTGCTAACGGCGTTCGCCAGTCAGTTTCATCACTTGGTAAGGCTCCAGTGCCAATGGCTCGTCCACAGTTCTCTATGACACCAATAGAGAATATCAAGCCTATCAAGCGCAACGTTCTTGAGAACAAGATCGAGCCAGGTATCGAGGCATACCACAAGCGTGCGACTGCGGCTGTTAAGGCTTACTATGGCATTAAGTAATAATTTCTTGTGAATTTCTTGTGATAAGGGGCACATCTTTGTCCCATCCCAAAAGTAAGACCCCTCGGGCTGTACTACTTGTACTATCCCGAGGGGATCTTCTTTTGCGATAGAACAAGCCTGACCCCTTCTGACAAGAAATTAATTTCTCGCGATAAGCCGCAATCTGCGGCACATCCCTAAAAGTAAACCATCCAGGGCTGTACTTTGGTGTACTATCCCTGGATGGTTTCTTTCGTGATGCACCACATCTTATGACTTCTCCCAAGAAATTGGGGTCTCGCGCTTGGGAAGGTTTTTTTTGAGACCATAGAGACCACAGAGACGAAAGAGACCACAGCGAAACAGAGTATCATCAGAATGATAATAAATTTCTCTGTTGTCCCTGTTGTCTCTGTTGTCCCTGCTGTCTCCAAATAATTAATCTCGCGCGAAGCGCACCTTACTTCTCAGCTCTCAGTTTTCAGTTTTCACTTTATTTACTATCTTTGTGAAAAATACAAAACTATACGACTATGGCAGATAACTATCTTGAGAAGAAGATGGAGGATTATAGGGCTGCACAGCCAGCAAAAAAACGCACGGCTACGTTGCGTAGACTACTTCAGCATAATCGCAGCTATCGTGGCTACGATGCCTCGTTCAAAGTGCGCGAGGATCAGCTATATCGCATTATCGAGGTGGCGACACTATGCCCTTCGGCGCGTAATCAGCAGGTATTGCGCTTCCGTCCAGTGCTTGGCGAGGAGGCTAAAACGGTGCTAAGTCACATTCGTCTTGGTGGTGCTCTGCCTGAGCTACACCTACCCTTTGCTGGTACTGAGCCAAACGCATTTATTGTGATATGCTCTACGGTGGAGGAGTCGAAATATGTCGATATAGACCTCGGCATCGTGGCGCAGTCGATGCTTCTCCAGGCCGTAGAGATTGGCTTGGGTGGTATCTGTATCGGTGCCTTCGACCATGAGCCTATTAAGAAGGCGTTGGGTCTTAAATATGAGCCAATCTTAGTGTTGGCTATAGGTAGACCTAACGAGCATATTGAGTTAAAGGAGTGCTGTGAGGGTGATAATTTGACCTATTACCGTGAGGGTGATGTGCACTATGTGCCTAAAATATCTGTTAACGACCTAATATTGAAGTAGTATGCGTAGAGCATTAATCTCTATATTTATGGTGTTGGTGGCATTTGTAGCCCCGGCACAAGAGTATTGGGAGCGTCCCGAAATCTTCGAGTTCAACAAGCTTCCTGCTCGTGCTACACTTACGCCATACGCCACACTTGAGGATGCCCTTGAGCGCGGAGCTTCGGCGTGGGTGCAGGATATCAGTGGAGAGTGGAAGTTCCACTGGAGCGCTACGCCAGCAGGTGCACCCGAGGGCTTTGAGGCTGTGGGCTACGACGATTCATCGTGGAGTATTATGCCTGTGCCAGGCAACTGGGAGATAAATGGTTATGGCGTGCCTATCTACACCAATGTAACCTATCCATTTCCGAAAAACCCGCCATTTATACCTCACGACGACAACCCTACGGGATGCTATCGACATAGCTTCGACATCCCAACGGAGTGGAATGGTCGTAGGGTTGTGCTACACTTCGAGTCGGGACTTGCAGCGATGTATGTATGGGTGAATGGCATCGAGGTGGGTTACTCGGAGGGTACTAAGACCGCCGTAGAGTTTGACATTACGGATATGGTTAAGGTGGGTGCTAACACCTTAGCCGTTAAGGGCTTGCGCTGGGCTGATGGCTCATACCTCGAGGATCAGGACTTCTGGCGTTTATCGGGCTTCGACCGTGGCGTTAAGGTCTACACTACCGATAAGGTGCGTATTGAGGATATGTTTGTTGTTGCCGACCTCGACAAGAGTTATAAGAGTGGTGTTTACACCTCTACGGTAACAATCAATAATGGCTCTGCAAACCCATTCAAAGGCTCTGTGGAGCTTCAAGTTGTGGATAAGTCGGGTAAGGCGGTGGCAAGGCTAACAAAGAGTCTCTCGCTTGCTGCGGGTGCGACCACCGATGTGGAGTTTAAGAGAAGTATTGCCAAGGTGTCGCTATGGAGCTACGAGCAGCCAAACCTATACACAACACTTGTGGCGTTACGAGGTACTAATGGCGATATTATCGAGGTTACATCGTGCCGTACAGGCTTTAGAAAGGTGGAGATATGCGATGGTCAGTTGCTCTTAAATGGCAAGCGCATAATGATTAATGGTGTCAATATCCATGAGCATAGCCCAGCAACGGGACACGTTATTACAAAGGAGCTGATGTTGAAGGATATAGCCCTTATGAAGCAGTTTAATATCAATGCCGTGCGCACGAGCCACTATCCACAGCCAACGGGGTGGTACGACCTCTGCGACGAGTATGGTATTTTGCTTGTTGACGAGGCAAATATCGAGGCGCATGGTTGCGGTACTGACTATCACAGCTCATACGACAATTTCCACCCTTCGCATCGCGAGGAGTGGAAGGGTACGCACCACGATCGTGTAAGAGCAATGGTGGAGCGCGACAAGAACCACCCTTCGGTGATTATATGGTCGATGGGTAACGAGAGCAGCGATGGCGCGGTCTATGGCGAGATGTATGAGTGGATACACGAGCGCGACAAGACTCGCTTCGTGCAGTTGGAGCAGGGCTATGGCGGTCCGCATACAGATATTATCTGCCCGATGTACCCCGATATGAATGACTTTCGTCGCTATGCCGAGCGTGAGAATATGCGTAAGCCATACATAATGTGCGAGTTCGCCCACGCGATGGGTAACTCTACGGGTAACTTTAGGGAGTTCTTCGATATTATGGAGTTGGGCCCTCACATGCAGGGTGGCTTTATCTGGGACTGGGTAGATCAGGGTATCGATGCCGTAGGTCGTGATGGTCGTCACTACTGGGCATACGGAGGTGACTTTGGTGCTTGGATGTACCCTCACGACGAGAACTTCTGCTGTAATGGCGTTGTTCTGCCCGACCGCACTCCACATCCAGGACTCTATGAGGTGAAGAAGGTCTATCAGGATATCGAGTTTGAGTTGCTCCAAAATGGTAAGCTACGCATCTATAATAATCATATATACAATAACTTAGCTGACTATATTGTGGTGTATGAGGTGTTGTGTGAGGGTGATGTTATTCTTCGCGATGAGTTGCCTACGCTTAAGTGCGCGGCTGGTCGAAGTGTAGATGTTGCACTTAAAACGTGGGAGCAGAGCCTCGATAAGGAGTATATGCTCAACCTATACGCCCTACAGCGCGAGGCACGAACATTGATTCCTGAGCGCCATATTGTGGCTTCGGAGCAGATAGCACTTAGCGATTATGACTATGCGCATACTGCGCCAGAGGGTAAGCTCGAGGTGGAGCGTGGCGATGGTTGGTTAGTGGCGTATGCTGGCGATACTGGTGTGCTTTTCAACACCAAGAATGGTCGCTTGGAGCGCTATGTATCGGGCGATAGGGATGTTATGTCGCAGTTGCCAGAGGCATGGTTTTGGCGTGCCCCTACCGATAACGATTTCGGTGCAGGCTTCCAGCGTACGGCAAATGTATGGCGCACAAATCGTGGTCGCACGGTGGACTCTGCCATCGAGGAGTATGAGGATAGAGTTGTGGTGCGTAATGTGCGTGAGATAGTCGACGCCCCATCGCTCTTTACCACAACTTATACCTTTATGGCGGATGGAGCGCTTAAGGTAGAGGTCGTTTGGGAGCGCAAGGGTGAGTTTACGCCAGAGCTACCACGCCTCGGTATGCGTATGATATTGTCAGAGGACTATACAAACCTAAAGTATTATGGTAGAGGCCCTTGGGAGAACTACTCAGATAGAAAGGAGTCCTCGTTTGTAGGCCTCTATGAGCAGTCTACATCGGAGCAGTTGTTCCCATACGTTCGTCCTCAGGAGTCGGGCAATAAGTGTGATGTTCGTTGGTTGGAGCTTACCGATAGCGAAGGTGTTGGTCTGCGCATCGAGGGTTTGCAGCCACTAAGTATCTCGGCGATGCCATACCGTGCCGAGGATCTTGATCCAGGACTTACAAAGAAGCAGATGCACTACTCCGACGTAGAGCCACGTCGTGAGGTTGTTCTTAATGTCGACCTTGCTCAGCGCGGTGTAGGTGGCGATAATACCTGGGGTGCGCAGCCTCACGATCCATATCGCCTTACAGCCGACAGATATGAGTACGGCTATATTATCCGTCCGTTAGCGATGTGATTTTGAAATAAGGGCTATATTTGTGAACGAGAGTACTAAATTACTAACAAACAAATAAGGGACAGTAGTCTGATATGCAGATTATCTCTCTTTCAGTCGTAGGATAGTTTACCAGAATATCCTTAAACAAAATAGGCGTGTCCCGAAGGGCACGCCTATTCTGTTTCTATGTGGGAGCGTTACTCCTTAACAAGTACGATGTAGTCGTTAGCTGCCAAAGTTACGCTGTATGATGAGCCGAGCTGAACTTTCTCATCTGTCATAAGGTTAGTCCACTCACCTGTGTTAGGAACATCGATGGTTGTTGTAGCCTCGCTGTTTGTGAAGTTAGCCACAACAATAACCTTGTCCATAACAAGAACCTTACCGCTCATATATGCATCACCAACAGTCCAAGTGTGTACATCTAAAGTCTCCTGACCATAGTAGTCCTGGTGGCTTGTACGCCAAGTGATAACCTTTGACAATGCGTCGTAGATAGCCTTACGGTCTGGGTTGTTGAGGTAGTTCCAGCGTACTGGCTTACGGTGTGTACGATACTCGTCGCCGCTGCCTACAACGCCCTTGTCGTTAGCGTTGATAGATACGTCGTAGCCAAGCTCACCAAACTGCCACATCATCTTTGGATATGGAGTGAGGAAGTGGAAGGCATAGACTGCCTGAACACGCTTAGAGATAACAGACCAGTTGTTCTTAACCCAAGACTGACCATACGCGTTAGCCTTGTAAACGATACGCTCCTCATCGTGAGTCTCGATGTTGTTGATGCGACCCTTCTTGAAGTCGGCAAAGCTACTCTTGTTGTTGCCTGTCCAGCCCATTACAGTCTCCATATAACCATTCATAGCGTTGTTGTTCCAGCAGAGTGCACCTACGCTACTGTAGAGCTCAGACTCCTCGTTTACAGCGCAGAAGTGCTCAAAAATAATGTATGCATCTGGCTCTACGGCGCGGATAGTGTTAGCATAGCCCTTCAAGATACCAATACGCTCTGCAGAGTAACCTCCAGCATCGTAGTTACTTGGGTGCTGAACAAAGCCCTTAGTAAGGTCGAAGCGGAAACCGTCAACATTGTACTCCTCCAACCAGAACTTCAAAACATCGTTGAAGTACTCCTTAGTACCCTCGTATGTGTGGTTGAAGTCGTGGTAAACGCTAAAGTTGTGTGTTGCGTCTACATTGAAGAATGGGTTGTTTGAAGCAGTCTTGCTACCGTTCCACCACATCTTAGCGTATGGGAAGAGACCAGTTGCGTGGTTGAATACAACATCTACGATAACAGCAATACCGCGCTTGTGGCACTCGTCGATAAAACGTTTGTAGTCCTCCTCAGTACCGTATGCCTTATCTGTAGCGAAGTAGAAGCAAGGGTTGTAACCCCAAGAGTCGTTACCGTCGAACTCCTGAATAGGCATAAGCTCGATA
>JAEIGA010008016.1_pt1 | contig 16018 bp, 10 predicted proteins | sample 9270691 | NCBI WGS metagenome assembly JAEIGA01 (sample SAMN17057246, study PRJNA624740) | gut metagenome | biome: biome; isolation source: fecal sample | host: Bos grunniens | place: China: Xizang | collected 2019
ATTTTGTTTTGCAATCTTTACACCATACTCAAGGGAAGCACTATGCAGTTTGAAATCCTCGGTAAAATAACTTTGGTCAGTAGTTGTGAAACGTTTTCCAGTGTAACCCCAATAGTAGTTGAAAGTCAGATTTTTATATTGGGATGTTAGATTTATGTTCCATTTGTGGCGTGGAACATACGGCAGTTGAACTCCGACAGATGCATCTCCTTCAAATGAAGCTTTGCGGTTTGCTGCATCGGTGTAGGTATAGTTGAAGACCACACGCGAAGAAAGTTTTCCGATGTGGAATAATGATTCTATCGAGGTCTCAACTCCTTGAGAACGAACCCGATTTAAATTGCGAGGAGTCCAATAATATCTCTCGGTCGGAAGCCAAACTATCCAATCGTCGATGTCCATTCGGAATGTCGAGAGTGAAAATTTGAAAAACATTCCAGACAGAGGAACTGTTAATTTGAGTGTGAGGTCTTGTGAAATCCCTTGTTCGGGATTGAGGTCAGGATTGCCACCGGGTTGCCAATATAGGTCGTTTAGGGTGGGGGCGTGATAATTATAAGCAATGTTGGTTGACAGACTTAGGTATTGTGGAATGATGCTCAATTCTGCACCGAGTGACCCCGTAGGCATATAATGGTCATCAAAGGTTGAGAAACGGAATGCAAATTCGGTTGAAAGTCTGTCAGATGGTTTCCAACGAGTCGAACTGCCGAGAGTTAGTGTATAACGGTCGACATTAGAGTATCGGTAAGCATCATTTATATCGGCCCGACCTTGTACAGAAAGTCGGTAACTGACCTTTTTGTTTATGTGTGATGTGTAGTTGCCATCAATCAGAAATGTGTTTATTTTGTTATTTTCATACTGATCGCCGAGACCATTCATATCACGTTCGTATTTTAGATTCTCTAATAGCCACGAGCCTCTGATGGTCAGTTGTCCGCCTAACAGAGGACGTCTCAATGACAGTGTCGAACGTAGTGAAAAGTCTTGCTGATATTCGGCTGATTTGGCTGATACGACAATTGGTTGCGGAAGTGAACGGTCACTCCACATAGCCCAAATATCAGCTGTGATGATGTTTTTTTTAACTTGAGTTGAAAACTGTTGCATTGCACCTAAGTTCTTGTAATCGCTACCTGTACGGTTAGCGTAGAACGGATCCTTGCTGAGTACCTTATTCAGAAACTTAAAATCATTATCAGAGGATTGATACCACACTCTGGTTGATGATTTGATGCGATTAAAAGTGTAACCTGCGGAAAATCCGTAGGTCTGAGTATTGTTTGAACCATATTCGATTAATGTCTCTATATCACGCGAGTTGACTGCACTCTCAAGCAGTATGGTGCCACCCAATACGTTGCCCATTCCTGCCGGATCGGCAGCTCCGAGTGACAGAGAGACTCGTTCCAGAAAGAAGGTCGGAATAGATGAGAAATCAAATCCGCTGACCATTGATGAATTGATAGGCATTCCGTTCCATATAACCTGAGTGTGGTTAGATGAAGTGCCTCTGATTGAGGCTGTGGCCAGCGAACCTCGTCCCATACTCTTGATGTAGATAGCAGAATTTGTTGCTAAAACTTCACCTAAATCACGGCTACGACCAGATTGCAAAGTCATTTTTCCGAGATGAATTTGTTTTTGTCCGACTGAACTAATATCTTTATCAATGATGGTGGAGTCTTTCACAATGGCCTCTTTGGCTTTGAATATAGTCTCAGTCAAACTTTGAGCCTGAATCGGATTGGTACTACACAATGCCGAAATTATGGCGATTATGGTGATTGTTACGAGTGTTTTCATAGCAACAAAGGTAATTTTTTTTGATGTAATTTTAAATAAATATTTTTTATTACACAATAATCCACATAGTCTAAACGTTTGAGATGTAAAACTAAAACTATTTAATTTATGAGAAAAATTTTCTTATTGTTCGCAATGTCTACATTGCTGATATCTTATGCAACTGCACAAGAGAATATGATGTCGTTGGTGAAATCCCAACATTTCCAGTTTATTGCAACTGGTATTAATTCATCTCTGATAAGTGAATATCCTCAATTTTCTTCGATGAATATGGATGGATATAGTATAGAGGTGACAAAAAAATATCTCGATTGTAAATTGCCATTCGTGGGACGAGTTTACCGAAATGGAATGAACGAACATCATATCGAAGTTTATGCATCGAAATACACGTATGAGTATAAGGTGGTTAAGCGTCGAAAGACAACGGATATCATAGTAAAGATGTCGGCTCTGAGCAATGATGGAGGTGATAAACTTAACTTTACTCTGGTTATTAGTGAATCGGGTCGTGCTGTTTTGACCGTAGTGAGCAACAATCGTGAAACGGTAACTTATTACGGAACCGTTTACCCGTATAAATTATACAAAAAATAGAGTGTGAGCAGTATTTAATGTAAAGTGTAAAAAGAATAATTTCCCCACGTCAGAATGTTGATGTGGGGAATTTTATATCGATTATATTAGAGTATGTAGTCAACTACCACGAGCCTCCGGCTCCACCTCCTCCAGTGAATCCTCCGCCAAACCCACCAAATCCTCCTCCGCCTCCGGAGAATCCGTCAAAACCTCCGAATCCGCCACCACGGTGACTGCCCATAAATGGAAAACCTCCAATAAATATCGGTGGAATTACACGGTCGCCACTTGACGAGATTACTTGTCGCTGACCACGTCTGCGTGTGAGTGATGAGAGTATCGAAATGAGTACAAAAAACAAGACAAAAAGAAATAATGGATTGATTCTTCTGCCTTTATTCCTTATGTATGATTTTATGGAATACTCTCCTGAGGCAAGTTGCATTATCGTTTCTGTTGCATTGTCAAGTCCTGTGAAATAGTTATTGGTCTTGAATGCGGGAATCAATTCATAGTCAACAATCCGTCCTGCCATAGCATCAGGTATGGCTCCTTCGAGTCCGTAACCCGTAGCAATAAACACCTCTCCACGAGATGCTTTTTGTGGAGGCTTTACCAATATTAACACTCCGTTGTTGTGTTGTTTCGAGCCGATTCCCCATTTGTCAAATAATTTTGCAGCATAGTCGCTGATTGATGTGTTATCTAAATCGGTGATTGTGACAATGGCTATCTGGTTAGATGTCGAATCGGAAAACGATGAGAGTTTATGCTCAAGATAGGCAATCTGGCGAGTAGTCAGAATGCCTGCAAAATCATTGACCAATCTTGGTGGAGTCGGACGTGCAGGTAGATTCTGACCATAGACTGCCAAACTGACAATGATGCTCAACAAACAGACAATGAGTTGTTTGACCTTCATAGACTATAAAATATTGTCGTCTGAATTTTGTTTTGTTCTCATCAGAATCGAGAACGCACGATGTATATCCTTATTATTCAGAATAACAGTAAACTCGTTTGTGGTACTGATGACTTCGGCAATATTAATGCTGTCCCAAGCCAACTCTTTGAAAATGTAGTAATAAACCCCAGGACATACCGTATTGTCTTCAGGCAACTTTACGGTTATCGATGAGAGATTATTCTTTTTTGCCAAACATTTTTCTTCAGCAAATATTCTTTCGACAAGTTCGGCTATTGATGAACTAACGACAAGAGTCGTTTCGTAAATTCCTTGTGAGAATGTGCAGAATACATCTTTCATTGAGTGTACGCGATCAAGAAGTTTGGCTTGTGCTTCGAACATTGTTGGTGAATTGGCGAATGCATAATCGGCCAGATTTGATCTGACAATAATGTCTCCGATATTGCTGACAACGTTGCGGAACTTCATTGTCGATATTAGTTTCATTCTCGGAATAAGACGATTGAGTGCCATAATGACGGCACTGTCATTTATCTGTTTGTCAACAAGTTTTTCGATTTCAGGTTTCAGACTTCTTGCCAATGCCGATAAGTTTACCAATCCATTGACTAATGCATCTTCGAGAAAAGGCTTCTTTTTAATGATCTCTTCTACGGCACTCGGTATGGTCATCATAGCAAATCAGATATTTTTAATAAAACAACGTTTTTTATTTAAATTATTCGCAAATTAAACCAGAATTTGTGAAATTTCAAAATTAATGTTGTAAAATGTGAAATGTGCTTGTTTGATGTGATTTTTTTGTAAAAATTAAACTGTAGTAAAGATTGCTACGTTAGTGGTTAATATGCGAGTGTAAATTGGTGAAATTTTGATTTTGCAAAATTTTTACACTAAATTTGCATATTATGAGTAATGAAAAACAGAATGATTGGGCCTTATTAAGTAAAATAAGACCATCACACGCGATTTTCCCTGTCTTAATCGGACTGGGTGTAATCGGGTATATGTTGTATCGAGATTTTGATCCTTCGGTTTTCAATAACATATCATTCACATTTAAATCATTTCTGGCAATTGTCGTAGCACTCCTGTGTATGTTTGGTCGTGATTTGGGGTATGTTATCCGAATCCGAGTGCTGAGCAACAACGAATTGTCCTGGAAAAGGGCTTTTCGTATAATTATGCTTTGGGAGTTCACCTCGGCAATTACACCCTCTGCTGTGGGGGGAACATCTGTCGCCGTAGTGTACGTAAACCGTGAAGGTATCAAACTTGGTAGAAGTTCTGCTATTGTACTTATGACATCGTTTCTGGACGAATTGTATTTTATTGTGATGTTTCCGCTGGTAGTGTTGCTAGCTGGAAGTGCCAACTTGTTCAATATAAGTACACTCTCGGCAGATGCTATCGGAATGGGAGTCGTGTCGATTGTTCTGATTGCTTATTCATTGAAATTTGCATATGTATTGCTGATTTCCTATGGATTGTTTATTAATCCTCAGGGTATTAAATGGCTGCTCGTAAAGATATTTAGTCTGCCGTTTCTGAAAAAATGGAGAGCCGGTGCAGAAAAAACAGGTGATGATATTATTGTCGCATCTCAAGAGTTTAAACAGAAAAATGTAAAATTCTGGATTAGAGCTATTTTGTCGACCTTCTTGTCGTGGAGTTCGAGATACCTTGTGGCTAATGCATTGATTGTAGCTTTCTTCGCAGTAAGCGATCATTTTGTTCTGTTTGCCCGACAATTGGTTATATGGATTATGATGCTCGTAATGCCAACACCCGGAGGTAGTGGTTTTGCTGAATATATATTTACATATTTCTGTGGAGATATGATTATTACAGATCCTGGTATGAAGATGGCAGCTGCTACTCTGATATCTCTGTTGTGGCGATTGGTAACATATTACCCATACCTTTTGATAGGAGCAATTATCTTCCCTAGATGGGTGGTGAAACTAATCACAAGAAAAAATTAAAAATAATTTCAAAAAAAATTTGGTAAATTAAAATATTCTCTTTACCTTTGCACCGTCAAAATGGGAGGGGAGTATAGCTCAGCTGGTTCAGAGCATCTGCCTTACAAGCAGAGGGTCCGCGGTTCGAATCCGTGTGCTCCCACAGAAGAAAAACGACTTACAGTGATGTAGGTCGTTTTTTTATAATACGGAATTATCTAGTTCCGCTGTTCAATTCGAATGAAATCAATCTGTCATTGTTAATGACTACACACGTTGTGTGTCTAAATTAGATTTGTCCGATTTATTAGAATCGGTTGTAAACTCGTCGACTTTCATTGGCAAGTCCTAATTGTGCAATATTTTTTGAAAATACTTTTACTACTCTTGTGCACTAAATGCTAATATTTTATAATAAATATTAGACTAATCGGAATACATATATTTTGTGATTTTAAAATTAACTATGACATAATTTGGCAGAGTGAATACCGACCTTTGTCTCATATTAAATCACAAAATAATATGAAAAGAATGACGATTAAAACGCAAACAGAATTGTCGAAGGTCAACACAGAACTGACCATTATCAAGGCAATTGAGCGTATTGTTGAAGCTGCAATCGATAGCCATCTCTCGGACGAATTTTATAACGAAACCGATGTGTATCTGCAATATCTATCGGAACGTATGAATCTGACTAAAAATCAGGCATTGTTGTTTGCTCTATTTATAGAGAAAAGTTCTTGTTATAGCATTTCAGTGAGTGATTTTGCAAAAATGGTAGATTGTATGGTTGTCAGTATGATCTCAATTATGAGTGAGACTGATGTACTTGAAAAAAGAGGTTTGATTCGTCGCAGAAGAGTTCCAGACGGAGATGTGTCATATTGTGTTCCTGTGGAGGTCGTTGCGGCAGTTCAAAGTAATAAGGCATATGAGTTAAAACCTATCGTGTCTCTGACACTTGAGTCTTTTTATGATAATTTGTATAAAATATTCGAGAATGAAAGTTTTGAAACAGTGATTGATATAGAAAACACGTTGGATAACATAATTGGCAATAATCAGCAGTTGCATATTTGTAGCACGATTAAACAATTAAGTCTGCCACGAGATAAGTCCTATGCTTTGTTTTTGGTGTGTGTATTTATACACTACTTTATTAATAAGAATGATGACAATATCGGAGTCTATGATTGGGAAGACTATTTCGAAAAAAAATATTACGTTCGTTCGATAATCTCTGAAATCAGAGATAAAAGTCATATCTTGGTTGAGAAAAAAATAATTGAGCTTTGCAATGATGACGGAGTGAGTGATAATGGGTACTATCATCTGACTGATTCAATTAAGGAACAACTCTTTCCTGATTTGAAAATTGTACGTAAGGATATGTTCAAATCGCGTCTGATACCTTATAGCTCGTTTGCCGAGAAACACTTGTATTATAATTCAAATGTGCAGAGTCAGATTAATCAACTTGCAATGTTATTGCAGCCTGAATATTTTAAACAGGTGCAGACACGTCTGGTTGAGAATGGTATGAGAAAAGGGTTTGCTTGTCTGTTTTACGGAGCTCCAGGTACGGGAAAAACCGAAACTGTCAACCAATTGGCACGAATGACAGGACGTGATGTGATGATTATCGATGTTTCTGAAATTAAGAGTTGCTGGGTTGGCGAGAGCGAAAAGAATATCAAAGCCGTGTTTGACAGATACAGGCGTTGTGCAGAAAATGCTAAGGTAACACCGATATTGCTTTTTAATGAGGCAGATGCCGTATTGGGCATTAGACGAGAGGAAGCTACGCGTTCGGTTGATAAGATGGAAAACTCAATCCAGAATATCATACTGCAAGAAATGGAACAACTTGATGGAATTATGATTGCTACGACCAATCTCACTCAGAATCTGGATAAGGCTTTTGAACGTCGTTTTATATATAAGATTGAGTTTGAACGTCCATCGGTAGATGCCAGAACTCTGATTTGGCAATCGATGATTCCGGAGCTGGACAGTGCGACGGCAACAGAACTTGCTCAACAATTTGATTTTAGTGGTGGACAGATTGAGAACATTGCCCGCAAGCGTACGGTAGATCTGATTTTAAGAGGAACAGAACCGACTGTTGAGCAACTTGCGGATTATTGTCGGACAGAAATATTGACCTCACATACCTCGGTGAGTCGTCGGGTAGGATTCTGATTGATTGCAACTGCACATTTGTTATCCATTGTGATTTATATTGCCTTTTTTAATGGAGATTTTAGGCGAAAGATATGATGATAATCGCTAGATACAAAGACCAACGAACATTCTTCGACTATATCAAGTTGTCATCTGTTGAGATCGCCGACAAGGTTATGGAGAAACTTTGCCAGAGTGAGGATGACGGAAACGTGGGATTATTCTAAAAATAGTGTATAATCGAAAAATTATCACTAAATGACGTTTAAAGTGGAATAAATTTACTGCTTTTGTTACGAATAGATGCAATTATGGAAGATGTAAATCGCATAAATGTACTTTGAGTAGAGAAAAAACGTGCCAATAAATGGTTGGCAGAGAGTTGGGTGTAAACCTATCAACTGCTTCAAAATGGTGTACCAACTCTTCTCAACCAGATTTTAACAATTTGCTTGAGGTTGATATAAAAGAGTTAATTGTTAGAGCGTGTAAATAATAAATGGAGTTGAGGGCGAATTTGCTGACGTAGCTGCTGCTATGCAAATAGATAACAAAACCGAAACAATCCCTCCATATATATATGGTAACACTGGCAAAAGTAATCAGCAAGAACCTGCTTGACATCATTTGCCAACCTTCGTCAGCCCAAGAGTTCACGTCTCCGCATAGGGGTAATGGTAAAAAGATGTTCATCTGCGATGAGTACGAAAGTGCCATCGCAACTCTTTTTTTATTCAAAATAATTGATGTGTTTTTCGGGACATTAATGGTGGAAATAATGTGTGTACAATGCTTCTGGGTTGTATTTTGATGAGTTTTTTTAAAAAAATATATTACCTTTGTATTGTAATTTCAGGTGTATTGGAGGTTATTTACAAATCATTAAATCAAGATTGTTTTTGAATAATTGTTGTAAGTTGTGTGATTGTCAGTCGATTACAAGTTGTGAGTAACTTCTGGATATCGTGAATATTACTGTGTTGATGTGTATTTTCTTTGTTTATAGCATATAGTAAATAGAGAAGATTTTGTGGCGTTTAAGGCACTCCAATGCCATTATGTAAATCTAAAAACCTAAAAATTATTAAAAATGAGAAAAAATTTACTATTAATTGCTATTTGTGTTGCAATAACGTCGTTGTCATTGCAAATAGGTTTTGCTCAAAACGTGACGCAGGAAGCAAACAAATCGCAAGAACATCGGATAAATAATGATTCATTAAAAACAAAAAATATTGATAGACACTCTGTTATATATACTGGAGTTGTGCTTGATTCTGCAACAAGAGAACCTATTGAACGTGCAGTGGTTTATTTGATGGGTGTGTCAAATCGAACGAAAGATCTCATTACAAAATCTACCGTTACAAATGCCAAGGGGCAATTCGAAATTTTAGTGCCAGGGGATTCAAAATTGGAGATCTCCTGCTTAGGATATAAATTATATTCGAGAAGATTGTTGCCACCATCCAAAAATATATACTCTTCCAAGTATGACGCTGCAGGAGAGAAAGTTAAATCGGAGGTTGCTTTAGGTAGAATCTTTTTGGCTCCGGACTTATATAATGCCGATGAGGTTGTGGTTAGGGCTCGTATCAATATGTATAAACAAAATGGTGATACGACTAGGGTATTCCCGAAATTGGCCAAAACAATGGAAGGTGATGCCTTGATTGAAGTCTTGAGACAGATTCCTGGATTCAGGGTTGAAGATGATGGATCAATCTACGAGAATGGTCGCAGAATTGAACGCACCTATGTAAATAACACATTGCTCTTTGGTCAAGATCCAAAGACTGCATTTATGAAACTTACAGCTCAAAGTGCACTCGCAATCGATACGTATGAAGAAGAGGTCGAAGAGACTGAGGCTGCACTTGAAAACCGCCCGAAAGAGGATAGAACTCGTCGTGTGGCAAACGTCACAACGACACGCAAAATCGACAGTTACGTAACTATGGAGATGACTGCCAATGGCGGTTTTGATAAGGATCGAGATATTGATGGCTCGCGTAACAAGAGATATGGTCTGGACGGTGAGGTCGGAATTTATAAGGTCGGAAAACAATTAACGATAAAAGGAGGACACAATAATCTAGTTGCACGTCCGATGAGTTGGAATGAGAATGAAATATTCACTATGAGTGGAAATCCTAAATATACAAAGTTTGATGTTAAGGGCTTTTTAAATTTACAAGACTCGGTGTATAATGAGAAATTGAAGAGAAAAATAGTTAATATAAAAGGTCTGATCAATTCATCTTATACTTATGATAATACACGTAATTTAAACAAATCGCGTTCTACATCAGTATATTTCCCATCGATAAACTTTGATTCTCAGATTGTTGAAAATATAAATGAGTCTAAATCAAAGAATCAAAGACATAGCGGATATTTCAGTTACTCGAATTATAAAACGTTTCCTATGACAATCAGCATTACTCCAAACTACTCAAAAAGTATCAGTTTGTCGAGTTCTCAGAATGCTACAACAACCGATGGGGTGCTATTGTCGAAAACCAACAATAAAAATCAAAATGAATCGAAACGATATGGATTATCGGGTGATTTGAGATTTCATAGAGATATCTATAAAAAATCAAAAATTGAGTTTGATGCCCCGACTACATCACTTAGTATGAGTGTTAATGGACGTGTGATGTACAATAAAAATGAAGGAGATGGACTTAAAAATTATGAACTGACTGATGTCAAAGGAACAAATCTGACTGTTCTGAATATTGAGTCAGATTCGCCATCAACGAATGTCTCTTTGTCTGGAACGTTGACATATACACGTTCTAGAATGTTTCAAGAAAAAAATAAAAGTGGTTATAATAAGACATCAAGATTTTCGATTGGACTTGGTGTCGAAGGAGGTTATGTTAAGGATAAAGAGTATTCAATTGCATTCAATCAAGCAACAGGTGAAGTCGATAATGCCTATTCAGGCGATTATGTCCGCAATAACAAAACTGCAAAAATCGGCTTGAATATGACAAAAGAATGGAAATCTGGTGTCTCGTTTCAGATGTCAACAGATTTAGAACGAACAAACGTTAAAAGTGATGAAACATTGCCTGATAAATCGTATGTCAATAAGAACTTCAATAAGTTGGTCACAAGATTTTCATTGAAGTATAATTCGTTCGGTCTCTCATTCTCGACAAGAGATAATATCCCTTATGTTGGCCAATTGTCGAATATATTGGATTATGACAATCCGATGTCACTCTCGGCAGGAAATCCAAATCTTGAGAGTGGGAAAGTATATGATTTTAGCTTGAGATTCTCTAATCGTTCGTTTGTCAAACGTCGTAAAGTTACGCTTTCGTCAGATATGAGCTTTTCAATAGTTACAGATCCTATTACAATGATTCGTCGCTACTTTAAAGAGAGTTCAATTCTGCCTGAGTATGGCAATTATGAAGTTGTCGCAGGTGCAACACTCAGTACGCCGATGAATGTCGGAAGTCATATCTCGGCATCAGGTTCGGTGACGGCTGATTATCTGTTACAGAACATCAACACTTCGTTAAAATTTAATGCCTACGGTAGTTATAGCAATCCATTCTCAAGTATTGATAATGAGTTGCTCCGCAATAAAAATATGAGTGCACGTATGACATTTGAGATTCTCAGTACGCCGACTCGTAAAATTCGCATAAATGTCAAAAATTCTACAACATTCTCGTGGCAGAAAAATGATAAGTATCAAGACCGTTCGCGTACGAACGATATGACTGTAGGTTTGAGATTAGATTTCTTGACTCGATTGACCTTTACACCATCGTACACAAATAGTTTCCAGAAGGCCTATACGACGGGACAGACAATCGAACGAAATGCTCTGAATCTTTCGTTGGGTACAAGAATTTTTAGAAAACGTAATGGTCTGTTGTCAATTAATGCGTATAATATTTTCAATGATACTTCAGGTTATTATCTCACTACTACCGATCAGTTAGTGTCAGAATCTTGGAGTCAAAAGTTTGCACGCTTCTATTCGATATCGTTTCAATACAAATTCAACTCGCTTGATCATTCAAAAAACAAATAGTTGATTTGAATTAATCAAATACAAATCAGGGTGTCAGTTAAGTCATTGACACCCTGATTTATTTTGGTTTATGGGTTGTTTGTCGGAATGAAAATTGAAGTGTGGTTGACCGGAAAAATATAAAAAAGCAAGGAGTTCGAAAGAACTCCTTGCTTGCTGTGATCCGGAAGGGATTCGAACCCCTGGCCGTCAGATTAGAAATCTGATGCTCTATCCAGCTGAGCTACCGGACCAACCCCTTTTAAAATTTTTCGCTATGAAAACGCAGTGCAAAGATAGTACTTAATTTCATCTTTTCAAATTTTAAGTGAATTTTTATTTAAATTTTATAAACTTTTACACATTTAGTTCTTAGTGTATCATATAATATTGTCTGAAAATGCTTCTTTTATTTAGTCTGTTTTTTGTAACTTTGGCGAAAATTATTTCTATGAATAAACCTGAATTAATACCAAATCCTGATGGAACCTGGACTCTGGATTATCCGATACGACCATTGAGACCTTCGGCTGTAGCTGAGACTGAACGTGTAGAATCTTTGGCTCGAAGTGCTCTGAAACGTTGTCCCTGGGATTTCGGAGCCTCGTCAATGTTGTCTGATCTGCTAGCAGAGAGAGAAGAGGTGGAAGAGGCTTGCCAAGTCAGATTTGATGCTCTGCAGCGAGCTTTAGAGTTGATTAATGACGAAGATATTGTGGTAGATTGGAATGATAGACAATGCCGAAATATGATAGAACTGATGGGCCAATCTGCAGTTGATCATTTTTGGATTCAGGATTTTGAGATGTGTGCTGCTATTTGTGAGACTACACTTGAAGCCGATCCCGAAGACCATACAGGACTTGTACCATATATGTTGTATTCGTATGTGCTGATCGAAGATTGGGAATCGTTTGATGAACGTTTGATGGATCTTGATCCGAGATCGATACACTATGAGTTGCTTGAGTCAATTCGCGATTTTGACAATGGAGTTAAAACTGAGGTCAGAATTGATGCGGCAACAAGACAATTTATCGAGCCTGTGTGTCAACAAATTCCTGAGTGGAGCAATCTTTTGCAAGTAAAATAATAATGACAAAAATTTATCCTTGGGGAGATACTCGCCGATATAATAGCTATTCGCGTTATTTTAGAGAAATCTTTGGCGAACGAATTCAAAAAGTCGCAGTAAACGGAGGCTTTACCTGTCCGAATCGAGATGGTTCGATATCGAGGGGAGGCTGTTCGTTTTGCAATAGTGCGGCATTTTCTCCCTCATATTGTACAGTCGAAAAATCAATAGCACAGCAGATCGCCGAAGGAGTTGAGTTTCATCGCAGGCGTTACTCGAAAGCCAATAAATATCTGGCATATTTTCAGACTCATTCAAATACGTATGCTCCTCTTGAACGCTTACGGCAGTTGTATGAGGAGGCTCTGAGTTGTGAGGGAATCGTTGGTCTTGTTATCGGAACACGTCCTGATTGTGTAGATGAAGAAAAACTCGATTACATTTCAACTCTTGCTCGCAAATGTTACGTCTCAGTGGAATATGGCATCGAGTCGTGTTATAACCAAACCTTGTCGAAAATAAATCGCGGACACGATTTCGAGTGTGCCAGACGTGCAGTCGAAATGACTCATAGTCGCGGGATACACACAGGTGCCCATTTTATAATCGGACTGCCTGGTGAAACAGAACAGATGTTGGTTGATCAAGTCGAGGTGATAAATTCGCTGTCACTTGATAGTATAAAATTCCATCAGTTACAAATATTTTCGGGTACCATTATGGAGAAAGAATTTGAGACAAATCCCGAACGATTTCATTTCCCGTCAATGGAGGAATACATCGAATTGTTCTCGAAAATATTAGTTCGTCTCAGACCCGATATCGTAGTGGAACGATTTGCAGGTGAAGCACCTCCTCGTTACCATCGAGCTGGCTGTCAATGGGGTCTCGTGCGTAATGAACGTCTTTGGCAATACCTCGAGCAGAGATTGGAACGTGATGATCTGTGGCAAGGGTGCAAGTTGTGATTTAAATGATATGAATACGAGTTTATCTACTAAAATTGAGAGTTTGTCTAAAATATTCTTCAATTAGTATTATTTAAATATATATTTGTGCTTGAAAAATAGTGTGAAATGATTTAAATAAAAAATACATCACAATGACCAGAAAATTATTACTTTGTTTGGTTGCAATATTGGCAACTGTCGTTTCGGGTTATGCTCAGAATGTTCAGCAACCCCCCTTGACTGAAAAACCTAAAACAACGGAGACTACTTCGATTAGAGGTCGTGTTCTTGATAATGAAACTATGGAACCTATGATGGGGGCCGCAGTAGTTATCCCTAAGTATAATGTATATACAACCGTTGATGCAAAGGGTGAGTTTGTATTAAACAAAGTTCCAAAGGAGGCAAATATAGAATTGTTAATTCAATTTGTTGGTTATAAGGAATATAAACGTACTTTAGACTGTTCAATTAGGGTTAGTTCCATTAACCTTGGTGTTGTGAAAATGACACAAAAGAAGGTTGAAGCAGAAGAAGCAGTTGTTCAAGGTACCACACCTATCGCTACACAAGATGGTGATACAACTCGATTTAATGTTTCAGCAATCAAGGTTAATCCAGACTCTTATGCAGAAGATCTGGTTAAAAAGATTCCGGGTGTAGAAGTGGAAAATGGAAGCATCAAGGTTGCCGGTGAACAGGTGACAAAATTCTATGTTGATGGTAAACGTACATTCGGAAATAACTCACAGGCAATTATGCAGACTCTGCCTGCAAGTGTTGTGAAACGTATTGATATGTATGATGAACAAGACGAACAATCGAAATTCGCAGGTTATAATGATGGTCAAACCGAAAAGGCATTCAATTTTGTAACACACGGTGGTGTCGGTGGTAAAGGAGCTCAATTCTTGACTGCTCAAGCAGGTGCCGGTGTCGATGAAGATGAAAAAGTTCGCTATGGATTATCAGGTTCTGGTGGTATGTTCAAAGAATGGGGTAATGCAATGTTCAACGCCAATGTGAACAATATTAATAAATCAGTATTCAGTACAGGCGAATTGTTCGAATCATCTTCATCAGGTTCATACTCGTTCGGCCGTGGAATGATGGGGCCTGGTGGATACGGTGGCTGGGGTAATGCCGGTGGAAAACAAAAACTTACATCTGCTGGTGTATCATTCAATACCGAAAATAGAAATAAACTCCGTTTTGAATCAACCTATATGTTGGACGATACTGACAGAACAAGCGAATCTGAATCGTTGAACAACTATTTCCAAACGGATAGAAATCCTGCTAAAGAGACTTCTAATACAACCATCAGCAGAAACGAAAATCGTAACCATCGTGCAAATCTGAACCTCGAAGGTAATCTCAATCGTCGTAACAGAATCACTATCAGAACAAGTTTCAACTTCCAAGATAACGATCAATTCTCACAGAGTGATTCATATAACTACCAACGTGCATTTAACGGAATGTCAGGAGATACTCTTAACCGTAGTACATCTAAGAACCTGACTTCAAGAACAGGTCACAGAATCACTATCGAAAGTAACTGGATGCACCGATTCGCAAAAGAAGGTCGTACATTCTCATTGGGATTCAATGCAAATATTAATCAAAATACAAGCGGTACAGAACGTCTAGGTAAAACTTTGATCAACAGATCAATGGGTGGAAACCTCGAAGATGGTTCAATCAATTGGAACGTTGTTAGCAATGACCAATATACAGATAGTGAAACTAAGAATAATACTTATCGTGTCAGAGCAGCTTTAAGTGAGCAAACAGGTCGATATTCTCGTCTGTCGTTGAATTATACATTCAATATGAACAATAGCGAAAATAATCGTATGGTTTATGCCGACGGATCGATGGTAGAATTGTATGATTCATTGTCAAACGCATCTTCAAGTGATGTGACAAACCATCAACTTGGTCTTGGATACTCGTTCAATAATGGTACAAACTCACTCAATGTTGGTCTTAATATCGAACATAACAAACAGGTGAAAGATCAATTGTATCCATCATCAACACATCCTGATTTGCGTCACCTGGAACGTACATATTACAGCTGGCGTCCGAATATAGATTATCGCTACTTCTTGACTCGTAAACGTTATTTGAACGTCCGTTATCAAGGTTCAACAGAGGTTCCGTCAATCGAAAGAATGCAGGCTGTTGTTGACAATACAAATCCATTGTCAATCTCTGTTGGTAACCCGAACTTGAAGCAAGGTTATTCTCACTCTTTGAGAGTTTATTACAACTCGTCTAAATTCGAAAACGATAAGACAAGTTACACATACTTCTCGTTGAATGCATCAAGTACAAGTAATTCAGTGGCAACCAACTCGTTCACAATTAATTCTGAAGAGTCTTTGTCTAAAATGAATGCTCTGTTGAAAGAGTATGGCGGATATGAACTTACAATGAACGAATCTCGTGGTATAAGATTCTCTCAACCAG